>Ga0079225_10002235_pt1 | contig 11075 bp, 10 predicted proteins | sample Poulit2012_FD_76344 | JGI IMG/M metagenome (GOLD analysis project Ga0079225, IMG submission 76344) | Agricultural soil microbial communities from Georgia to study Nitrogen management - Poultry litter 2012 | ecosystem: Environmental > Terrestrial > Soil > Agricultural land | place: USA: Georgia...
AACCAGACCGGACGGGCCCATCACGGCACAATATGTCCAGGATGAAGCCTGGGAACGGCTTTCGACCTGCTACGATCCGGAAATCCCGGTCGATATCGTGAATCTGGGACTGGTGTATCGCTGTGAAGTCACGGAAACCGGTCCGGAAACTTTTGTCATCGAGGTCGACATGACTCTGACGGCTCCGGGCTGTGGCATGGGCCCGATGATCGCCGACGAGGCCAAACTCAAGCTGCTGGCCATTCCCGGTGTCGAGGATGTTGCCGTCGACCTGGTCTGGGACCCCCCATGGAGCCGCGAAATGATCAGCGAGGCGGCCCGCCTTCAAATGGGCATGCTGTAAGACGGCATCACCGCGGCAAGTGTTCGCTTACAGACACTTGCCATCGCTGATCTGCTTGCGGGCCGCCGTGACGTTGGGCCAGCCCAGCGTCGCGCCCCGCGACACCGCCGCGTAAACGGCAGCATTGCGATTGTGCACGTCCAGGCGCTGATACAGGGTTTCGGTGTGCGCTTTGGCTGTCGCGACCGATATATTCAGATGCTTGCCGACTGTTTTCAGCGGATATCCCTTGGCAAGCAATACCAGGACTTCATATTGACGCGGCGTCAGGCCCAGCAATTTGGCTTCATCCGTGTTGATGTCATTTTTGCTGTCGGCGCGGTCGGCACGCGGAGGCCACTTGACGGGTTCGTACAATGACAGCAGGGGCTGTCCGTTGTCTTGCGAACCCTGGACCGGAAAACACGTACCGCCGGCCAGCACCAGCCTTACCGATGCTTTGAGCAATTCGGGTGTGGCGTCTTTCTGGACCAGGCCCCGGACCATCGTGTGTCCGGAATACAGCGCGGGAACAATCTCGTCCGGGTCTGCCAGCAACAGCATTGCTTTTGGACGATGGATGCGTTTGATGGCATCCATCTGGGCCCGGTACTGGCCGCTGGACAACACGGTCAGCAGCACCAATTCGGTATCGCTGTCGCGGCCGTCGGCGCTATTCAGGTGATCGTAGTCGAACCCCTCGACGGTCGCGTTGGGCAGTGTCTTGGCCAACAGCTGAGTCATGCCGAAGCGCAGCACCGGATGGGGCTCGATAATAACGATTACGGTCATTTTCTTCTCCTGATATGTCTTCAGGTTCTTTTGAAGGTGACCGATGCCCGGAGACCGGGCACAGTCAGGCGGAAAAAGCATTGTTCAAGCTGCTTGCGCCGTCCGGCTCAGGCTGAACAGGCGTCGCTACTGTTACGGTTTGACGGTACTTGGACAGTCAAGAGGAAAACGCTATCATGACAGACCGATGTGATACGTTTACCCATCGTACTGCGTGTAAAAATCCAATGCGAATCAACATATTTCAACTGAAACTTAATGTATCTTCGCGAAAAAAAAGCAATTTTTATCCTGGTTTTTGTGACCAGATAGGGCCATTTGTCGACATTTCCGGACAATCGAACCGGTAAGAATTTTGAAAATCGCCTGGTCCGCTCAGTGTCACACTGATATGGCAAATGTCGTCGGCTTGACGGCGTATGGCCAGTCTTGACAAGGCTGTCGCACTGCCGGCTTGCAGAAAAACCTCTCCGGATTGCCCTATCGTCGTCCCGCCGCTGCGGCTGTGCTGCCGTGTCGTGATGGTGTATTGCAAGGGCACCGGACGGTCACTGCGCACATAGCGAACAATCACGCTGGACCGGGCAGCGACGGTCGCTTCAAGCCAGACCTGCAAATCAATATCGGCATCCATTGCATGTCCAATCAGTACAGTTTGCACAGATCCGGCCGGCCAGTCCTGCCTGGCCAGACCGGTGACACGACCGGCAATATCCGCCGGTCGTGCGTCACCCGGGACGTCTCAGCGCATCGTCAACGCTGGTTGATGTAGGCCCGGTTGCCGGATCCGGTCTGGGACACGGATGCGGTCAGGTTGCGGCCGCGCTGATTGACCACGGCAACGTTGTGTTTGCCCGATTGGCCTACGCTGGCGGTCAGGTTGCGGCCATTCTGAACGATATAGCCATCATTGCCCAAGCCACTCTGGACAAGGGACGCGACGTTGTATTTTCCGTACTTGCTGCTGCCGCTTTGCTCGATTCCGCCTTTGTTGCCAGAACCGCTCTGCGTGAGTGTGGCTTGATGCCGATTGCCCGACTGTGTGATCCAGGCCGTGTTGCTCCAGCCGTTCGACTGGTTGATGGTGGCGTGCAGATTCGATGACTCCGATCGCTTGGTGCCAGTCTGCTTGATGGTGGCATCGTTGCCGACGGTGAAGCTCTGGTTGATCGAGGCACTGGCGTTGTTGACGTATTCGGTGACGATCACGGATTTGTCGCCTGTGCCCTGCGCCACGGTGATCGACGCGGAAACGTTGTTGTTGTTGCGTTGCTCGATTGTTGTGTCGCTGGCCCAGCCCGTGACGGTGATGGTCGCATCGGCATTGTTGTTCGAATGCTGTTCGACCACTGCCTTGTTGGCGCTGCCGGTCTGGCTTACCCATGCGCCGGAGTCGGCCATGACTGCGGACGAACCGAACGCAAATGCGATGCCCAGCGCTGCCGTAGTAAGCTTGAGTTTCATTGTGTTCTCCTGTGGGTGGAGACAGATTGTCAATATTCAGGAATACGGTGGTCTCCGGCACCGTCCCTGTTTACGGATTGATCGCTAAAGTGTCATGTTGGACGACTTCTGCGCATTCGGTCCGACAGGCCGGGTGGTGCCGATGTCCTGCGGGGAAATGGCGTAGGTCGCCGAAGTATTCAGATAGTTCTGGACAATGTCCGAATTCCAGTCTTCCTGGTTGGCCAGCTGCCAGTTGCCGTCCTTGATGCCTTGCACCACCAGGTGGATGACGGCCGCCTCGATGGCTTCTTTCACGCTCAGCTGCGCCGGTTCGTTGCGAGTGATGCCGGCTTCGATTTCCAGCAAATCGTTGTAGTTGACGAACTTGAACACGCTGGGTCGAATTTCGTAAGAGAAAATAGTTTTCGTCGTCGATACATTCTGCAGAATGCGTCCCGTGCGTATATCCACACACCGCAGGGCGACCGTGACCTGATCGACGCGATACAGCGTGGACAGGCCGACACCCAGGAAGCGCGCCCCGGCACCTCCGGTGCGGACATTGCTCTCGTACGAGATGATGCCGCCGTCAATCAGCACGGACGCCGGCGTCAGAGCGGGAATGTGGATGGGCGGTGCATCATCCGGTTGCGATCCGTCCAGCGCGCGCACGATGCGGCGCTCGGTCAGCAGCTCCTGCAGGCTTTCCCGTTCCACTGGTGTGTACCAGCCGGAATCATTCAGCGCCTTGACCAGCATGGACGCGGCCCCCTGGGTGACTGACGTGGAAAACGAGCTGTCGGGTGACGGTTTGTACTGGCCGGTCTGGTCGCGGAAACCGTATACCGCTGCCACCACTTTGCCGCGCGGTTCCGGCAGCTGCAGCAGATCGCGCGTTGACGGTGTTGCGGGGGTGAGCTGGGCGCTGTAGCTGGCTTCCACGGGTTGTTCCACCACCGCGCACGATGCCAGAAGCGAGGCTGTCGCCACCAGCACGCCAAGCTGCAGTCGCCGAAATCTTGAGTCCGATGCCGTTTGTCTTGTTATTTTCGCGTTCATAGTGCGCCGACCTCGACTGTTGTTGTAACACCGGTACTTTTGTCGTAGGTAGTGATGCTCAGCTGGCCATCACCAATGTTGGTGACGGTGATGATGAAGTTCTGGGTTTCCAGTGTGCCGGGAATGAAGTTCCCGTCTTCATCGATGATGGCCATGCTTGCCGCTGATGCCATTTTCGACACGATCAGCCATTCCAGGGTCTCCTGCGCCTGGTCCAGTGGCGAGCGTTCTTCGATGCCATAGCGGTCGGAATCGATATCCGGTGCCTTGTGCTTGCGGGTAACCAGCGCCGAATTGAGCAACACCTCGCCATTGAGCGGGTTGCCGCCAAACGACGGGTTGTAGGGGTGGTAGACCAGCTCGCTGGCGGCGGGGTGTCCGGCTGGCAGTCCCGCCGTGGCCAGTGCAATTCCCATTGCCAGCGCCCCTTTCCATATGTATTGATTTGCCTTGCTCATTTACATCTCCTCAGGTCCCAGGTCCTCGCTTTGATACACAGCTCGTTGCAGTTCATTTTGGGTAATGTTTTCCCAGGCGATCTCGGCGGCCTGGCGACTGATCTCCCGGGTCCGCGAGCGGGCAGGGGGCAGAAAAATGTGAAACACGCGGTCACGCCGGTATTGGACCCACACTTCGCTGCCCCAGCGGGCCGACGGGCGTTCGTGAACGGAGATGCTGTAACGCCCGTCCTCGTCGGTATCACGCCACCAGGCCGAGAAGAAACGATAGAAATCGTGGCCCTGTACGGTTACCGTCCGGTTCACGATGACGCCGGGCAACGGGTCTTCAATGACTTTCCGGGCCCGCTCGGCGGCTTCACCGGAGCCGTTGAGCCCGTTGTTGCTGTCCGCGACAGCAGACAGGCACATCAAGCTCATCCATGCAGCAAGCCATGACCGGTATGTGAAGCGCATTCGTCTGGATCTCCCTGGTTGTCGCCTTGTTCGTCTTGTGCCTGGCGGGCTCCGTTGCGGCGAAAGCGCGGTTTTGCAGCCTTGTTTTTACGCTTGTTGCTTGTTATTCGCCGCCAACGATTTGAAGCACTTATTACGTTTCATAGTAGTAATCGCCGTGCGGGATTACATGCGCTGCATGTCGTAGGCCGCACAGGCTTTATGGCGTAAGGGATCAGGGTTTACGATCTGGGCCGTACAGGGGACAACGCTGTCAGGCGACGCGCAGGCGGGAACCACCAATGGCAGCGGATGCGGTTTCGGCGTGCCGGTCGCCTGTTTCAAGGTGCATGATGCCACCGGTTGGCGAGTGATAGACGATGGTTACGCGACTGTCGCGAATATCACCCAGCTGGCTGGCGGACACGCTGAAATGCTGCGCCAGTGTTTCGGTGGCCAGTTCGGGAACGGTGGCATGTGCAGGCAGGGATGTGCCCGGCGCCCGTTTCCAGCATGCCCACAGATAAACGACGCTGGCATTGAACAGGCAAACGGCAGCGCATGCCGCCAGGGTTGTGGCGGTCGGGCCCAGTGCCATGCCGCCCGGCTCGGCCACTTCGGTGCTTGGCGGTGCGGACAGCAGGTACACCACGCCATTGCTGAACAGATAGATAAAGGTCAGCCATGCCGAGGCCGTCAGGACGGCATCAATGACCAGGAAGTGCGGATTGCGGCGTGTCTTGATAATCATGTCAGCTCCTTGATGCCCCGGTCAGGACTTTTCCAGCGCGCGCGCTTGCGCCGGCCAACGATCATGACCTTGGGGAAACTGTATAAGGTGGTGAGCAAATTGATCAGCCAATAGACAAAGGGATACCAGATCACCCAGAACAGCGCGCGCGGCAAGTCGTTCTCGTAACGTCGGTCTATCAGCACGCTTGCCGTGAATTGCAACAGGCACACCATGGCCAGGATCATGCCGGTGAAGGCCGGCGGCCATATCCTGAGAACCTGCAACGGTGCGGGCAGATCGAGCAGATAGCCGACAACCCAGAGCACGATGGACAGGAACAGGGCGAACGCCCAGAGGACGGAAAGGCAATAATCCAGGACCAGGAGCCACAAGTGGCGGTATTTGGCCTGCCAGATGGATCCGAAATTCTTCAGCAGCACTTCGGCACCCCCCTGGGCCCAACGCACCCGCTGTCGCCACAGCCCGCGCAGTGTTTCCGGCATCAGCACCCGGCACAGGGCACGCGGCTCATACAGCACCCGCCATCGTTTTCGCTGCAGCTTCCATGTGACATCAATGTCTTCGGTGATCATGTCGATGCTCCAGTAATCGACATCATCCAGAGCGGTGCGCCGGAACGCCGTCACCACACCCGAGACCGTGAACAACTGCCCGTAAACACCCTGTGTCCGCTTGATCAGTCCCACGATGGACGAGAACTCTCCGACCTGGATACGGCCAATCAGGGTGGATCGTGTACGGATACGGGGGTTTCCCGTGACGGCACCGATGTCCGGGTGCCGGATCAGAGAGCCGATCAGGTAGCGTACGGCGTCCGGTGCCAGCACAGCATCGCCGTCGATGCAGACCACATAATCGCTGCGGGCCGCCAGAGCACCCATGCGCAAGGCCATGGCCTTGCCCTGATTGGCAGCCAGGTGCATGACGCGCAGGCGGTCATGCTCTGTACCCAGACGGTCAAACAGGGCCCGGGTGCCGTCGGTGGAGCCGTCATTGATCGCGATCACTTCGATGTCACGGTAATCTTGCGCCAGAGCGGCCAGAATTGTCTCTTCGGCATGCGCAGCCTCGTTGTGGCAGGGGATCAGAATGGTCACCAGCCCGGGACCGGGTGTCAGCGGCGGTGCATGGGGCCGCCAGGGCCATTTTCTTTCCCATAGCAGCCAGAAACACAGGCCGCCCGATATCCAGATCGCCGACATGAAAAGCGGATAGAAGAAAACGAAGTTCAGCAGCAGACTGCTGGTCGCGACGATGGCCAGGCCCAAGGGCGCTCCCAGGGCAATACTGAGTATCAGGAATGCAATCAGTCGTTCTGTCATTGGTGGGGATACCAGGCGTTGGAAATAGCGGGGCGGATCACTTCGATGCGAGGTTCATTGGCGATAAAGTCATCGGGGTAGTAGGCCAGGTGCCGGGCACCGTGTATTTGCAATTGGCGCAGCCAGCGCGCCAGCACGTCGCCCGGAATGTGCCCCTGGTCGTTGAATTCGATCTGAGCCCAGTCGCGTGCCTGAATCTCAAAGATTGTCTTGTCCAGGGCATCCGGACGCTGACGGACAATTTCAACGAAGTTCGCCAGCCAGGCATCCGACTCTTTCATGGACACGCCTTCCATCAGCGGCATCGCCATGGGGACCGTCCAGTCGTAGGTTTGCAGAAAGTCATCCAGACTCTGGGCGTACCAGTCCTCGGCTTGCGGGTTGACGACAGGTTGCGCATAAAGGTTGCGTGCCGTCTTGATCTGCGGGCCCAGGATGTCTTGCACATGCCGTGTCAGTTCATTCGTGAAATCGGTCAGGGCCCGGGTCTTGAAGCCTGTCCATGCCTGCAGTGTCGCCGGATCTGCACGCAGAAGCGGGATCCGGGCCGGCAATCCGGCGTCGCGATAGGCGGCAAGGGCCGCCGGACTGGCGTCTTCAAAATCAGTGAGCATGGCGTCGTCATGGAAGAGCACGCCATCAATTTGCGAATGTCTTGCCAGGTCCTGATAGATCTCGCCGATGATCCGCCGGACGTCGGGATCAAATGGGGACAGCCGCTCGTACTGATCCGGATCCTGTTCTGTGGTGCCCGATTCCGGGTACCAGCGTTGCACACGAGGCAGGTCGGACGAAAGATCAAATGCCAGCACCGGCATCCAGGCATAGACCTGTACGAAAGCGCGTGTACGAAGCTGCCAGGCAGCCCGATTGAACAGGTCGGCGCGTACGGGCAGGTGGCGGTTGGGAAAATACAGCGATTTGACCAGCCCGTCGCCTTCCGGGTCGGCAAAGGCCTGCAGAAAGACGGTATTGACCTGCATGTCGGCGACGCGCTGGATGAGTTGATCCAGATTACGTTCCATTTGCTCGGGGTCATCGTCGAAGACATAGTCCAGATCGACATGCATGACTCGCAGTGGCGGGAGGTTTTCCATATTGATGGCCCCGCGCGCGAATTCGTCCAGCAACGGATCGTTGGATACGAGGACCCGCGGCATGTTGATCAGGTCGTTGACGCGCACCAGGCCATTTTCCAGTTTCATGGCGATGGAATAGCCGTTCTTGCGGGCGATTTGCAGGGTTGTGCCGTCAACCCGGCCATACGGCCATACCCACACTCGTGGTGCCTTGCCCGTGACGCTTTTCAAACGCGTGGTGATCGCCCGCACGTCTTCTTCGATGCGCTGGCGAAACGCCTCGTCACTTTCGTAGGTGTTGGTTTTCGAGTTGTAGATGCGCGTGGCGGTGGCCGGCTGCTGGTTCCCCTGCGGGTTGCCTGGCACACCGTGGTGCAGGTCGTAGGTATGCGACGCGATTTCGACCAGGCCGGACTGCGAGATTTCGCGTACCTGCTCCCAGGTCAGAAAGCGGGATCGCTCAACCTCGCGGTTGCCGAAAAGGACTTTTTTGTCGTGCGGGGTGTCCAGCCACCGGCCGACGGGTGCCAGCACCGCCGGCCACTGATAGGCTTTCAGCAACGGGAATACCCGTGTGTAAAAGCTGCTGTAACCGTCATCAAAGGTGAGCAGTACCGCTTTGTCAGGCAAGCTCAGCTTGCCTTCCGAGGCCTGAATGATCTGGTCGATCGATACCGGCTGGTACCCGTTTTCCCGCAACCAGGCCAACTGGTTGATCAGATGGTCAGTACGAACGCTGACAAAGGCCTGGTCGGGGTCACTGTCCTCGACATCGTGCCAGGCCAGGGCAAGCACACTGCCAGGGATCCAGCCCTGGTCCGATTGCTGTTCCGGGCGATCCGGTGGTGGCACAAAGACCAGGTCCTCATTAGCGCACGCCGACATAGCCATTACCTGGGCGGCTACCGTCAGGAAAACAAGCACGTAACGCAACAATGTATTCATCATCGGTTCCTAGAAGCGAATATTCAGATCAATCATGAGGCGCAGCTCCCGCTCGCGCTGTCCGTCATAAGGACGGCTTGATCCGGTCAGGGTGGCGCCGATGCCGACGTCTTCATCATGCTGATAACGAATTTCCCAGGCGGCGCTCGCCACACCAGCCGTTCCGTATCCGCGCTGGCCATACGCGCCCGCGCCCAGTGTCACTGCGTGTTCCACTTTGCGCTCATAGCGCCGATACAGAATGTGGGACAAGCGCACGGCGGGCTGTATTTCGTAGTCGGAGCGGGGGTTGTAGTACGGGGCCTCGCGCCGGGTGTTGCGCGATGCATAAACGCCAAGCAGGGCATCCGCCTTGAAATGCGGGCTGGTATAAATGCGTTCGCGTCCGCTCAGATATAGACTGAATCGCTTGTTCCCGTCGGTGAACCGCGATGCGGAAGCGGTCAGCGACCATTCGCGCTGTTCGTTGGCGCGCCATCGGGTGTAGGCACTGATATTGTTGGAGCTGATGTTGTGATGCAGTGCCCGCACCGGGGTGTCGGTGCTGCGCCAGGCGACAGAGCCGCCGACTTGCCAATGATCGTTCAGCTCGTAATAGGCCATCATGCGCGCACCGGCGCGGGTGCCGTGGCCGTAACGCTGTGACGACGCTTCCAGTTCGGCAGTCAGGCCTTTTCCGTACCACTGGACGCCGGCACGTGCCCAGCGGAAATGGGTGGATCCCTCTTCAAATTCACCCCGGGCATAGCCGACACCGGCAAAGGGCCGCCAGTTGTCGTTGAGCGGGGCGGAATAAAGTACCGATTCCAGGGTCAGGTCATTCTGTCCGGAAACGGGGTTGTCGGAAATGATCCCTCCCTGGGCCGTTATGTTGAGTTCGGCCTTGTTGTGACTGCGCCAGCGGCGCATGGCGTTGCGTGACAGGGGGTGCTCGGGTGCGCGGGTCTGCAGGTCGTCGATCAGGATGCGGGCCTGGTGCCAGTTGCCCAGATCCATGGCGACCTGTACTTGCTCGGCTTCGACGGCAATGGCACGCGGTGCCATGCTTTCGGCCACCTTGAGCTCCTGCCGCGCCAGGCGGGGCCATTCCCGCGCCCGGTACACTGCGCTCAGCGATGTCCGCAGTCCCGCATTGTTCGGGGCCACCGTCACCATATGTTCCAGGCGCTCCTCGGCCTCGTCGGTGTCATCGGCGTACAGATAGGAAAGTGCCTCGGTATGCTCCGCGTCAAGTCGCAACGGGTTTGCCACCCGCTGCGGGTTTCCCTTCAGGCGTTTCCAGATGGGCTGGTCGTGGACGGCGGTTTCGATCAGGCGGCGCGCCTCATCGTGGCGCTCGGACTCGACCAGCGCATAGAACAGCCCGATCTGATCATCCAGTCTTGTCTCGGGCGGAACCGGGTAGGATGCCTGCTGCACGCGCCGGTACAGTTCGCGGGCTTCGTCCGGCTTGCGCTGATGCAGCCACGCGGCCGCGACATGCGCCAGCGCATAGGGAGGCAGCACAATGCCGTCACGCCTGAGCGCTTCATAGTCCTGGATGATTTCACCCATGCGGCGCCGGGCGCGCAGGGCTTCCAGCCGGTCGATCCGTATGCGCTCCAGTTCTGGGGCGGCGGGCTCGCCCAGTGCTTCCCATCGGGCCATCAGCTCATCGTACATGGCCAGTGCACGGTCCGCGATGCGAAAACGTTCCGACTCTTGTCTTGTGGTGATGACCGCAAGACGGGTCAGTTCCGCCGCATAATCGGCTTCGAGCTGCCGCATTTTTGCCGGGGAAATGGCGGAAGGGTTCTGTTGCGCGGCCTGCAATGCCAGCCATGGCAGCCCGATGCGCTGCAGTTCCAGAATTTCTGCTCGCGCCTGCTCAGTCGTGGTGGACCGGGCTTGCTGGGCAGCCTGCGCCTGGCCCAGTATGGGAGCCGTGGCGAGAAACAGCGATACAAACAATCCGGGTGCGAGCTTGTTCATGCACGGCCACCTTGCATAGACCGCGCGCTGGCCCTGTGATAGTGTGACATTCCGACGTCTCCCGGTCCGGAGAGGTGACTCAAGTGCGTCTTTCTGCGTCGTTGTCGCCTGTTTCTGACGGCCGCAACGGGCCAGGCTCCGGACGTTTGTTATTCTTTCCGATTCATCAAAATGATAGGTCTGGTGCCGCAGGTGTCGATATGGCCCGGAAAGCGTAGGACCGACGCTTTAGACCCTTCAGCCGGTCCGGATCCCGCGTCGGGGTCCTCCGCCGGGGTGCATTACTATAGTGGCCGTCAATCATCGGAGTTTCACTTGATCATGAGCGCTAATGAACACATGTTTTCTTCTGTTGCAGGCTCCGGCCCCGATGCTGACGCAGGGAGCGATGGCTGCCATCAGCATGCACGCGCGCAAGGGGTCTACCTGATTTCACCGTCGGGTTTCGTGGCGGATCACGCCGCCCTGGATCGCGCGCGGGAACGTCTGACA
>Ga0079225_10002236_pt1 | contig 11074 bp, 10 predicted proteins | sample Poulit2012_FD_76344 | JGI IMG/M metagenome (GOLD analysis project Ga0079225, IMG submission 76344) | Agricultural soil microbial communities from Georgia to study Nitrogen management - Poultry litter 2012 | ecosystem: Environmental > Terrestrial > Soil > Agricultural land | place: USA: Georgia...
GATCGACTTCCACGTCACCGACACCTATTTCCTGGTGGCGCACTTCCACTACGTGCTGTTCGGCACGATCGTGTTCGCCACGTTCGCCGGGATCTATTTCTGGTTCCCCAAGATGACCGGGCGGCTGCTCGATGAGCGGCTGGGCAAGCTGCACTTCTGGTTGACCTTCATCGGGTTCCACACCGCGTTTTTGGTGCAGCACTGGTTGGGCAACGAGGGCATGCCGCGCCGCTACGCCGACTACCTCGACACCGACGGCTTCCAGCCGCTGAACATCGTCTCGACGATCGGGGCGTTCATCCTGGGCGCCTCGCTGATCGTGTTCACCTGGAACTCGTTCAAGAGCTGGCGCTACGGCGAGGTCGTCACCGTCGACGACCCGTGGGGCTACGGCAACTCGCTGGAGTGGGCGACCAGTTGCCCGCCGCCGCGGCACAACTTCACCGAGCTGCCGCGGATCCGCTCCGAGCGCCCGGCCTTCGAGCTGCACTACCCGCACATGGTCGAGCGGATGCGGGCCGAGGCGCACATCGGCCGCAAGCACCCCGAAGAGGCCGTCGCGGCGTCGCCGTCGACCTAACCCTTTCGGGGGTCTGCGGGTGAATACCCCCAAGATGTCGGTGCTGATCACCGTCACCGGGGTCGATCGACCGGGCGTCACCTCGGCGCTGTTCGAGGTGCTCGAACGCCACCAGGTCGCCCTGCTCAACGTCGAACAGGTGGTGATCCGGGGCCGGCTGATCCTCGGTGTGCTGGTGTCGGCGGCACCGCAGGTGGCGCGCGGCACCGCGCTGGCCGCGCAGCTGCGGGCCGCGATCGGGGCACTCGGCCTCGAGGTCACCATCGAGCACAGCGACGACCAGCCGATCATCCACGAGCCGTCCACCCACAAGATCGTGGTGCTGGGCCGTCCGGTCACCGCCGCGACGTTCGGGGCGCTCGCCCACGACGTCGCCGAACTCGGCGTCAACATCGACACCATCCGGGGGATCTCGGACTATCCGGTCACCGGGTTGGAGCTGCGGGTCACGGTGCCCACCGAGGTCGGTGGGCAGCTGCAGGGCGTGTTGGCCCGCGCCGCCGCCGACGAGCACCTCGACGTGGCGTTCTCCGACAGCAGCCTCTCCGGGCGCACCAAACGGCTCATCGTCTTCGACGTCGACTCCACGCTGATCCAGGGCGAGGTCATCGAGATGCTCGCCGCCCACGTCGGCACCGAGGCGGAGGTCGGCGCGATCACCGAGGCGGCGATGCGCGGCGAACTGGACTTCGCCGAGTCGCTGCGCCGGCGGGTCGCCACCCTGGCGGGCCTGCCCGCCGCGGTGCTCGACGACGTCGCCGACCAGTTGGTGCTCACCCCGGGGGCGCGCACCACGCTGCGCACCCTGCGCCGGCTCGGCTACTTCTGCGGGGTCGTCTCCGGCGGGTTCCGGCAGGTCATCGATCCGTTGGCGCACGCGCTGGCGTTGGACTACGTGGCCGCCAACACCCTGGAGATCGTCGACGGGGTGCTGACCGGGAGGCTGGTGGGCCCGATCGTCGACCGGCCCGGCAAGGCCCGTGCGCTGCGCGATTTCGCCCGCGACGTCGGGGTGCCGATGAGCCAGACGGTCGCCGTCGGCGACGGCGCCAACGACATCGACATGCTCGCCGCCGCCGGGCTCGGGGTGGCGTTCAACGCCAAACCGGCGCTGCGGGAGGTCGCCGACGCCGCGCTGAGCTACCCCTACCTGGACACGGTGCTGTTCATCCTCGGGGTGACCCGCGGTGAGATCGAGGCCGCCGACGCCGTCGACGGGACCGCACGTCGCGTGGAGATCCCGGCCGACTAGTGGCCGAGTAGTGACTGAGATCGACGCCTGAGCGGACACACGGCCCGAAAATAGCGGGAGTATGTCCGCTCAGGCGTCGATCCCAGTACGCTCCCGGCACGCAAGGACGGTTCGGCGCGGGTGGCCGGGGTGACCCCGCAGCCTGCGGGCGAACCCGGTACGGCACGATGGTTGCGTGCCTGAAATCGAAGCCGACGCAGTCGACCCCGACCTGCTGCTCGACTTCGCGGGCGTCTCGTTGCGGCGCGGCGGACACACCCTGGTCGGGCCCCTGGACTGGTCGGTCGAGCTGGACGAGCGTTGGGTGGTCGTCGGCCCCAACGGGGCGGGCAAAACCTCGTTGCTGCGGATCGCGGCGGCCACCGAGCACCCCAGCACCGGGGTCGCCCATGTGCTGGGCGAACGCCTCGGCCGGGTCGACGTCACCGAACTGCGCGCCCGGGTGGGGTTGAGTTCCTCGGCGTTGGCCCAGCGCATCCCCGACGACGAGGTGGTGCGCGACCTGGTCGTCTCCGCCGGCTACGCGGTGCTGGGCCGGTGGCGGGAGCGCTACGACGAGGTCGACTACCACCGGGCGATCGACCTGCTGGAGAGCCTGGGGGCCGAACACCTCGCCGATCGGCGCCACGGCACGCTCTCGGAGGGGGAGCGCAAGCGGGTGCTGATCGCTCGCGCGCTGATGACCGACCCGGAGTTGTTGCTGCTCGACGAGCCGGCGGCCGGGCTGGACCTCGGCGGGCGTGAGGAGCTGGTGGCGCGGCTGGCCGATCTGGCCGCCGACCCCGACGCGCCGGCGCTGGTGCTGGTCACCCACCACGTGGAGGAGATCCCGCCGGGGTTCAGTCATGCCCTGCTGCTCTCGGAGGGCACGGTGGTCGCATCGGGGCTGTTGACCGACGTGCTGACCGCGGAGAACCTGTCGGCGGCGTTCGGGCAGTCGATCAGTCTCGATGTCATCGACGGGCGCTATTTCGCCCGCCGCACCCGCAGCCGCGCTGCCCACCGGAGGTCTTGATGACACCGTTGACACCGCGACCGGCCGCCACCGTGATGTTGATCCGCGACGACCCCGCGGGCCGCGCGGGTCTCGACGTGTTTTTGATGCGCCGCGCCGCCAGCATGCATTTCGCGCCACGGGTGATGGTCTTCCCCGGCGGTGGAGTCGACAAGCGGGACCGCACCGCCGAAATCGCCTGGACCGGACCGAATCCCCAGTGGTGGGCGCAGCGGCTCGGCGTCGACGTCGGCTTGGCCGAAGCGCTGGTGTGTGCCGCGGCTCGCGAGACCTTCGAGGAGTCCGGGGTGTTGTTCGCCGGACCGGCCGTCGATCCCGCCGCGATCGTCGCCGACCCGTCGGTCTACGGCGCGCAGCGGCGCGCGCTGGCCGACAACACCTTGTCGTTCGCGGAGTTCCTGCACGCCGAACAACTGGTGCTGCGCGCCGACCTGCTGCGCCCGTGGGCGAACTGGGTCACCCCCGAGGCCGAGCGCACCCGCCGCTACGACACGTACTTTTTCGTCGGGGCGCTGCCGGAAGGCCAGCGCGCCGACGGGGAGAACACCGAATCGGACACCGCGGACTGGGTGAAACCCCAGTCGGCGATCGACGACTTCGCCGCCGGGCACAACCTGTTGTTGCCGCCCACCTGGACCCAGCTGGATGCCCTGGCCGGCCGCACCGTCGACGAGGTTCTCGCCGTCAAGCGCACGATCACCCCCGTGCAGCCGGACCTGGCGAGCGACGGCGACAACTGGCACTTCGAGTTCTTCGACTCCGAGCGTTATAACGCCGCGCTGGCCCAGCGGCCCGACGGACTGCCCCGAGGGTGGGGGCAGTGAGCGAATTCGTGCACCTGCGCACCACCGACGCCCACCCCGGGGTGGGCACGATCGCGCTCACCCGTCCGCCCACCAATGCGCTGACCCGCCAGGCCTACCGGGAGATCGTCGCGGCGGCCGGTCAGGCGGCCCGACGCGCCGACGTGGCCGCGGTCGTCCTCTACGGTGGCCACGAAATCTTCAGTGCCGGTGACGATGTGCCCGAACTGCGAACCCTCAACGCCGAGGAGACGGCGGTGGCCACCGGGGTGCGTGCCGACGCCGCCGCGGCGGTCGCCGCGATCCCGAAACCGACCGTGGCCGCGCTCACCGGCTACGCCCTCGGTGGGGGGCTGAGCCTGGCGTTGGCCGCCGACTGGCGCATCGCCGGGGACAACGTCAAGTTCGGGGCGACCGAGATCCTCGCCGACCTGGTGCCCGACGCCGACGGGCTGGCCCGGTTGGCTCGCGCCGCCGGCGCCAGCCGCGCCAAGGAACTGGTGTACAGCGGGCGGTTCATCGACGCCGAGGAGGCGCTGAGTCTCGGGATCATCGACGACATCGTCGCCCCCGACGGCGTGTATGAGGCGGCGGTGCGCTGGGTCGGCCGGTTCGCCGAGGCGGCACCGCAGGCGCTGGCCGCGGCGAAGGCCGGCATCGACGCCACCTTCTCCTAACGTGATCGGATAGCCGCGGCCCGCGGCTGAGCGGGGGTGACCGCTGCCGGCGAAATCGAGCCCCGACCCTTGACCTGAGATTAGCCGTAGAGTAACTTAGGCACGCATAGCGATACGAGTCGACTCGTACTGGAAGGACCGGACCGGGAGGATCACTCCATGCAGGCGCTCGCCACCCGCCCCTGGGCCACCACCGCCGTCGCGCTGGCCGGTGCCGGCATGATCGCGGCCGGACCGGCGCTCGCCCCGCCGGTGTCGGTGTCGATCCCGGACATCTCGGCGCAGACCATCTCGGTGCAGTTGTTGAACGCCGCGGATGTGGTCATCGACTTCATCCGGCACGGCGAGTCGTTGGACAACGTGGCGAACCTGGTCGGGACGGTGCCGCCGGGCGCGGCGCTCACCGAGGCAGGCGTTGGCCAGGCGGAAGAGGTGGGTCAAGCCCTGTTCGATACCGGTGATTTCAATAGTGCCGGGCAGGTGTTCGCCTCGCAGTTCCTGCGTACCCAGCAGACCGCCTGGCCGCTGCTGGACGCGATCCTCGACGGCGACGCGGGGGGCAGCATCGCCGACCCGTCGGCGGCCTTCGGCGACGGCGGCGGCACCATCCTGTCCGGGCTCAACGAGATCAATGCCGGGATCCTCGACAAGGGTTCGCTGCTGGGTTCTCTCATGCAGCCGCTCGGGCGGCTCAACGAGATCCTCTACATCCTGCCGCCGTTTTTGTGGACCCTCGGGCTGCCGATCACGCCGCAGTGGGGGTCGACGGTGGACTTCAACGGCGTGGTGTTCAACGACAACTTCTCCAGCGCGGTGGAGACGATCTACGGCAACACCAGTGACGGTGGCAACGCCGCGGCGTTCTCCCACGCCGCGGCGATCATGGCGTGGACCCAGATGAACGTCGACAACCCCAACCCGCTGATGATGCTCACCGACCCGCTGAGCAACACCAGCCAGGTGGTGGTCAGCGGCAACCCCATCGACGGGTGGATGCTGGAGAGCTGGAACGGCGTCGAGGTGTTGCCCGCCAACCTGTGGCAGGACCTCTTCGTCAACACCCGCGAGCTGATGGTGGCCCCGCAGGCGGCGCTGACCCATCTGGCCGAGGCGGTGATCAGCCTCAACCCGGACAACATCGTCGGCGCCCTCCACGACGGCCTCACCGACGTCGCCCGGACCACGCTGGGCTACCCGGGCGCGATGATCGGCGACCTCGTCGACGCGTTCAAGGATCCGAGCCTGCACGAGTTCGGCCTGGATGCCCTCGGCGGGCTGTTCTCCGGCGGTGGGCTCGGGGATCTGTCCGGAATGCTCACCGACCTGCTGCCCGCCGGACTCGGCGACATCGTGCCCGGCGATGTGGCCGCGGTGCTGCCCGCAGCCGCCGGGGGCCTGATGGATCTGCTTCCGGGCCAGCTGGCGGAGCTCATCGCCGCCCTGCTGGCCGGACTGGCCTTCTAGACCGGCAACGGCCGGGCCGTCGCCGCGAGATCCCCCCGTCTGCGCGCGGCCCGGCCGTTCCGCCACCGCCCGGGCGCGGCGCCGAGCCGCGCGGGTGGCGCCGGTTGCGGCGGTTTTCCCCCCACCTCGACCGGCCGTTAGGCTGACCCCACCATGACGACTACCGACCCGGCACCCAACCCACACGCCACCGCCGAGCAGGTGGCGGCCGCGCGCCACGACAGCAAACTCGCCCAGGTCCTCTACCACGACTGGGAAGCCGAGAGCTACGACGATAAGTGGTCGATCTCCTACGACCAGCGCTGCGTGGACTACGCCCGCGGCCGGTTCGACGCGATCGTGCCCGCCGACGAGGCGCGCCGCGATCTGCCCTACGACCGGGCCCTGGAGCTGGGCTGCGGCACCGGATTTTTCCTGCTGAACCTGATGCAGTCGGGGGTGGCGCGGCGCGGCAGCGTCACCGACCTGTCCCCGGGCATGGTCAAGGTCGCGGTCCGCAACGGGCAGGGACTCGGCCTCGACGTCGACGGTCGGGTCGCCGACGCCGAGGGCATCCCGTATGAGGACAACACCTTCGACCTGGTGGTCGGCCACGCCGTGCTGCACCACATCCCCGACGTCGAGTTGTCGCTGCGCGAGGTGCTGCGGGTGCTCAAACCCGGCGGTCGCTTCGTGTTCGCCGGGGAGCCCACCACCGTGGGCAACGGCTATGCGCGCGGGTTGTCGACGCTGACCTGGCGGGTCACCACCAACCTCACCCGGCTGCCCGGGTTGGGCGGTTGGCGGCGTCCGCAGACCGAGCTCGACGAATCGTCGCGTGCCGCCGCCCTGGAGGCGGTGGTCGACCTGCACACCTTCGACCCCGCCGACCTGGAGGCGATGGCCACCCGCGCCGGCGCGGTCGACGTCGCCACCGCCAGCGAGGAGTTCACCGCCGCCATGCTGGGCTGGCCGGTGCGCACCTTCGAGGTGGTGGTGCCGCCGGGCCGGCTCGGCTGGGGCTGGGCCCGCTTCGCGTTCACCAGCTGGGCCGCGCTGAGCTGGGTCGACGCCACGGTGTGGCGCCGGATCGCGCCCAAGGGCTGGTTCTACAACGTGATGGTCACCGGGGTGAAGCCGTCCTGACCGACCGGTGATGACCGGCTACCCGTTCGACCGCGACGACGTCGCCTATCTGCGTTCGCCGGCCGGCCGGGCCGCGCTGGCCGAGACCGCGCGCCGCGAGCTGAGCGCGACCACCCGGCTGGCCGATGTGGCCGCGGTGCGCGCCGACCACGGCGGGCGCGCCGCCGCGCTGATCGAAACGGTGCTGCTGCGCCGCCGCGCCGCGGCGAAACTGGCCGAGCTGCCCGGCAGCGCCGAGTGGCTGTTCACCGACGAAGCGCTGCAGCAGGCCAGCGCCGCGGCGGTGGCCCGCCACCGCGCCGAGCGGCTCGCCGGGCGCGTCGTGCACGACGTCACCTGCTCGATCGGCACCGAATTGGCCGCGCTGCGGGCCACCGCGGCCGGGCTGCTCGGCAGTGACCTCGACCCGGTGCGCCTGGCCATGGCCGACCACAACCTGGCCGGCGCGCTGCCGCTGTGCCGGGCCGACGCGCTGCGGCCGGTCAGCGCGGCCCCGGTCATCGTCGCCGACCCGGCACGACGCTCCGGCGGGCGGCGCCGGTTCGACCCGCGCGACTACCGCCCGGCACTGGACGGGTTGCTGCAGACCTACCGCGACCGCGACCTGGTGGTCAAAGTCGCCCCCGGGATCGACTTCGCCGCGCTGGGGCGGCTGGGGTTCCGCGGCGAGATCACGGTCACCTCCCTGTTCGGGTCGGTGCGGGAGGCCTGCCTGTGGTCGCCGGGGTTGGCCACCGTCGGGGTGCGGCGCCGTGCGGTCCTGCTCGACCGCGGCGAGGAGCTCACCGACGCCGACCCCGACGACTGCCCGGTCGGTGCGGCCGGGCGCTACCTCATCGACCCCGACGGCGCGGTGGTGCGCGCCGGGCTGGTCCGCCACTACGGCGCCCGCCACCACCTGTGGCAGCTCGACCCGGCCATCGCCTATCTGACCGGCGACACGGTGCCGGACGGAACCCGCGGCTTCGAGGTGCTCGACCAGCTGGCCTATAAGGACAAGGCGCTGCGCGCGGCGCTGGCCGCCCGCGACTGCGGGGCGGTGGAGATCCTGGTGCGCGGTGTCGACGTGGACCCCGACGCGCTGCGCCGGCGGCTGCGCTCCGGGCTGCGGGGAAGCACGCCGCTGTCGGTGATCCTCACCCGCATCGGCGCCGGCGCGGCAGCCAAGGCCACCGCCTTCGTGTGCCGGGCGACCCGCGGGCCCGGGGGTCGCCCGGTAGGCTGAGCACCTTCACCGCCCCTGCTGATGGACTGGATCAGACCACCGATGATGCGCAGAGCCGTCACCGCTGTTTCACTCGGGATCGCCGCCTGGCTGGGGATCCCGGCCGCCGCCGCCGACGTGTCATGCGCCGACCTCGGCGGGGTCGGCGACGCCGAGCAGCTCTGCCGCATCCAGACCACCACCGAGCAGTACCGGCTGAACCTGGTGTTTCCCACCGACTACGCCGACCAGGACACCCTCACCGATTACGTGGTGCAAAACCGCGACGGGTTCATCAGTGTCGCGCAGATGCCCGGCCCCCGCGCGGTGCCCTACGAGATGGACGGCAGCACCGAACGCTACCGGTCGGGTGCGCCCCCGGGCGGCACCGAGAGCGTGGTGCTCAAGATCTACCAGGACGTCGGCGGCCCGCAGCCGTCGAACTGGTACAAGACCTTCAGCTACGACCTGGACCGCCACCGGCCGATCACCTTCGACACCCTGTTCGGCCCCGGCACCCGCAGCTCCGACGTGCTCGAGACGATCTTTCCGCTGGTGCAGCGCGACCTGGAGCGCCAGCTGGGCTGGCGGGCGGCGGTGCTGCCCGGCACCGGCACCGATGCGGCGCACTACCAGAACTTCGCGATCACCGACGACGAGCTGATCTTCTTCTTCGCGCCCGGCGAGCTGCTGCCGCTGGCGTCGGGGGCGACCTCGGCGGCGGTGGCGCGCTCGGCGATCCCGCCGCTGGCGCTGGGCTGAGCCGGCGCGCCCTGCCGACTAGAGCGGCCCGGCCAGCGATTCCAACGCCAGGCCCCCCGCGCCCAGCCCGAGTTGGGCGATCAGACCCAGGATCGGGACGAAGAACGCGAGCCGCTTGCGCCGGCGTCGCATCACCGAGACCGTCACGGTGGTCGCCAACAACGCCGCGCCGCCCCAGAACCCGAGGGCCAGCGCCCGGCTGAGCCAGGCCTGGTCACCGCATTCGACGTAGGCGCAGTTGTCCGTGCTCATCACCATCAACCCCAGCACCATCATCGTCATCGCGTAGAGCAGCAGCTGCGCCACCAGCAGCAGCACGGTGGCGACGAGGTCGGCGGTGCCGCCGCGGCGTGGGGCCGGGGCGACGGGATGGGTGCTCATGACCCGGTGGGGGCGAAGCTGTACACCTGCCCGGCGCTGGTGGCGGTGACCACGCTCCGGTCGGGCCCGACCGCCACCCCCACCGGGAACCCGGAGGCCTCCGGCAGCGGATAGCTGTTGAGGGTGCGCCCGTCGGCGGGATCGAACACCAGCAGCGACAGCCCGGTCGGGCCCACCGAGGTGCCGTCGACGACCGTGTAGGCGACCGCGTGCCCGGCCAGGCCGGCGGTGGCCAGCGGCGTGACGTCGTCGCGGTGCCACAGCTGCTCGCCGTGGTCGTCGTCGTCGCGGATCGCCACCAGGTCGGTCTGCGGCCCGCCGCCGGCCACGATCACCCCGTCGGGGGAGACCGCCGGCGGGGTCTGGGCCGCAAACGTCAACGGCACCGACCACTTCGCGGAGCCGTCCTCGGCGTGCAGCGCCCACAGCCGCCGGTCGCGGCCGCTGACGTAGACGGTCTGGCCGTCGGCGGAGAACACCGGGGCCCCCAGCGCGCCGTCGCCGACCGCACTCGAGGTCCACTCCCGGGTGAACTGCGGGCTGCCCCCCGGCTGGTAGCGCAGGCCCACCAGGACGGGGGCGTCGGCGTCGGGTTCCCACAGGTTGAGCACCACCCGGTTGTGGACGGCGTCGAACGCCGGCGGTGCGGACACCGGGCACGCCGACCCGCCGCGGGCGCACTCGTCGAGCCCGCGGCGCGGATCGGTGGGCGCTACCCCGTCGACCAGGTCCAGCGAGGTGCCCACCACGCTGCCGCGGTGGGCGTCGAGCACCAGCACCTGCCCGAGATGGGTGACCACCAGCAACCGGCCCGGATCGAGCAGGCGCGGGGTGGTCGGCATCCCGATCACCGGCTGGCGCCAGCGGACCCACTGGGTGATGGGGAACGCCAGCATCTGGCCCGGCTCGCCCACATACAGATTGTCGAACTTGTCGAACAGCGCCCCGGCGAAGCCGCCGCCCTGGGCCAGCCGCAGACACCAGCGCTGCCGCCCGGCGTTGTCGTCCTCCCACTGCATCAGCGAGCAGCCGGCGTCGGTCTGCGCGTTGAGCGCCAGATATCCGGTCTCGCTGAGCGCCGGGCCGGCCGCGAGCTCACCTTTGACCGACCGGGTCCAGGCCAGGGTCAACGCCGTGGCCCCCGCGGTCTCGGTGTAGCTGCTGTTGGCCGCGTCGGCGTACGGCGCCGGCCAGCCCACCGACGCCACCGGCTCCACCCAGGAGTCGGTGTTGGTGCAGCCGGCCAGCGTCATCGCCAGCACGGCCGCCGTCGCAAGGCACCGGCGCAGCATCAGGTGAGCGTATCGGGTCGTCGCGAACCGCTCGCGTAGGCTTTCCGGTCATGACCACCATGTGGGGCGCCCCCATCCACAAACGTTGGCGGGGTTCTCGGTTGCGCGATCCACGGCAGGCCCGGTTTCTCACCCGGGCCTCGCTGAAGTGGGTGCTGGCCAACCGGGCCTACACCCCGTGGTATCTCATCCGGTACTGGCGGCTGGCCAGATTCAAGCTGACCAACCCGCACATCATCACCCGCGGCATGGTGTTCCTGGGCAAGGACGTGGAGATCCAGGCCACCCCCGAGCTCGCCCAGCTGGAGCTCGGGCGCTGGGTGCACATCGGTGACAAGAACACCATCCGGGCCCACGAGGGGTCCCTGCGGTTCGGCGACAAGGTGGTGCTCGGCCGCGACAACGTGATCAACGCCTACCTCGACATCGAACTCGGTGATTCGGTGCTGATGGCCGACTGGTGCTACATCGTCGATTTCGACCACAAGATGGACGACATCAGGCTGCCGATCAAAGACC
>Ga0079225_10002237_pt1 | contig 11074 bp, 8 predicted proteins | sample Poulit2012_FD_76344 | JGI IMG/M metagenome (GOLD analysis project Ga0079225, IMG submission 76344) | Agricultural soil microbial communities from Georgia to study Nitrogen management - Poultry litter 2012 | ecosystem: Environmental > Terrestrial > Soil > Agricultural land | place: USA: Georgia...
TACTACGAAAGCTACTTTCCAAGATCATGAAGTCGATTTCAAAGCGCCTTATAAACGTATCACAATGACCGACGCCATCAAAGAATACACCGGGTTCGACATTACAGATAAAACCGAAGAAGAAATTCGATCTGCAGCGAAAGACATGGAGTTGGAAGTAGATGACACGATGGGTAAAGGGAAACTCATCGATGAGATTTTCGGAGAGAAATGTGAACCAAATTTTATCCAACCTACTTTTGTTACTGATTATCCGATAGAGATGAGTCCACTTGCCAAAAAACACCGAGACAATCCAAATTTGACAGAAAGGTTTGAGTTGATGGTTTGTGGAAAAGAGATTGCCAATGCGTATTCGGAGTTAAACGATCCGATTGATCAACGCAAGCGTTTTGAAGATCAGTTGAAATTAGCACAAAAAGGTGATGAAGAAGCGACGGAATATATCGATGAAGATTTCTTGCGCGCTTTGGAATACGGTATGCCACCAACTTCAGGATTGGGTATCGGAATGGATCGTTTGTTGATGTTTTTAACCGACAACGCTTCGATTCAAGAAGTGCTGTTCTTCCCACAAATGCGACCGGAAAAGAAGAAAATCGATCTTTCGGAAGATGAAAAAATGATTTTAGACTTATTGAAAAAAGAAAGTCCAACCGACTTAAAAGCTTTAAAAGACCAAACTGGGTTAAGCAATAAAAAATGGGACCGCGGACTCAAGAGTTTGAGAAAAAAAGAGCTTGCCACGGTTGATAAAACCGAAGAGGGATTATTCGTCAAGCTTTTAGATTAAAATAAAATTGGGAATGTGAAAGTATTTCTTATTTTTGCAACTTCAATTTCGGGATGTGGCGCAGTCTGGTAGCGTACACGCCTGGGGGGCGTGGGGTCGCAGGTTCAAATCCTGTCATCCCGACAAAAGCCGCTGATTATCAGCGGCTTATCTTTTTTGCGGACAATATGCGGACAGAAACATCGATTTTAAACTACTTTATTAGGATATAGCAAAGTGAAATAAGACAGGTAAAGTCACAGTAAGTATTCTTCAATTTCCTTTTATTTTTTCAGTTTTTTAGTGTTGAATTGCGGACAGATTGAAAATCACCTATTCGCTCTTAGGGATAATTTCGCGCTAAAAGATCTTGACTAAAATGGTTTTGAAAGAAAAAATATAAGACTGCCTCTACTCTGCTTAATTAAATAATTCCCAGAAATTAAAATTTGAAAAATGAGAAATGGTACAATACGAAATTATATAGTGTATCGCGATACGCGATATTCATTTCGAAAGGTTGTTCAAATTTACTTGAGTGAGTTCGTAAATGATATGGTCTAACATACCGATTTTAAGGTCTTGGATGTTTTTATCACAATAGCGAATGTAAATAGTCAGCTGTATTCTTTAATTGAACTTTTCGTAAGCTTGAAAGCACATCAAATTCGTCTAAAGGTGGGCTCTTTTTATACAAAACCATTTCTCTAAAGGCTTCGATTGCTTCTTGTGGATTTAAATCTATAATATCAATTAGATAATCATCAGCAGACTTCCGAGTTAAACTAAATTCCGCGAGATAATCTTTTGGGAAATCTTTCAAATTATTAGTTACAATTACATTGGCGTTTACTTTTATAGCTGCTGCTAAAACGTGTCTATCGGTTGCATCGGGCAACTCTAATTGATTAATTAAACGCTCATAATTACTTACCTGTGCATCAGGAAATGCCAAGTTTGCATTCTGCACTCGTTTTTTGGCTTCACTTTTATCAATTCCTTTCCGTATCATCACGCGCTCCCATTCCTTAAAAATATGATTACTCCATTTTGGGGTGTACAAATCGTAATGAGCAAAATAAAACATCCCGAATAATAATAGGGTAAATTACATTCGTATCCAGCACAGCAATAAATCGAACACTATGAATCATATAAGCCTAACTCTTCATCCTTTTGCATGATTTCAATAAGGCGTTCCTTTTGTGCTTGCTTTTTCTTTTCCTTATAAGCCAACACATCTTCCATTTTTATTCTGCGGTGCCTACCTATTTTGGTGAATGGAATTTCCCCTTTCTCTAATAATTTCACCAAGTATGGCCGAGAGCAACTTAATATCTCCGCTGCTTTTTGTGTTGTTATTTCAGTAGCCATTGGAACAATAGAGATCGGTTGTCCTTTCCCCATAGCTTCCAATATATCACTTAGTAATTTTAAAGCTTTAATCGGAATCTTTATCTGTTCTTTGGTTTCTTCTACCTCTATTTCAGGTTCATTTGAATGAAGTTGTTTTATTGCTTGGGCTAAAGCCGAATAAGACTTCATAGCCGTCTTTTGCTCTTGCTTGGTTGGTTTATCTATATACGCTGTGCCTTTCATAATTATTTGTTTCTACAAATATAAACGAAATATTTGAATTATTCGAAATAAACGAAACGGAAGTAAAATCGAAATAAGGTTTTATTTATTGGCACCTTCAATTTTTTATACGAGTAAAAGTGGAAAATCTTAGTCTTTTAGAACAGAACTCTTTTACAACCAGCTACTCACTCAATTTAAGCTGAATACGTTTTCTTTTTATATCCACTCCCAGCACCTTTACTTCAACTTGCTGATTTAAGGAGACATGTTCATGAATATCTTTAACAAATTCATCGGCGATATTTGAGATGTGAATCAATCCGCTTTCTTTAATTCCAATATCCACGAAACATCCAAAATTCGTGATGTTGTTGACGATTCCCGGCAAAAGCTGCCCTTCTTCAACATCTTCAATCGTTTTAATATCTTGATGGAACTTAAACTCCTTCGCTTTGGAACGAATATCTACGCCCGGTTTTTCCAGTTCTTTTTGAATATCTTTTAATGTGGGCATTCCAATTTCCTCATCTGTATATTTATTCAACGGGATTTTCTTAACCAACTTACTATTCCCCACTAATTCCCTCACCGAAACCCCCATATCTTTTGCAATATGTTGCACCAAACCATAACGCTCCGGATGTACCGCGGAATTATCTAACGGATTATCCGCATGCCGAATGCGCAAAAATCCGGCGCTTTGTTCAAATGCTTTCTGACCTAAACGAGGAACTTTCAGTAATTCTTTTCGACGCTTAAAAGCTCCATTTTCCGTTCTATATTCAATAATATTCGACGCTAAACCCTTACCGATTCCGGAGACATATTGCAACAACCACGGACTGGCAGTATTTAGATTTACCCCAATGGCATTTACGCAATTGGACACCACCTGATCTAAGCTTTCTTGCAATTGCGTTTGATTGACGTCGTGTTGATATTGTCCTACGCCAATCGATTTTGGATCTATCTTCACCAATTCCGCTAATGGATCGGCTAATCGTCTGCCGATAGAAACCGCACCACGCACCGTAGCATCGTGATTTGGAAATTCTTTGCGTGCAATGGAAGACGCAGAATAAACCGAAGCACCCGCTTCGTTTACAACATATATTTCGATGGGTTGCTTAAAATCAATTCGACGGATGAGTTGTTCTGTCTCCCGCGATGCGGTTCCGTTTCCGATAGCAATTGCTTCTGTTTGATATCTTTCCGTTAAAGCACTGATCTTCTCGATTGCTTCTGCTTCTTTTCTTTGTGGAGGGTGCGGAAAAATAGTTTCATTTTGCAACAGTTTCCCCTGCGCATCCAAACAAACCACTTTACATCCACTTTTAAATCCTGGATCGATGGCTAAAATTCTTTTTTCTCCCAACGGAGATCCCAAAAGCAATTGCTTAAGATTTTCAGCAAATACTTTTATCGCATCCGCATCGGCTTTTTCTTTGGCTTTTTGAATGGCCTCATTACGCAGTGATGGGAATAATAACCTTTTGAAAGAATCTTCCACTGCCGCTTCTATATAATCTCTGGAAGGAGCATTTTTGTTTTTAATAAACCTTCGACTGAATTCATCACAAAGGGCTTCTTCGTCTATCCGCAACTTCAATCTTAAAAAACCTTCATTCACACCGCGGTAAATGGCTAAAAAACGATGGGATGGACATCTGGCAAGTCGCTCATCCCAGTCAAAGTAATCGCGATAAACCTGTGCTTTTTCCTCTTTCTTCTTGGTGCCGATTACCTTGCTCTCCAAAATAGCCGAGCGGCGTAATGTTCGTCGTAATTGATTTCGAAAATCCATTCGCTCGGACACCCATTCCGCTATAATATCTTGCGCGCCTTCAATTGCTTTTTCAACAGAAGGCACTTTTTTATTGATATACTTTTTTGCCAATTGCAACGGATCGGAATTGCTGGTCATCAATTGTTTGCTCAGTGACTCCAGTCCTTTTTCTCTGGCCATTTCGGCTCTTGTTCGTCGTTTTGGTTTGTAGGGAAGATATAAGTCTTCTAAAGTGGTGAGATCTTTGGCGCTTTCTATCTTAAGCTTCAGTTCTTTGTCAAGCTTTCCTTGCTCTGCTATAGTTTGCAAAACTGTTTCTCGCCTCTTTTCTAATGCTTCAAAATCTTTAAGATGTTTTTCGATATCCTGAATAGCTACCTCATCTAAACTTCCGGTAGCTTCTTTACGATAGCGCGTAATGAACGGAATGGTATTTCCTTCGGAAAGTAATTGTACAACAGCTCGTACTCCTTTTCTTGGAAACTGTGTTTTATCGAGTATATAATTTTCTGCATTCATGCCGACAAATATACAAGATAGATTTTTCATCTACACAAAACATCTTCTGTTGAATTATACTTTTATGCTCGGCTAAGCTACACTTGGGAAAAGTGGTCATCTCTTCCTATTAGCCTGAATTAACGCTGATAGAATGTTTTTCTGTCAAAATAAATATTCCAAAAAACACTTAATCCATTATTTAATTCAGAAAAACAAACCTACTTTTGGTCTGGCTTTCGTAATTTAGCCAAGTATTAACCTAAAAACCACAAACTATGCTACGTTGGGTTGTTATTTTTTTAGTTATCGCAATAATAGCTGCTATTTTTGGATTTACCGGAATTGCAGAAGGAGCGACAGAAATTGCCAAGATTATCTTTTATATTTTTATCATCTTAGTTGTTCTTGGCTTCTTGGGTATGGTGACAATTTTTAAAAAATAATTGGCATCGATTCCATAAAAAAAACGGCTTCCAAATAAACAGAAGCCGTTTTAAAATTGTCTTTAAATTATATGGAGAAATTATTCAACCGTAATCACTCCATGCATAGTAGGGAAATGTCCGGGGAAAGTACAAACGTATTCGTACTCGCCTGGTTCATCTAAAGTAAAAGTGATTTCATCTTCTTCCCCATCGGCCAACATATCTGTCGCAATAATTACAGGTTCTTTTTGCTCATCAGTCATTTTATCTAAACCTCCTGCTTTAGCCGCCTCTTGCCCGAATTCACGCGAAGTGGTACCCTGTTTTAAAACCACTAAATCATGAGACATTACATCAGCAGGCAGATCGCTAACAGTTTTCAAAACTATGGTAATTTCTTCTCCGGCCTTTGCTTTGATTGAAGTTTTATCATACCTCATTTGGTCGTTTCCAATAATTACAATTTTATCGGAATCCTTTTCTTCAGCTGAGGTAGTTTCTTCTTTTTCAGAAGTAGCAACCTCAGTGTCCTGACTATCAGGACTCTCTTTTTTCTTGTCGTCACCACAAGCGGTAAATAAAAAAGCAACCGACGCCAAAATCAAGCTGAAATAAGCTATCTTTTTCATAATAAAATTTATTTTTTTTAGTTCGCGGTAAAGCTAAGAAACAAAATTTATTTTCAAGTATAATTTTAGATATTTTAAGATGACAACGGGTATGATCCTCAAAAAACAACCAAATTTCATTTTATTAGTTCACCAGATTTTCAAAGATAAAATAGCTTCAAAGGTGTTAAGCCTTTATCCTTATTTCTTCCAGCAATTCTAATTTGGTAAATTGAAATCCTTGTAAATTTCAAATATTAGTTTTTCACAAACTTAAAGACTTGACTTTTGTCGTTCATGTTTACCTTAATAAAATAGACTCCTGGGGATAATCCTTGGAGGTCTAATCTCACTTCCATTTTATCCGAATTTATATTTTTCACTTTCTTACCAGCCAAGTTATAAATAGTAATTCCATTTATAATTTCATCTGCATTTAAAGTAATCTCATTAATGGCAGGGTTTGGAAATAACTTAACACTAATTTTATCGTGTTTCTCCATTGATAATACATCGGTCGTGAAATTCACTGGTCCAATATAATCACTAAATACCTCTTCTTCCTCATTACAAATCGCACGTACATATACATCATAATTTGTTTCTGGTACTAGCTCAGTTAATATATATTCATTTTCTTGAGTTATAACAATTTCCAGCTCGTCAAAATCCAAACCTAATATACCATAAACAATCATCCAAGTATTTTCCTCTTCTGTATCATCCCAAGAAACTTTTGCAGAAGTATCACTTACCTCTTCAATATATATATTTTCTGGAGGTGAACAAATCACTGGCTCAGTGGTAAACCCTTCTCCTTCTGCCCAATCACTTAAATTTTCTTCATGACAGATAGCTCGCACATAGAAATCGTATAAGGTGTTACTTGACAAGTTTGTTAATAAAGCCTCAGTAGTCTGAACCTGTAGTGTAGCCTCAGGATTATTTAAATCAAAACCCTCTACACCATACATCACTTCCCACATTTCTTCTTCTCCTCCTGGACTCCAGGAAATTGTAGCGGAATTATCTGTAATGTATTCGGTTATAAGATCTGTTGGTTGGATACATTCTGGATATGGAATTACAAGACTAAAATCTAAGGTTGAACCATAAGCATATAATCCACAAGCATCTAAAGGAGCATTGTCACGTGAACCTACTCGCATTCTATAGGTTCCGGGCTCTGCATCCTCAGGGATTGTAATCACATATTCCTGTTCATTCATGTCTTCTCCCTCAGCAACAACTTCATCATCCTGGAAAATCAAATCACGATTCCAATCAACCCAAACTTTTAAAACAAAGTTAGCAATAAAATATTCTGTATTAATAGTAATATCGTCCCCTGGATTAGTTATTAAAGTCATCGAAGAGCTTAAATTATCATATCCATCTCTGGGCTGTTCGTCGGTTAAGTAGTCTATGTTTTCAATTCCTCCCTCAGTATTTACTGTGGTCAAGTAGAAGAAATCAGTTGTATAGAAAGGCTTACAATAACCATAAAAATAATCCGCAGAAACAGTAGGGCTATCCTCAGAATCACATTCAGCGGTTATCATAAATTTATAATCCATATCGAGAATAGGATTTTCCAAAATAAACTCTGATTCGGAAGTAGTGACAACTGTTCCCTCCCCTGGCTCAATAGTTAGGCCTCCATACTCCACTTTCCATTGATTAACTTCCTCCTGTCCTTCCCAATTAACTTCCAACTCTAAATCGTCATTAACATTAAATGTTATATTTTGTGCGGGGTAACAAGCGGGATTAACTATTTCTATATCTATATCAATAGCTGAACCTTCATCAAAAGTGCCACAAGGTCCATCTGTGCTATTTCCATAATATGAAGTCACTCTCATTCTATAAAAACCTTCAGACACATAATTCGGTATGGAAATATTGGCTGTTTTGCTCGGTTGAATATCATACAAATCAAAAACCTTTTCCTCTTCCGAGAACTCATGATTATTGTCCCAATCTATCCAAATTTTCACGGTATGCCCTACTCCTTGAAACATAGTAGTTAGGTCGAAATTACCACCAGGGACTGACACTAAGGATTGATCTCCTGTAATATTTTCATACCCCTCTTCAGGCTGACTTGTTGTATTATAATCAATGTTTTCAATTCCTCCATTGGTAGTTATCTGTGTGATGAAATAAAGAGGAGAAAGATATTCGGGAATACAATATTCATTATCTTGAATAAGGAAGGAACTATAAGAAACATGGTTTTTTATGGGTGCTCCGTTTAATTTGAAAATAAAAAACACCAGTAGAGATACACTTAAATAATAGTTTTTCATGATTTAATTATAAATTAGGTTTTGATATAAATTTAATTTTAATATTACTGATCCAAAACTAAGCATTATATTTTATATTTTCTTTAAAACTATTGGTTATTACACTAAATCTCTTAAATTATTAAACCATCAAAGCTTTAAAACAATGTTTCTTAAAAAAAAGAGACAACAGATTCTCCACAAATATGGATCAATTGCATTCAAGATGTTAATAACCTAATAAAAAACATTAGCAAAGTTCAAAAACAAAAACACTTATCAAAGGTAATTCGAGGCAATCAAAAATCTTCATCAGACATTTTGAGTAAATAAATTCTTCCTGAGCAAAACTTATTTCCAACTATATTTTCAGCTATTTTAAGACGACAGCGGATATGATTTTCAAAAAACAACCAAATTTCATTTTATTGGCTCATCAGATTTTCAAAAATAAATAGCTTCAAAGGTTGCCAGGGCATCTCCCAATTCATTTTTTAAGATAAGGCTATCTTGTTTCAAATCGTATTGTTTAGCCACTTCAAAAACCTGTAAGAATTCTCTCTCGTCATAATTCAGATAAGGACAAGATTTTAAGGTACCCGCCCTGGAAGAAAATTCAATACGATTATTTGGTTTTAATTCATAAACACCCATCAGATCATTGCATCCGCCAAATCCTGTCAGTTCATTTTTATCGGTTTTCAGAATAAAATAAACCTCTCTTTCTTGATCTTCTTCCATTTTGACTTCCTTTCCATTCAACGTTTTCAGTTTCCAATACTTCTCTGTGATGTTTTTCTCAAAATCTTTCTTTGTATCACTTTCGACGTCATTTTTTACCTTTCCGCAAGAAACGAATATCAGTAATAAAACAGTTGTATTAAGTATGGAGTTCTTCATAATTATATATTTATTAGGTAGGAGTAATAACCATCTATTTTCACTCCTGCGTACAGCTATCTTATTTCATTAAAAAAGACTTTCAAATATGCTATAAAAGTTTATTTCTCCAAAATTATCAACACTTATAAAAAAACATTTTTCTTACATTTAATCTTGTACAGATTCAAGTAATTCAGTTTTTCACACGATTAATAATCAAACCCTTAGTTAAAATCGCATAACAATCTTTGATAAAATTACCATGTAATAGTATTGGTAAAGGGGATGAAAAAACAATATCTTTGCGGGCATGAAATTAAAAGAAGAAATAAAAAGAAGGCGAACCTTTGGGGTCATTGCTCACCCTGACGCCGGAAAGACTACGCTTACTGAAAAACTCTTGCTTTTTGGAGGAGCTATTCAGGAAGCTGGAGCGGTCAAATCAAATAAAATTAAGAAAACAGCCACCAGTGACTTTATGGAAATCGAACGACAACGTGGAATTTCTGTGGCTACTTCTGTGTTGAGTTTTAACTATAAGGATATTAAAATCAACATTCTGGATACACCTGGACACAAGGATTTCTCAGAAGACACCTACCGTACTCTATCTGCGGTAGATAGCGTGATTGTGGTCATTGATGTGGGACGAGGAGTAGAAGAGCAGACTGAAAAATTAGTAGAGGTTTGCAGAATGCGCAACATTCCGATGATTGTGTTTATCAACAAACTTGACCGAGAAGGAAAAGATGCTTTTGATTTGTTGGATGAAGTCGAACAAAAACTCAAGCTTAAAGTTTGTCCTTTGAGTTTTCCTATCGGAATGGGGTATGAATTTCAAGGGATTTATAACCTCTGGGAAAAAAACCTCAACTTATTTAAGGAGGATTCCAGAAAAAACATTTCTGATATGATTGAAATTGATGATCTCAGCACTCCGGAATTAGAGGAATTAATCGGTACCGAAGCAGCGGAAAACCTCAGAGAAGAGGTGGAATTGTTAGAAATAGTTTATCCGGATTTTGATCACGATGAATACATCAAAGGAGAGCTGCAACCTGTTTTTTACGGTTCAGCATTATTTAATTTTGGGGTGAGAGAGTTATTGGATTGCTTTATTGAAATTGCCCCTCCTCCGATGCCTAAAGAAAGCGATGTTCGAACTGTTTATCCTGAAGAAGAAGATTTTACCGGATTCGTATTTAAAATTCACGCGAATATGGACCCAAGACACAGAAATCGCTTAGCGTTCGTAAAAATTGTTTCGGGATTGTTTGAAAGAAATGAACCTTATTTACACGTTCGTCATAATAAAAAGCTAAAATTCAGTAGTCCGAATGCTTTTTTTGCGGATAAAAAAGAGGTGGTAGATACTTCATATCCCGGAGATATCGTAGGGTTACACGATACGGGAAATTTCAAAATCGGAGATACTTTAACCGAAGGAGAAATATTGAATTTCAAAGGTGTTCCGAGTTTTTCTCCCGAACATTTTAGATATATCAACAATGAAGACCCGATGAAATCCAAGCAACTGGCAAAAGGAATTGAACAATTGATGGACGAAGGCGTTGCACAGTTATTTACCTTGGAGATGAATGGTAGAAAAGTTATTGGAACTGTCGGTGCATTACAATACGAAGTGATTCAATATCGACTGGAGCACGAATACGGCGCCAAATGTTCTTATGAACCTTTAAATGTTTATAAAGCCTGTTGGGTAGATCCGGAAGATGAAAAAAATGAAGAGTTTGCTGATTTTAAAAGAGTAAGACAAAAATATTTGGCACAAGACACCGACGGAAAATTGGTGTTTTTAGCCGATTCTCAATTCACCTTACAGATGACCCAAGAGAAATATCCGACGGTGAAATTACACTTTACTTCGGAATTTTAAGTGATGAGTGGTAATTTGAGATTGAAGATTGAAGATTGAAGAGTGAAGAGTGGAGAGTGGAGAGTTTTAAAGTTTACTTGTTCACAGGTTTACAACAATAATATTATAAATCAAAACGAGAAATTATGAATAAAGTAGGAATAGTGATGGGCAGCACGAGCGATTTGCCGGTGATGCAAGAGGCAATCGATTTTTTAAAAGATTTGGACATCGAGATAGAAGTTGATATTGTATCGGCGCATCGCACTCCGGAAAAACTGATGCAATATGGAAACAATGCACACACGCGTGGTGTTGATGTCATCATTGCCGGAGCAGGCGGAGCGGCTCA
>Ga0079225_10002239_pt1 | contig 11071 bp, 9 predicted proteins | sample Poulit2012_FD_76344 | JGI IMG/M metagenome (GOLD analysis project Ga0079225, IMG submission 76344) | Agricultural soil microbial communities from Georgia to study Nitrogen management - Poultry litter 2012 | ecosystem: Environmental > Terrestrial > Soil > Agricultural land | place: USA: Georgia...
CACCCCCTATGTCTTCAACGCCGAGGAAGCGGCCGCCATGGCGCAGGCCTGCGCCGATATTGTGGTCTGCCACCTGGGGCTGACCACCGGCGGCTCGATCGGCGCGGAGACGGCGCTGAAGCTCGAGGACTGCCCGCAGTTGGTGGATGAATGGGCGGAAGCAGCGCTCAGGGTGAACCCCGACGCCATCATCCTGGTACACGGGGGGCCCGTCGCGATGCCCGAAGATGCGGACTTCGTGCTGAAGAACGCCAGCACCTGCCACGGGTTCTACGGCGCCTCCTCCATGGAGCGCCTGCCGACGGAGGTCGCGCTCACCGAGCAGACCCGACGGTTCAAGCAGATAAAGGCCAAATGAGATGCGGGAAGCGCGTGAAATGACAACCGCCCCGCGGGAGGAAGCATGATGAGCGGAGAGTTTATCGGTCAGGGCATTCTGTGGCTGATCGCGGCGGTCATCGTCATTGCCATCATCTACTGGGTGATGACCTGGCTCTACCGCCGCTCGACCAAGGAGATCGCCTTCGTCCGCACCGGCCTCCTGGGGGAGAAGGTGGTGATCGACGGCGGTGCCTTCGTGTGGCCGATCGTGCATGACATCACGCCGGTCAATATGAACACCCTGGCGCTCGAGGTGGTGCGCAGCAAGGACCAGGCGCTGATCACCAGGGACCGCATGCGCGTGGATGTCGAGGCCGAGTTCTATGTGCGGGTGCGGCCGAGCCAGGACGCCGTCTCGCTCGCGGCCGCGACTCTCGGCCGGCGCACACTGGAAGCCCGCAACCTGAACGAACTGCTGGTGGGCAAGTTCGAGTCGGCGCTGCGCGCAGTCGCCGCCGAGATGACCATGGGGGAGATGCACGAGCAGCGGGGTATCTATGTCACCCGTGTGCGTGAGGCGGCTCAGGAGGACTTGAACCGCAACGGCCTGGAGCTGGAGTCCGTTGCCATGGTCGACATCGACCAGACGGCACTGGAGTACTTCAATCCCTCCAACCGCTTCGATGCGGAAGGTCTGACCGCCCTGATCGAGGAGATCGAGGAGCGGCGCAAGCTGCGCAACGACATCGAGCAGGACTCGATGATCCGCATCCGCACCCGCAACCTGGAGGCCGAAAAGCAGTCGCTGGAAATCGAGCGTGCGAGCGAAGAAGCTCGCCTCGAGCAGGAACGCGAAGTGGAGTTCCGCCGGGCGCAGCAGCGTGCCCAGCTGGCGAAGGAGCGGGCCGAGCGCGAGACCGAGGGGGAAACCGCCCAGATCACCGCGCGCGAGGCCATCGAGCGAGCGCGCATCGCCAATGAACGTGCGATCGCTGAAAGCCGCATCGCATCCGAGCGCGAGATCCGTCAGCTCGAGATCGAGCGCCAGCGGATGCTCGACACCTCCGAGATCAGCAGCCGGGAGGAGACCGAGAAGGCCCGCATCGCGCAGGAACGGGCCGTTCAGGAGGCCCGCATCGCCAACGAGCAGGAAACCCGGACCCGCGAGATCCAGCGCCAGCGCGAGATCGAGCAGGCCGAGATCGCGGCACGGGAGGCGACGGAAAAGGCCCGCCTGGCCCAGGAGCGGGCTTTGGCGGATGCGCGCATCGCCAACGAGGAGGAGATCCGCCGGCGCGAGATCGAGCGGGTTCGCACCATCGAGGAAGCCGAGATCGCGGCGCGGGAAGCGACCGAGAAGCTGCGCATCCTCGAGGCCGCCAACACCAACGAGGAACGCATCCAGAGCGACCGCAAGGTACGCGAACTGGAGATCGAGCGGCAGCGTGCGCTGGAAGAGGCCGAAATCGCCGCACAGCAGGCAACGGAAGCTGCAGTGATCGCACGCGACAAGCAGCTGGCGGCGGAGCGGATCGCCTCCGAACAGGAGACCCGCGAGCGCGAAATCACCCGCAATCGGGCCGTCGACGAGGCAGATCTGGCGGCACGCGAGCTTGTGGAGTCGGCGCGCATCGAGCTGGAAGCCAGGATCGAGCAGGAGCGCATTACGGCCGAACAGGAAACCCGCGCCCGGGACATCGAACGCAAGAAGATGCTCGAAGAGGCCCAGGTGGCCGCCGACGAGGCCGTCGAGGCCGCCCGCATCGCCCAGCGCAGGATGATCGACTTCGAGCGCATCGCGGCGGAGCAGGAGACGCGTGCCCGAGAGATCACGCGCGATCTGGAGGTCGAGACGATCGACATCGACCGCCGTCGAGCGATCGAGGAGGCCGACGAGACGGCCGCCATTCTGCTGGCCGCGAAGAAGGGCGAGCGCGCCGATGCCGAAGCCAAGCTGCGGCAGGCGCAGATTACGGCCCAGCGCGACGTGGATCGGGCCGATGTCGCCCGCGAACAGGTCCTGGAGGCAGCGCAGCTGGAGCGGCGACGAGCTCTCGAGCAGCTCGAGGTCGCTCGCGTCCAGGCACTGCGGGAAGCGGAAATCGCTTCCTACGAGGATGTGGAACGCTCCCGCATCGCCACCGAGCGCGGCCTGGACGAGGCGCGTATCGGCCAGGAGACGCAGCGGCGCAAGCTCGAGGTGGAGAGCGCACGGGATCTCGAGACCGCCGAGATGGACAAGGCCATCACCCTCTACAGGAAGTCGCTCGAGGAAGCGGCCGCTCAGGCCGAGTCCTACCAGGCCCTGGCGCTGGCCGCTGAAGCGGAAGAACGCGTAAAGACGGCGCGGGAGACCGAAGAGGCCAACCGCCGGCGCAGCATCGACCTTCTCCTGACCGAGAAGCGGGCCCAGGAAGAGAAGATACTTGCAGAAGCGGAGAAGGTCAGGCGTGCGGTCGAGGCGGAGGCCCAGAAGCTGCTCAACGAGGCCGAGAACGTGCTCAGCGATCCGGCCCGCCACTCGCTCTTCCGACGCAAGCTGCTGGAGCACGTGGAGGGTATCGTTTCCGCGTCGGTCAAGCCGCTGGAGAAGATCCAGGACATCCGCATCATGCAGCTCGACGGCATCAATGGTGCAGGGCAGGGCGGTCGCGCCAACATGACCGACGAGGTCATCAACTCGGCGTTGCGCTACCGGGTGCAGGCACCTCTCGTCGACAGCCTGCTGGCCGATATCGGCATCGAGGGCGGGGCCCTGACCAAGCAGGGCGGGCTGATCCGCGAAGCCTCGGACATGACCCGGATCGCCGGAGAGCTGTCCAGGCAGGCGCAGGGTGGCAAGGAAGACGGAGCGCCGGCCAAGGCCAGCCTCGATGCCGGCACCCCGGACCCGGCGGGTGACGGCAGCCCGCGGACGAAGAAGTAGGAAGGGAAGTCGTGCCTCGTGTCTTCATCTCCAGCGTCATCAACGCCCCGGCCGACAAGGTCTGGGAGCGGATAAGGGACTTCAACGGGATGCCCCGCTGGCACCCGCGGATCCGGGAAAGCCGGATCGAGAACGGCGAGCCCTCGGACCGGGTCGGCTGCGTGCGAGACTTCAACCTGCAGAACGGCGACCGCATCCGCGAGAAACTGCTGGGGCTGTCGGACTACGATCTCTTCTGCACCTACGCGATCCTGGAGAGCCCGATGCCGCTCACCGACTACATTGCCACCCTGCGCCTGACCCCCATCACCGACGGCAACCGGACCTTTGCCGAATGGACGGCCGAGTTCGAATGCGAGGAGGCCGTGGCAGAGGATCTGGTGAACGGCATCGGCACCAACGTCTTTCAGGCTGGCTTCGACGCCCTGAAGCGCCACTTCATGGGCTAGGGACTGTTGAGATTGGAGGTTCTGGTGAAGCTGTGCCTGTGGTTGGAGATGCTGATGGAACGCCCGATCCGGTCGTTGCAGGCCCAGGATGCCGCTGCGCGATGGTTGAGCGGGGAGGAATTGTCCGGCAGCGCACGGCTGGAGGCGCCGCGGCATTCCCCCTCACCCGTCATTGCGAGCGACCGAAGGGAGCGCGGCAATCCATGCGAAGGCAGCGCTCCGCGCGAGCTGCCCCGCCTGCGCAGGCCCTGGCTCCCTATGGATCGCCACGTCGGCCTGCGGCCTCCTCGCGATGACGAAGGAGAGGACGGAGCCCCACCACAGAGCCACGGGCAGCGGCCCCTAACGGCCCTGTGGACTGCCGCGTTCCCTTCGGTCGCTTGCAGTGACGAGGGAGGGAAGCGGTGGCTCGCAATGGTGGAGAGGTGGCCGCTCACCATGCCACTCACCTGCCGCGAGGCCCTCTCATGGTGAAGATCGTGAAAAGCACCATCATGGAAGCTCCGGTGGAGGCGGTCTGGGAGGTGCTGCGCGACTTTAACGGCCACGACCAGTGGCATCCTGCGGTCGCCGACAGTCACATCGAGCGCGGCCTGACCTCGGACCGTATCGGCTGCGTGCGGCGCTTCCATCTCGCGGACGGCTCGGAACTGCGCGAGCAGCTGCTGACCCTCTCAGACATCGACATGGCCTTCAGCTACTGCCTGCTCGACACGCCGATCCCGCTGCTCAACTACGTCGCCCACGTGAGGCTGATCCCGGTGACCGACGGCGACCTGACCTTCTGGCACTGGGAATCCCGCTTCGACACCCCGCCCGGCCGCGAGGCCGAGCTGGAGAAGCAGGTAGGCGAGCAGATCTACGAGCGCGGCTTCCAGGCCGTGCGCGACTTCATGGGGCTCGCCAGCCCCGCCCAGGGAGAAGCCTGATGCCGGTAAGAGTGGAAACCTTCGACAGCCTAGACGCCGCCGCAGACGCCCTGCGCAGTTCCCGCAGCGCCCGCTTCTTCGGCGGCGGCACGCTCTTGATGCGCGCCGCCAACCACGGCGACCAGTCCTTCGACACCCTGATTCGGGCCCGTGATCCCTCCTTTCGCCAGGTCCGCAGCGCGAGTGATGGGATCAGCATCGGTGCCGGCGTTACCATGAGCGAGATCGTGGCCCACCGCGATCTCTCTTTCCTCGTCCCCGCCGCCCTGGCCGTGGGCGGGCCGGCCGTCCGCAACATGGCAACGCTTGGCGGGAACCTCTTCGCCAGTTCACCCTACGGTGACCTCACGGTAGCGCTTCTGGCGCTGGGGGCGCAGATTGACTTCGTCGGCCAGGGCGGCCGCGGCGTGGAAATCGAGGAGTTCCTGCGTGATCGGGATCGCCACCGGGGCACCATCGTGCGCTCGGTCACTGTCGTGCGGCCGCGTGATCCCTCCGCCTTTCGCTTCGTGAAGGTAAGTCGGGTGAAGCCGAAGGGCATCGCGCTGCTGTCGATCGCAGCGCACCTGCCCCAGTCCGGTGGGCGCCTGCGCGGCGCACGCGTGGCCTACGGCGCCATGGGTCCGCAGCCTTTGCGCGCCACGGCAGTCGAGCGGGTTCTCGAGGGGCAGTATCTCGATGACGCCACCATCGAGCGCGCGGCCGCCGTCGCCTGCGACGGCATCGAGCCGCGAACAGACTCTCTGGCCTCCTCCTGGTATCGCCGCGAGGTCATCGGCATTCACCTCACACGCCTGCTCACCGGCGAGCGGAGATAAGCCCATGGCGAAGAAACCCCTGCAGTTTCACCTCAACGGCAGCGAAAAGGCCGTCTTCACCGACGAAGGGCAGAACCTGCTCGATCTGCTGCGCCGCGGAATCGGCGACCTGACCCCCAAGTACGGCTGCGGCCAGGGAACCTGTGGCACCTGCACCGTCCTGATCGACGGCGAACCACACCTCTCCTGCCTCACCCTGGCGGAGACGGTGGAAGGACGGCAGATCACCACCACGGCCGGCCTGGCCCAGGGAGCCGACCTGCATCCGCTGCAGGAGGCCTTCATGGAAAACTTCGCGGCGCAATGCGGCTACTGCACGCCAGGCATGCTGCTTGCGGCGAAGGCGCTGCTCGACCGCAACCCGAGTCCGACCCGGGACGAGGTGGCGGAGGCCATTTCCGGCAACATCTGCCGCTGCACCGGCTACGAGCCGATCATCAACGCGATCCTGGATGCCGCCGGCGGGCGGAACCAGAGGCGCTACGGCTAGGAGAAGAGCGTGATCGAGTTTCGCAAGGAATACTTCGCGGACGAGCGCGACGACAACCTGAACGAGATCGGCAAGCCCACCCAGCGTCAGGACGCCCTCGGCCATGTCACCGGCCGCTCGCCCTTCTTCGACGACCATCTCTTCGATGGCCTGCTGCACATTCGCTGCGTGCGCAGCCCCCATCACCACGCCCGCATCCGGCGGATCGACACCAGCGCTGCGGAGCGCATGCCCGGGGTCGTGCGGATCGTGCTGGGCAAGGACGTGCCCAACAACCTCAACACCCTGCTCAGCCTGCTGGACTTCGGCATCGACGACGAGCCGCTGATCTCCGACAGGAAGGTGGCCTACAAGGGCGAGCCGGTCGCCGCGGTGATCGCCGAGAGCGAGCGCGCCGCGCGGGATGCCGTGGCCCAGGTGCGGGTCGACTGGGAAGAGCTGCCGGCCGTGCTGGACGTCGAGGAGGCGATCAAGCCGGGCGCGCCGGTGGTGAATGAGGTCTACCCGGGCAACCGCTTTGTCTATCACGGCAAGTACGATCATCAGAAGCTGCGCTTCGGCGACGTGGAGGCGGCCTTCCGCCAGGCCGACCGGGTCATCGAGGGCCGCTACCAGATGTCGCCGATCGAGCAGGCCCCCACCGAGACCTGCGGCGCCATCGCCGCTCCCGAGACCAACGACCGCTACGTGGTCTACACCTCGACCCAGGCCCTCTTCTTCTCCCTGGACACCACTGCCAAACTCTTGCGGGTGCCCTCGAACCGGCTGCATCTGATCGGTGGCACGGTGGGCGGCGGCTTCGGCGGCAAGGTCGATTCCCTGCACGAGCCGATGGCGGTCCTGGGCACGATGCTGACCGGCCGCCCCTGCAAGTACATCTTCGACCGCCACGAGGAAATGCAGGTCGGCGCCCCGCGCGGCGCCGAGCGCTGGTACCTGAAGGACGGGGTTATGAACGACGGGCGCATCATCGCCCGCAAGTTCACCGGCTACTTCGACAGCGGGGCCTACACTCGGCTGTCGAGCTACGCCATCATCAAGGCGGTCGGGCACCTGCCCGGCCCCTACACGATCCCCAACGTCTACGCCGACGTCTACTGCGTCTTCACCAACCGCACCCCGGCCACCGCAATGCGCGGCTTCGGGATCACCGGGGTCGACTTCGCCATCGAGTGCCACATGGACAAGATCGCGCACGAACTGGGCATGGATCCTATCGAGTTTCGTATCCTCAACGCCTACCGCGATGGTGACATGAAGGCACACCGGCGCCTGGCCAAGAACACCGCGCTGATCGAGTGCTGTCACGTCGCCGCGGAGAAGGCCGGCTGGCCCCTGAGCGCAGCGGCGCGCCAGGCCTCTTCCCTGCGCGACGGCGGCGGCGCGCGTGCCGAGATCCCGCACACGGTGACGGATCAGCATGGGCGGGTGGAAGGCTATACGGCCGGCAGCTACGCTCAGAAGAAGCGCTCCTCGCGCCCAACGGGACAGACAGCGGGCGGTCCGCAGCCACAGGCGATCCAGCCCGGCCGCGACAGCATTGCCGTCCCAAGCAGCTTCGACCGCCCGCCGCAACCCATGTCCCGACCGGCACCCTCCACTCCGCCCCCTTCGGCTGCGGTCTCCCCGTCGCCACCGCCGTCAGCACAGCGGCCCGCGGAGCAGCGCGCTCCGGAACAGCGCGCCCCCGGGCAGCGCCCAGCTGACCAGAGGCGGGTCACCCGTTTTTCCTCGATCTCCGGCCTGAGGAGGCGCTGAGATGGCGATCCATCGCGGCCGCGGCTTCGCGGCGATCAACTATCCCATCGGCATGAACCTGGGCGGCGACCCCTCCCAGGCGCTGGTGCACTCGAACCCCGGCGGCAAGTTCATGGTGGCACTTTCCTCCATCGATCTCGGCCAGGGCATGAAGTCGGTGACCCGGCAGATCGCCGCCGAAACCCTGGGCGTGCCGGTGGAGGACGTCTATGTGGACACGGCGGATTCCGACACCGGCCCCCACTGCATGGGCTCCTTCGCCTCGCGTGGCACCCACCGGGTCGGCAATGCGGTGATCGAGGCGGCCCGGGAGGCGCGCGCGGTGATGCTGGAGGCCGCCGCCGAAGAGCTGGAGGTGGACCCCGGCGACCTGGTCACCGACGGACAGGGCAATATCCACGTGAAGGGCGCGCCTTCGCGCTCCATCACCACCGCGGATGCCTGTGCCGCTGCACAGTTTCAACAGGGGCGCACCGTCTCGGGTCGCGGCATCTTCCTCATTCCCCTGTCGGAAGTCGATCCGGAGACCGGCGAGCAGACGCCGGTCTCCTGTTTCGCCCATGCCGCGATGGTGGTGGAGGTCGAGGTGGACGACGAAACCGGCGAGGTCACTGTCCTGGAAATGAACAGCGCCTACGAGCTGGGCCGCGCCCTCAACCCTAAGCTGGTGGAGCAGCAGCTGGTCGGTGGCGCCTGGATGGGCATGAGCCACGCAGCCTGGGAGACCACCGAACCCTACTATCCGGATCGCGACCACGGGCCGATCGACTTCAACGGCTACCTCATGCCGGGCCCGGGAGATATCGCGCCCCACAACATCGCGGTCCTCGAGCGCCCGGCGCCCGACGGGCCCTATGGCGGCAAGGGGCCAGGCGAGATGTGCGCCAATCCTGTACTTCCCGCAGTTGCCAATGCGGTCTTCAACGCGGTCGGCGTGCGTATCGACGAGCTGCCGATCACGCCGGAAAAGGTGCTGCGCGGTCTCCGCGCCAACGGCGGCGCGCGTCCGCAAGGCAGGCCCTGAGTCCATGGCGATCCGGCGTTCCATCGTCGGCATCGACAGCCCGGACGTTCTCTCGACGGCGCTGCGCGACGCCCAGTACATCGCCGATGAGGGCCTGGCCACCGCAACCTACCTGGCCCTTGCGCTCGGCAAGCCGCTGCTGCTGGAAGGCGCGCCCGGGGTCGGCAAGACCGAGGGCGCCAAGGCCATCGCCTCGGTGCTTGGTCGCCAGCTGCTGCGCCTGCAGTGCTACGAGGGCATCGATGCCGCCCACGCCCTCTATGAGTGGAACTATCCGCGGCAGATGCTGGCGATCCGCCAGGCCGGAAACGACTACGTCAACATCTATGCAGACGACTTCCTGATCGCGCGGCCGATGCTCGAGGCGCTGCGGCATCCAAGGGATACGGTCCTCCTGATCGACGAGATTGACCGGGCCGACCACGAGTTCGAGGCCTTCCTGCTGGAGTTCCTCTCGGACTTTTCCATCTCGATTCCCGAGCGCGGCACCATTCGTGCCCAGGAACATCCGGTCGTGGTGCTCACGTCCAACCGCACCCGGGAGCTGCACGAGGCGCTGCGGCGGCGCTGCGTCTACCACTGGATCGACTACCCGGCACCCCATCGGGAAGCGGAGATCGTGATGATGCGGGCGAGCCAGGTCGCGCAGGAGACTGCCTGGCGGGTGGTGGCCGCCGTCGGCGCGCTGCGACAGGAACCCCTCGCCAAGGCGCCGGGGGTGGCAGAGACAGTCGAATGGGCCGAGGCGGCGACCCTGCTGCATGAGCAGGGCGCATCCTGGCCGAGCGCTTTCATGCGGGCCATCGGCGTCGCCCTCAAGGACCAGGACGACCTCGCCTTCATCGAGCCGCGCCTCGAGCAGATCCTGGGCGAGACGGCAGCATGACCGCTACCGGCCTGCCCCGCCCACTCCTGCCTTTTGTGGAGTTTGCGACCCTCCTGCGCGCCAACGGCTTCCCGGTGGCGCCGGAACAGACTCAGAGCTTCATCGCTGCCGTCGGGCTGCTGGGCCCGCGCTCACTGGAAGACGTTCATCGCGCCGCCGTCGCCACCTTGGCGCCTCCCCTGGAGCGGCGGGAGGAGTTCGACGCCCTCTTCCGCCTGCTCTTCCTCGGCCAGGGGATCGCCGTGCCGGCGGCGGCTGACGATGAAGAAGAGATGCAGATCTTCGACGAGCAGGAAGGCGGCCTGGAACCGCCGGAGCCGGAGGAAGCCGAGGAGTCGGGCGGGGCGCCCACCGGCGCCGAGCGGCTCTTTGCCCGCCAGTTCCCGGCGCTCGATGAGGCCGAAACGCTGCGGCGCTTCCGGCGCCGCGCGCCGCGGGAGCTGCCCCATCGCCGCTCTCGACGTTATGCGCCCAGCAAGGCAGGAAGGCGCCTGGACATGCGCCGCAGTCTGCGTGATGCGGTCACCCGCGACGGCGAACTGCTGCAGCTCCCGGCCCTGGCGCGCCGCCAGCGGCGGCGTCGGGTGCTGCTGCTCATCGACGTTTCCGGCTCCATGAAGGAGCAGACCGACAGCAGCCTGCGCTTTGCCCACAGCCTGGCGCAGGCAACCGACCGGATCGAGGTCTTCACCCTCGGCACGCGCCTCACCCGTATCACTCGCGCCCTGCGCCGCCGCCGGGCGGATCAGGCGCTGGCACTTGCATCTACTCTGGTCGCGGACTGGGATGGAGGCACCCGTCTGGGCGACGCTCTGCAGGCCTTCCTGAGCGTGCCACGTTTTGCTGGTTTTTCCCGCGGCGCCCTGGTGGTGATGCTGTCCGACGGCCTGGAACGCGGCGACCCTGCCGCCCTGGTGGATGCGATGGAGCGCATTTCCCGCCTTGCCTGGGCGATCCTTTGGCTGAACCCGCTGGCGTCCGATCCCGACTATTCGCCCGAGACATCAGCACTGCGTTCTGTGCTTCCCTTCATCGACCGCCTGGGAGAGGGCTCGAGCGCCGGCAGCCTCTGCAGCGAGGTTCTGCAGTTCGAACGGAGAGTGGCATGAAGATCATCGACTCCCATCACCACATCTGGCGCCAGGCGGACCTCAAGTGGCTGCAGGGCCCGAGCCAACCACGCATCTTCGGCCCCTATGACCCGATCAAGCGCGACTACCCGATCGAGGAGTTCCTGGAAGATGTGGGCGGTACTGGCGTCACCGGCTCCGTCTATGTCCAGACCAACTGGCCGCCGGGTCAGGAGGAGGAAGAGGTCCGCTGGGTCCAGGAGACGGCCGACCGCCACGGCTGGCCCCATGCCATCGTCGGCTACTGCGACATGACGGTCGAGGATGCGCGACCGATGCTCGACCGCCTGGCGCGCTACCCCCTCATGCGGGGTATCCGGCAGCAGTACCACTGGCACGA
>Ga0079225_10002241_pt1 | contig 11068 bp, 10 predicted proteins | sample Poulit2012_FD_76344 | JGI IMG/M metagenome (GOLD analysis project Ga0079225, IMG submission 76344) | Agricultural soil microbial communities from Georgia to study Nitrogen management - Poultry litter 2012 | ecosystem: Environmental > Terrestrial > Soil > Agricultural land | place: USA: Georgia...
AAATTCCGGTTCAGGAAAGAGCACGGTGGCCGCGGCGCTGCGTCAGGCGTACGGGCGTGGACTGGCCATCATCGGCCAGGACGTGGTGCGCCGAGAGATCCTGAGGGAAAGAGACCTACCGGGGGCGGCCAACATCACCATGATCGACCTCATGGCCCGTCATGCTCTGGCTCATGGGTTCCACGTCGTGGTGGAAGGCATCATGTACGCCGAACGCTACGGGGACATGCTGTCCGCGCTGGTACGGGACCACCGTGGGGCCTCACACGCCTACTACTTCGATCTTCCCTTCGAGGAAACTGTGCGCAGACACGCCGGTAAACCGATCGCCCACGAGATCGGTGAGGCCGAACTACGCGCGTGGTGGCGTCCGTGTGACCTGTTGTCGAACGTGGTGGAGCAGATCATCGACGAGTCCTCCTCACTGGAATCGACCGTGGAACGTGTCCTTCAGGACACGTCACTGCTCACCATGGCCACCGGGCGCCCCGGACACCGAACCCCCTGAGCTCTTCCTCGCGTACCGCCGAGGGAGCAGCGGCTCAGGCCCCACGCCCCCGTGGGTATCCGAGGCGGGAAGAGATTTCCCTTGCCGCCTCACAGACCACGGGAACCAAGGCGCGCATACGCTCCCTCGGCATGTACGGGCGCGTGGCCGCGATACTGAGGGCGGCCACCACCGAGAAACTTCCATCTCTGATGGGTGCGGCCACGCAGCGTATCCCGGGTTCGTTCTCCTCCATGTCCATGGTGGCCCCCATCCGCTCGTACTTTCGCATGGAGTCCATGAACTTCAGTCGTTCCTCGGCACCTTCTTCTTTTCGGCTCTCCGAGTCGAAGATTTCCTGCCATACTTCTTCTTCCTCGTCCAGCAGTAGTGCCTTGCCGATCCCCGTACGGGTGAGTGGCATTCGGTAACCGATACGGGAGCGCATCTCGGCCCCTCGCAGGCTGGGTATTTTGTCGATGTAGAGAACATCCTGGTCGTCTCGGATCGCCAAGTGAACGGTGTCCTTGTATTTCTCCGACAAACGCTCCAGGACGGTCCGAGCAACAAAGGGGACCGGGTTCTGCTGGAGGGCGAGAAAACCGTATTCGATCAAGGTCGGACCGAGAGAATACGTATTTTCCCCACCCTTGCGCAGGTACCCCTCGGCGGTCAGCAGCTGCAACAGCCGATGGGTCGTGCTCCTGCTCACCCCCGTCACCTCCACGATCTTCTTCAGATCCGTGGCCCCTTCGGCGACTGCGGTGATCACCCGCAAGCCTCTGTGGAGCGTCTGGGTACCTGGCGGTGCAGGGCTCTGGGAGTGCATGGGAGTCAGATTAGGCAACGCCCGTGCTTCGGCGGGACCACGGGACACACCCCACACAGCTGTCCCTATATTTGGGATAGCATTCGACAAGTTGGGACGTTGACCGTTTACCTGTCAGCAAGCACATGGCAGTGGATCACCTCGTGGAATCGACGGAACGGATCAGATGGACGCCTGCTCGACGGCCGAACTCGTGGCACTGGACTGGGGAACCAGCAGCTGTCGCGCCTACCTCATGCGGAGGGACGGGCGACTCCTCCAGCAGAGGGCGAACTCGTCCGGCATCATGCACGTCACCGAAACCGCCCGCAGGGAAGGGCGGTCACGAGCGGAAGCCTTCGATCAGGCACTGAGGCAGCTGTGCTCGGAATGGTTCACCCGGGCCACGCACCCGCTGCCCATCATCGCCGGTGGCATGATCGGAAGCGACCAGGGTTGGGAGAGCACCCCCTACGTCGATCTTCCGATCGACCCGCTGCGGGTCCCTCTGCCCTTGCATCCGGTCCCTTCGTCCTTGGGCACCGTGCACATCGTTCCCGGCCTGGCCGTCGGGGGTCCCCTGCCCGGCGTCATGCGGGGCGAGGAGACACAAATCACCGGTGCCCTGTTGGCGGAGCAGGACGACAACCACCCCGCGCAAGAGCGGGTCATGGTTCTTCCCGGAACCCATTCCAAGTGGGTGTACACCCGTGAAGGGGTCATCACCGATTTCTCCACACATATGAGTGGGGAGTTCTTCGCTCTTGCGATGCAAGAGAGTATTCTCGCACGCTTGCACCAACCATCCCGGGAAATCGACTGGGACTCCTATCACCGGGGTGTGGACATCGCGATGGGGGAAAGTGGTCGGCTGGGGCTGCTCGGCATCCTCTTCTCGGCCCGCTCCTTGGTTCTGACCGGTGAACTCGAAAAGACAGGGATCGGCGATTACGTCTCCGGTCTCGTCATCGGTAGCGAGGTGAACCAGATGGTCGAGCATTGGTTGCCCCGTGGGGTGCACCACGTCGACCTGCTCGGAGACAGCTCTCTGTGTTCCCGGTACACACAGGCTCTGAACCGGCTCGACATAGCTGTGACCGTCGCCGATCCCCACGTCACTCCACGTGCACTGGCGTATCTGGCCGACCGTGCCGAGTTGTTCACAGCCCCGACTCCCAGTCAGGAGCCTTGATGAATCAGTACCGTGATCCCAGCGGCCTCATCGCCATCTTGAGAGGCCTCACACCTCAGGACGCAGTCCAGGTGGGGGAAGTTCTGTGCGAGGCCGGTTTCGAGGCGCTCGAGGTCCCTCTCAACTCCCCGGACCCTTTGGAGTCGATCGGTCTTCTTCGCGGGGCTCTGCCCGACGATGTCAGAGTGGGTGCGGGTACGGTGCTCACCACCTCACAGGTGCGCGCCGTCCACAAGGCCGGCGCCCAGTTGGTGGTTTCCCCGAACACCGATCCGCGGGTCATCGAGGAGACCGTGGCTCTCGGGCTGGATTCTTGTCCCGGCGTGGCCACGGTGTCCGAGGCTTTCACCGCCGTCCAGGCAGGTACCCGAACACTCAAGGTTTTTCCCGCGATTCAGGTCGGTGAAGAGGCGGTGGGTGCTTGGCGCACGGTCCTGCCCGAGGACGTCGAACTGATCCCTGTTGGCGGTGTGCACGCGGCGAGCCTGCACTCGTGGGTGCAGAAAGGTGCCACCGGTTTCGGTATCGGGTCGGCTCTGTACCGGCCCGAAGTCGACGTCGAGCACATGCGGCGGACGGCACAAGGACTCGTGGCCGCTTGGAAGCAGGCCGCGGAGCATCTGCGTCCACTACCCGCCTGAGGGGTCCTCGGCGATGAGATCACCTTCGACGTCTTCTCCGCGCTCCGGGAAGGGGACGTCCACCTCTTGCGTGGGGCAGAGGTGAACGGAACCCTTACCTGCGCGGCCCCTGTCGTGGGTGAAACACAGAGGCTGGATGTTGTCGACAGCGCCACCAGTGCCATCGGAAAGCGGTGCCAGTGGCTCCGGCAACACCGTCGGCACAGGCAAGCCCTGGTCAGCTCCCCTGTACGATCCGTTCGGCGTGCTCCTTGCTCGGCTGGATCTCCCCCGACAGGATCTGTTCGGCGTAGTGGCACGCCACCCGGTGGGTGCTGCCCTCGGCGGCCCCGTTCAGAGGACGCAGTTCCGGGCGCTCGGTGTCGCAGAGTTCCTCCTGCCGCCACGGGCAGCGGGTATGGAAACGGCAGCCCGTGGGTGGGTTCGCCGGAGAAGGCAGGTCACCGGCGAGGAGGATCCGCTCGCGGGTGTCCTCCACCTCCGGGTCCGGGACCGGGACCGCCGACATGAGCGAGCGCGTGTACGGGTGTAGCGGCCTCTCGTACAGATCGTCGCTGGAAGCTTCCTCCACGAGCGATCCGAGGTACATCACACCGACCACGTCACTGACGTGGCGGACCACCGCGAGGTCGTGCGCGATGACCAGGTAGGTCAGCCCCAGTTCCTCCTGCAGCTCCTCCAGCAGGTTGAGCACCTGCGCCTGGATGGACACGTCCAGGGCCGACACCGGTTCGTCGCAGATGATCAGTTCGGGTTCCAGTACCAGAGCGCGGGCGATACCGATCCGCTGCCGTTGACCGCCGGAGAACTCGTGCGGGTAGCGTTTGAGCACCTTGGCCGACAGTCCCACGCGCTCCAGGGCGTCCACCACGCGGCGCCGCTGGTCCTCGGTGACCCGGGCCCGGTACTCGGCACGGCCGAGCTGTGCGGCCTCCTCCGGTGTGGGACCGCCGATCTTGTGGGTCTGAAGACCTTCCAGGAGGATCGACCCGATGTTCTGGCGTGGGTTGAGGCTGCCGAGCGGGTCCTGGAAGACCATCTGGAGGTTCTTGCGTTCCTTGCGCATCGTCTCCGGGTCCAGGCCCGCCAGGTCGCGACCATCGAACCAGACCTCACCGTCGGTGATGTCGTTCAGACGCAGAACCCCCCGGCCCAGTGTGGTCTTGCCACAGCCGGACTCACCGACCAGCCCGTAGGTCTGGCCTCGTTCGATCCGTAGGCTGACCCCGTCGACCGCGCGCACGTGTCCGATGGTGCGGTCCACGAGTACCCCCCGTTTGATCGGGAAGTGGACCTTGAGGTCCTTGATGTCCAGCAGGCTCATCCCGCCTCCTCGTCGTCACCCACCACGGCGGTGCTGTCCAGTACTGTCCGGTCCACCACGTCCGCGTGCCGGATGGGGTTCACGCAGCGGTGGATGTGTGTCGGGTCGCCGCTGCGTTCGACCAGCGGCGGCGGTCCCTGCAAGCACCCCATGGTGTAGTGGTCACAGCGGGGCGCAAAGGCGCACCCGTCCTCCCAGGCGATGTTGTCGTTGATCGACCCACGGACCGGGGTGAGGGACTCACCGCGTGGGGCGTCCAACCGGGGGATGGAGCCCAGCAGGCCGACGGTGTAGGGGTGCGTGGGTTCGGCGAACAGGGGTGTGCGTGACGCGGTCTCCACGGCTCGTCCCGCGTACAGGACGTTGATGTCGTCGCACAGTCCCGCGACCACCCCCAGGTCGTGGGTGATCATGAGCAGGGCGGTGCCCTCCTCGGTGACCAGGTCCTTGAGCAGTTCCAGGATTTGTGCCTGGATGGTCACGTCCAGGGCTGTGGTGGGTTCGTCGGCGATCATCAGTCGTGGCCGGCAGGCCACGGCCATCGCGATGAGTGCGCGTTGACGCATCCCGCCCGAGAGTTGGTGGGGATATTCGCGCAGACGCCGGGTCGGGTCGGGGATCCCCACCCGGTGCAGCAGGTCGGCGGCTTCCTTGCGGGCGGCCTCACCGCGCATGCCTCGGTGCCGCTTGAGGATCTCGGTGACCTGGCGGCCGATGGGTACGACGGGGTTGAGCGAGCTGAGCGGGTCCTGGAAGATCATCGCCAGTTGGGACCCGCGCAGGTCCCGCATACGGCGTCGGGAGGTCTGGAGCAGGTCCTCCTGACCGTTCGGCAGGCGCATGAGGGCGCTGCCTCCCACGGTGACCCCGTGTTCGGGAAGCAGTCCCATCAGGGCCAGGGAAGTGACGCTCTTTCCACAGCCGGACTCGCCGACCAGGCCCGTGACACGTCCCTCCTCCAGGGAGAAGGAGACCCCGTCGACGGCCCGCACATCACCGGCCTCGCGCCCGTGGAACACCACGGACAGTTCGTTCACCGCCAACAGCGGCGCGCTGGAACTCATGGTCACTTCCTCAACTTCGGGTCGAGCGCTTCACGCAGCGACTCACCCAGCAGGGTGAAGCCGAGTGCGGTGATGATGATGCCGAGGGCCGGGTAGACGGCCAGGGAGGGAGCGCTGGACAGAAATCGTTGTGCTTCGGCGAGCATCGTGCCCCATTCCGGGAAGGACGCGTCCGGGTTTCCAAGGCCGAGGTAGGACAGGGCGGCCGCGTCGATGATGGCTGTGGCCAGGGTGAGCGTGGATTGCACGATCACCGGTCCCATGGAGTTGGGCAGGATGTGGGTGAGGGCGATCTTGCGTTTGCGTACACCCAGTGCTTCGGCGGCCAGGACGTATTCGCGGGTGCCCTGGGAGAGCATGGCGCCACGCAGCAGGCGGGCGAAGATCGGGATCTGTGCGATACCGACCGCGAGCATGACCGTGGTGAGGCTGGGGCCGATGAGCGCGGCGACGGTGACGGCGAGCAGCAGAGCGGGCAGGGCCAGCATCATGTCGATGAGGCGCATGACCACGTTGTCGACCTGGCGTCCCCAACGTCCGCCGAGGACGGAGCAGGCCCCGGCCAGGCCGCCGAGCAGGGCCCCGAACAGGAAGCCGACGAAGGTGGCGACCACACCGACCATGAGGGTCTGGCGGGCACCGATGATGATGCGGGAGAACATGTCTCGACCGAGGTGGTCGAGGCCGAGGAGGTTCTCCGCGCGTGGGCCGACGAACTCGTTGCGGTTGGGGAAGACTTCGTTGCCCCAGGCCTGGGAGGTCGGGCTGTAGGGCGCGATCAGTGGGGAGCAGAGCGCGATGATCTCGAACGCGAGGACGATCACCGCCCCGGTGATGGCCATGGGGCTGTGGCGCATCCGGTGGAAGGCTTCTCGCCAGATGCCGCTGCCGTGAGTGTCGTCGGCCCGGTCACCCATGAGTTCGGCGAGCCGGTCGACCTTGGCAGCTTTCCTCTTGTGCAGGGGAACGTCCCGTGGCTGTTGTTCCTCCGGTGTTTGCGTGGTTTCGGAGGGGTTGTGGGAGCTTGGTGTCGTAGGCATCACTGGGCCCGCACTCTCGGGTCGAGGAGGCTGTACGAGATGTCGACCAGGAGGTTGATGAACACGTACATGGTGGCGATGAGCAGGATGAAGCCGGTCAGGACCGGGTAATCACGTTCCTGCGTGGCCTCGTAGATGAACGAGCCGATCCCCGGGAAGGCGAAGACGCTCTCGGTGAGTACCGCGCCGGCGAACAGGCTTCCAGTGAGCAGTCCCACGGCGGTGACCACGGGCAGGAGGGCGTTGCGCAGCACGTGGCGGGTGCGCACGGTGGTGCGGTGCAGTCCTTTGGCGTTTGCGGTGCGGACGTAGTCCTCCCCCATGACTTCCAGGACCCCGGCCCTGGTCATGCGTGTGATGACGGCCAGGGGGATGGAGGCCAGCGCCAGTCCGGGAAGGGCAAGGTGTGTCAGAGCGTCCCAGACCACGTCCCATTCCCGGGTCATCATCCCGTCGAGGACGACGAACCCGGTGATGTCCGTCCTGCTGATGCCCGGTGACAGGCGGAAGGCGGAGGGGAACAGGCCGAGTTGTTCGGCGAAGACCACCTTGAGGATGAACGCCAGGAAGAACACCGGTGTGCAGATTCCGAGGAGGGAACCACCGACGGCGGTGAAGTCCAGGACACTGCCGCGTTTGCGGGCCGCCAGGTAGCCGAGGGGCAGGCCGACCGTGACGGCGATGATCATCGCGGTCACGGCGAGTTCGAACGTGGCGGGGAACTTGAGGAAGAACTCGTCCAGGACCGGACGTCCGGTGTTGAGGGAGGTGCCCAGGTCACCCCCGCCGAGGCGGCGGAGGAAGGACATGTACTGAACCGTGAGTGGTTCGTCCAGGCCCAGTGATCTGCGTAGCGCCTCCCGTTGTTCGGTGGTCGCGTCGTCGGGGAGCAGGGCGTACTCCGGGCCGCCCGGCAGCCGTTGCAGCCAGACGAACAGCAGGATCGACAGGCCGAAGAGTGTCGGGATCAGCTGCAGGAGTCGCCTGACGATGAATCGCAGCACCTTCGCCGCCTTTCGCCAGTGGTGGGAACGATGAACACGAAGCCTTCCCGCGGGGCGGGTCGCTCATCGTGGGTGGTTTCGGTGCGTCCCGAAGGTGCGGCGACAAGGGGCACCACCGGGTCGGGAGGAGGCCCCTTCGGGGCCACCCCGTGGTGGGGTGGACCCGTCAGGGCGTCGTCGGGCTTGCGAAGGGGTTCCTACTTCCAGGAGCCCTCGGCGAAGTCCTCCTGTGTCAGCGGGCTGACCTGGGGGTGATCGACCTCAGGGGCGAAGACGATCGAGGGTGGCGAGCTGGAGAGGGGCAGACCCGGAAGGGCGTCCATGACCATCTCGTTCAGCTCTTGGTATCCGGCGATGCGCTCTTCCTCGTCCGGGTTGGTGCTGACCTCGGCCATCCGGTCGAACAACTCCTGGTCGTCCAGCCCGAAGGCGTCGTTGTGCGTGGAGAACCAGGTTCCGAAGAAGTTGTAGGCGTCGTTGTAGTCACCGGTCCAGCCGAGCAGGTAGAGCGGGCAGTTGCCGCTGTCGGTCTGGTTGACGTATTCGGCCCACTCGTAGGAGGTGGCCTCGACCGTGACACCGACCTCCTGCAGGTCCTCGGAGATCACGTCGAAGATGTCCTGGGGAGCCGGCATGTACGGGCGGGTCACCTCGGTCGGGTAGCAGAACTCGACCTCGAGGTCCTCGTGCCCGGCCTCCTCGAGCATGCCGCGAGCCAGGTCGGGGTCGTAGTCGAAGGTCCGCACGTCCGGGGACCAACCGTCGAGGGTGTCGGGGTGGAACTGGGTGGCGACCTCGCCACCCTCGGGCAGGATCGTGTCGACGATGCGTTGACGGTTCACCGCGTGGGACAGGGCCTCACGGACCTCCATCTCGGCGAGTGCCTCGTGACTCTCCTGCTGGTAGGCCAGGTAGAGGACGTTGAACACATCACGGGTCGGCACCTGGAAGTCCGCCTCCTCGAGGGGACCGACGTCTGCGGGGGCGACCAGGTCGTAGCCGTGGATGTCCCCGGCCTCCAACGCCTGACGGCGGGCGGTCTCGTCGGGGATGGCGCGCAGGATGATCGTCTCGAACCCTGCGGGTTCACCCCAGTAGTCGTCGAACCGCTGGAGGGTGACCTCGTTCTGATCCTGGTTCCACTCCTCGACGGTGAACGCGCCGGTGCCGGCGAGAGTGCCTGCCTCCTGTGCGTGTTCCGGCAGGGTGTAGTTGCCCTCCTCGCCGGTGATCTCGGCCCCCTCGATGGCTTCCAAAGTGGTGGGGCTCATGATGCCGAACGAGGCGAGACTGAAGCCACCGGGGAAGATCGAGGAGTATTCGGTGATCTCGATGACGGCGGTCAGCTCGTCCTGTGCCTCGCAGCCGACGTAGCGTGACTCCGGCAGGGAGTCGTCCTCGTTCTCGGCGAAGCCGCCGAAGATCGCCTGCCAGTAGTAGGAGTTGTTGGAGTTCTGGTACTCACCGGTGAGGTTGTACCAGCGGTCGAAGTTGTCGCACACGACCTCGGCGGTGAGTTCGTCGCCGTCGTGGAAGGTCACGTTGTCGTGCAGGTGGAAGGTCCAGACCGTTCCGTCCTCGGACTGCTCCCAGTCCTCGGCGAGGCCCCCGACGATCTCGGAGCCACCGGGCTCGTGGTCGAGGAGGGTGTCGAACACTTGACGGCTGTAGCGAAAACTTTCGCCGTCGTTGACGAAGAAGGGGTCGAGAGAACCGATGTCACCGGCCGCAGCGAAGACGAACGGCTCCCCGTCATCGCCTCCGGCGGATCCTCGGTCACTTTCCGCGCACGCCGTGGCCACCAGCGCGAGCGAGGTCGCTACGGCAACGAGGCCGAGCGCCTTTCGGGAAGACTTCGTGAGCATTGTCCAACCTCGAGGGGGACGGGGGTCGTGGGGGCGATGGACACTGATGATTCACAGGACTTTAAACCGGTGGGGGTCCCGCTGGGAAGGTAGACAGCTGGGTGTTAATACAACCGTTTCATCTCTGTGCTGTGTTCCACGAGTCTGTTTTTCCACACAGACGTTCACACGGGACGTTCCTGCCCGCGTGCTCTGTCTCTCCGTGCCCCGGGTGCCGAGGAGCCGCGCCCGGGTACCGGGAGCACACGGGGTCCGTTTCCTCCGTGGGGTGTCGAGCCGACTATGATCTGCCGATGACCACATCCTTTGACGGCACGGAATTGGCCGCTTTCCTGAAGGACCAGGAAATTTCCTGGCTCACCGAACAGCTCGTGTTGGCCGCGGAGGAAGATCCCGTGGTCCGTGCCCGGCTCTCCGCGGCAGCCGGTGTGGAGAGCTCGGCGGACGACGCAAGAACACTCGTCCTCGAGACCGTGGCCGCTCATCTTCCGGATGTGGAACACGAAGACGTCGATCCCCTGCATCGCGTCATCGACCTCATCGAGGACCTGATGGAGTACGGCTTCGAGGACGAGGCCGCCGACATCGCAGGTGAGGCACGTGATCTCTACGAGGAGCAGTTCGGCGACGACGGCAGCGAACACCTCGACAGGCTCCACGCACTCACCGAGGACCAGGAGGACTGAACGGCTCGCGCCGAGCCGGTGCGAGAACTGTCAAGAAGCGGAGCCGACGTCGGCATCGTGGGTGGTGGGGGCGGCCGTGTCCACGGGAAGGGCACACCAGCGGCGCACCTCGGTGCTCCACAGTGCGATGTTGACGACGATCGCGGCAAGGGCCACCAGCGCACCGCTCAACAGCAAGGGGGTGCTGGCGAGTTTTGCCGCCAGGTTCAGAGACCCCAGGGCCACCATCAGGGCGATGACCGCCCCGCACTGGGCGGAGCGCCACAGTACGTAGATGGCGCGGCGAACCGGTACGGCCAGTCCCACCAGTGCGATGGCGACCAGGGAGGCCACGACCAACAGGACCCAAAGGTCCACGACCACGGTCTTTGGCACACCATCTTCCAGGCACGACCAGGCCTGTACCGCAAGCAGGACATACGTGGGTGCGGCAAGGAACATGAGCACGCAGGTCTGCCGTACGTCCAGCGGAGGCCGCACACCGGGGCGGCCTGCGGCGATCAGGCTCGTCCCGGGGGCGGGAACCACACTGAACGGCCGTGGGGTGGGGGACGAAACGGTTTTTTGCATGTCGAACAGGGTCGCGCGCTCAACCGGTCAACGCAAGTGGGAACCACGCGCACACAGCCGTCCCACCATCACTCGGCAGGCCCCTGAGGAGTTCCTTCGGTCTCGACCCGTTCCTGGGTTCGGAGTCGGCCCCGGACATACCTCAGGACCTGCTCCTGGAGGGTTTTCAGGTCGAGTCGCACGTCGAACTCACGCCCCTTCTCGTCCACGCCGAGAGGCTCCAACGTCGCCAACTGTGACTTCAGCAACGTCGACGGCATGAAGTGGTCCTCACGGGCGTCGATCCGTTCCCAGATCACCTCGGGCGGCCCGTGCATGTGCAGGAAGAGTACGTCCGGTGCACCTTTCCGGAGTATGTCCCGGTAGCTGCGTCTGAGTGACGAGCAG
>Ga0079225_10002242_pt1 | contig 11065 bp, 10 predicted proteins | sample Poulit2012_FD_76344 | JGI IMG/M metagenome (GOLD analysis project Ga0079225, IMG submission 76344) | Agricultural soil microbial communities from Georgia to study Nitrogen management - Poultry litter 2012 | ecosystem: Environmental > Terrestrial > Soil > Agricultural land | place: USA: Georgia...
ACCTCTGTGCCAACCTGCGCGGTAGCTCCTGCGAGAATTCCGGCAGGTAGCAACATGCCAGCTCCCAGGGCCCCTAACAGTGCAGAAATACCGAAAAACGCAAGCAGTTTCGACAGTACGGGGTTGCTTTTGAGCACACCGGTTCCTGAGGACTTTGTTTTGGCCATGGTGGGAGTCTACCGGAAGCACCACCTCAAATGTGTTACAAAGCTGTGGTGCAAGATACGGTTAACACCATGAGCGAAAAACAAAAGTGGGAGTACGCCACAATTCCGTTGTTGATCCATGCCACCAAACAGATACTGGACCAATGGGGTGACGACGGCTGGGAACTCGTCACAGTGATTCCAGGTCCTGACGGCAACGCGCCCGTCGCCTATCTCAAGCGTCCCAAAACCTCGTAACAAGGAGCTCTATGTCTACAGTTGAACAGCGGCTTGAAGAAGCCGGATACACGCTTCCTGCGGTGAGTAAGCCGTTAGCTGCTTACGTGCCGACGATGCGCGACGGCGACACCATCTATACCTCGGGTCAATTGCCAGTGGTCGATGGGGAGCTTGCGGCTACCGGGAAGGTGGGGGAGACGGTCAGCGTCGAAGACGCTCAAGGTTATGCGCGCACTTGCGTGTTGAATGGTCTGGCCGCGATCAAAGCGGAAATCGGTGATCTCGACAAAATTGCCCAGATTACCAAAGTCGTTGGATTTGTGTCGTCGGCTGCTGACTTTGATGAACAGCACCTTGTAGTCAACGGTGCTTCAGAGTTCTTGGGCGAAATTTTCGGCGAAAAAGGAACCCACGCCCGGTCTGCCGTCGGCGTGGCGATGCTGCCCATGAACGCCCCGGTCGAAGTCGAAATGATCGTCAAGGTAGAAAACTAAACGAGACGGTCGGTTCGTAGGAAAAACGCAGCGGGACTGGAGATAAAGTTCTCCAGTCCCGCTGCGTTATTTGCGCCTATAGAAAAGCGATAGAAGCGTTAGCGTGCGCGTTGACGCAAGCGCTGCAGATCTAAGATGATCACAGCGCGATTCTCCAGGCGCAACCAATCGCGCTGGACAAACTCTGCCAGTGCCTTGTTGACGGTTTCACGCGAAGCGCCGACGAGCTGCGCGAGCTCTTCTTGGGTGAGGTCGTGCGCAACCAGCAGACCATCTGCCGTTGGACGGCCGAACCGGTCAGCAAGATCGAGAAGGGCCTTGGCAACGCGACCTGGAACATCGGAGAACACCAAATCGGCCAGGGATTCGTTGGTGCGGGACAGGCGGCGGGCCAGCGCCCCAAGCAGCTGCATGGAAACCTCTGGTGAGGAGTAAATCACTTTTCGGAGGTTCTCGTGGCGCAGCCCGGCCAGACTGGTAGCCGAGACTGCCGTGGCAGATGCGGAACGTGGCGCTGGGTTGAACAGTGCCATTTCACCAAATACTTCGCCTGGGCCAAGGATAGCTAGCAGGTTTTCGCGACCATCTGGCGCGGTGCGACCAAGTTTGATCTTGCCCGACAAAATAACGTACAACTGATCTCCGTCGTCGCCTTCGTGGAATACGGAGGCACCGCGTGAGAGCTCAACTTCTGTTAGTTCCGCAGTGAGAGCGTTGAACACCTCATCATCGAGGTGGGTGAACAGCGGGGCATTGCGCAATACGTCTAGGTCCATGGTGGTGAAGGTTTCCTTACTGGCCTTGTGGGCCGAACTTAAACTTTGGTCGGTACTTGGTCACTGGTTGTGAAGTGCCGATGAATGCCGGTTCTTGGGCACATAAATAATAGTGCTTTCGACCTGGGCTTCCAGACAATTCTATCGAATGTAGAAGGGAATGTGGAAATCGTCACAACCAGCAGCGAAATCTTCTCCCACATTAGTCCAAAAATCAACTGAATTACTACGCTTACGGCAAGGTGCTGAATGTAACATGCAAAGACCGACTACGATTTAACAACAATAACCATCTTTGGGTAACGGCGGATGGGACGGTGGGATATCGCAGCGCTTTCGTGGCTTGATTGGGCCCTCGTAGTCGTGCTCATCGTCGTCATCGTCATAGGCTTTCGCCGTGGGTTCTGGATATCAATGGGCACCGTCCTGGGCGCCATCGCTGGCGTACTTGGGGGAGTGTTCCTGATGCCGGTGATTGTTCAACTGGTCCCGCCAGGAATACCTCGCATTGTCACCATGGTGGCGGTGACCATGTTTTTGATTTGGTTTGGCATGTGGGTGGGGCGCCGTATCGGGGCCAGATTGCGGTTGCATATCAGTCACCCCGTCATGCGGTTGATCGATAAGTTTCTTGGGGCTCTTGGCAACGCTGCCGTGACGGGTGTGCTGATTTCGCTGATCGCGTTTTCGATTTCCGCGATGGGAGTGCCTGGGATCACCAGCGCGCTCAAGGATTCCCGCATCGTTTCGTGGACCACCGAGCTCACACCAGAAAGTGCCCGGGTTTGGGTGGCTCAGGTGCGGGCAGACGTGCTGGACTCATCCGAGCTACCAGAACTTGATTTAGCGGGAGACGATACTCCGGATGTCGAAAACCCCCAACTTGAACCCTCGGCTGCGGTTGAGGAAGCCAGCAGTTCTTCTGTGCTCATCACTGGCAGCGCATATGAGTGTGGCCAAAGCCAGACGGGCTCAGGTTTCGCCATCTCAGCAAACAGAGTGGTAACCAACGCGCACGTGGTGGCCGGTGTTGACTCGCCCCAGGTTGAATCTTTTGATGGCCAATTATTCACCGGACAGGTGGTCGCCTTTGACCCAAATATTGACGTCGCGATCATCGCCCTGCCCGGGGCGCAACTTCCAGCCGTAGAGTTCGGGGACGTTATTGAACCCGGTGAGCCGGCCTTTGTACTGGGTTACCCTTCGGGCGGCCCCCACCAGATCAACGGCGCAGAGGTGCAAGCGCGCGGTCCGGCAAACGTAGCCAATATTTATAACGAGAACCCACAGTTACGTGACATTTACCAACTAGCTGCCGATGTGCACCAGGGTAACTCCGGCGGGGCGTTAGTGGACCAAGATGGACTGGTTGCAGGCGTGATCTTTGCTCGTGCAGCTGAAGCTGAAATCGGGTACGCGCTCACCAATGCAGAAGTGTCCGAGGTGATTGGTCAGGCACCTCATCTTTCGGAGCCCGTTTCTACGGGGCATTGTCTGCAATGATTTTAATGCTCAGTTTCTGCTAGTCACCACCGATCTTGAAATGCCTAGGGATATTGTCGAAAGAGCACTGAGGGCGTAACCTTGGTCACATAAGTCAATTGTGACTTGTGCTCACATCACCTGCTTTAAGGGGTTAACATGTCCTCGCAAGTAACTTCGGCGCCAGCCGGATCGAAGTCGCGTGAGGCCTTTGGCGGTCGATGGATCTTCATCCTGGCGGCCATGGGCTCAGCGGTCGGACTCGGCAATATCTGGCGTTTCCCATACATCGCCTATGAAAATGGTGGCGGTGCCTTCATTATCCCGTACCTGGTAGCACTGTTATCAGCGGGAATTCCTCTGCTCTTTTTTGACTATGCACTGGGGCACCGTTTCAAAGGGTCCCCACCGCTGACCTTCCGCCGTTTGGCCAAATGGATCGAGACCATTGGTTGGTGGCAAGTGCTGATCTGCGTCGTCATCGGGGTCTACTACGCGGCCATCCTTGGTTGGTCGACTATGTATATCTTCTTCTCGATGAATGAAGCTTGGGGCGATGACCCTAACGCGTTCTTCTTCGAGGACTATCTTCAGGTGGCTGAAACACCAGCGATCGACTTCACCGTGGTACCCGGGGTGTTCTGGCCGATGTTGGCCATCTGGGTTGCGACACTGATCATCCTTGCGCTCGGGGTACGCCGTGGAATTGGTTTCGCTTCTGCTATTGGCATCCCGGTGCTAGTGCTTATGTTCCTCATCTTGGTGGGCATTGCGTTGACACTGCCCGGTGCGGCCATGGGCTTGAACGGTCTGTTTACCCCAAACTGGGCTGCCCTGCTTGACCCTGGCGTATGGATCGCGGCTTATGGTCAGATCTTCTTCTCCCTGTCGGTTGGGTTCGGGATTATGATTACCTACGCGTCCTACCTCAAGAAACGGACGAATCTGACCGGTTCAGGGATGGTCGTAGGCTTCTCAAACTCCGGTTTCGAGATCCTAGCCGGTATCGGGGTCTTCTCTGCGCTTGGTTTCATGGCACAAGCAGCTGGTGTCACCATTGATGAGGTGGTGACTTCAGGTATTGGGTTGGCATTCGTGGCCTTCCCTGAAATTATTTCACAGGCCCCAGCGGGTCTTGGTCCGATCATCGGAGTGCTCTTCTTCGCATCACTGCTCTTCGCGGGGTTCACCTCAATGATCTCGATCCTTGAAGTCGTCATATCTGCTGTGAAAGACAAACTCGGATGGTCTCGCGTGACCGTCGTGGCAACATTCGGGGTTGCTGCAGCGATCATCTCACTGTTCGGATTCGGTACGACATCCGGAGTGCTTCTGCTGGATGTCTCCGATAAGTTCGTCAACCAGTTCGGGATTGTCGCCGCTTCGTTTGTCGCGGTGGTAGTGGTCTCCTGGTTCTTACGCCGTCTCGATCGGATGGTCAACCACCTCAACAAGGTCTCTTCGTTCCGCCTGGGCGGAGTCTATAAGTTCTTGATCGGTATCCTGCTCCCGGTGGTCTTGGGCTACACCTTGATCAGTGAACTCGTTGCCTTGCTGACCGCCGACGAACCATACGGTGGCTTGCCGAATTGGTACGTCAACACGTTCGGTTGGGGCATGGTCATCGCGTTAATCGTCATCGCATTTCTCCTGACGCTGATCCCGTGGCCGAAGGACTCGGCCCTGTATCGCGAACACTCCGAAAATGAATACGCACTCGACGGAGACGAACCGGCACACGGCAAACATTCTGCCGTCGACGAGTCAGGACAGGAGGTCGTGTCATGAGCGCCGCCGCGATCATCATGATGATCATTGCGTGCGTCACCGTTTTCGGTGGAGTCATCGCATCAGTGATCCATATCCAACGCAACCCGGATGAGCTATCCGGCGAATTTGCTGACGAAGAACGTCTTCGTAGACAACCGTAACTTTCTACGACACATAAATGCCTCGGCCACCACCAAAGCGGTGGTGGCCGAGGCATTTCTTAGAAGATAACCGGGCTTAGCGGCGCATACTCGTGAGGATTTCTTCCATCACGGCCGGATCGGCAAGGGTCGCCAGGGCCGTCGGATCCGCTTCGGTCTTCCCTTCAGCGGCATCTTTGAGCAGTCGACGCATAATCTTGCCGGAGCGGGTCTTGGGAAGGTCGCTGGTAACCAAAATTCGTTTGGGTTTTGCGATCGGACCAATCTGCGAGGCAACATGGTCACGCAGGGTCTGCTCGGCTTCTTCCTGTGAAACCTCTTGGGACTCTTCGGTCAGAATTACAAACGCAAACACAGCTTGACCCGTGGTCGCATCGGCGGCACCCACGACGGCGGCTTCTGCCACCATTGGGTGAGCGACCAGAGCCGACTCAATCTCAGTGGTCGACAGACGGTGCCCCGACACATTCATGACATCATCGACACGACCTAGTAACCAAATGTCGCCGTCTTCATCAAACCGGGCGCCATCGCCGGCAAAGTACATGTCATCGAAACGCGACCAGTACGTGTCGATGAAGCGTTGATCATCGCCCCAGATCGTGCGGGCCATCGCCGGCCAGGGCTCTCGGATGACCAAGAAGCCCTGGGTGGTGTCCTGCATCGTGTTGCCCTCGTCATCCACAACATCCACGGCCACACCGGGCACGGCACGCTGGGCGGAACCAGGTTTGAGTTCTTCAGCGCTGAGTGCGGGCAGCGGGGTCAGGATATGCGCACCGGTTTCGGTCTGCCACCAGGTATCGGCAATCGGAACCAACTCGGTCTTGCGTGGCCCAGGGGTGACAGTGCCGTCGTCGTGGACCGTGCCGGGACCGTCGTTTTGGCCAATGACTTCGCGGTACCAGTCCCAGGCCTCGGGGTTAATGGCTTCACCGACCGAACCCAGTAACCGAATCGACGACAGGTCATACCGGTCGGCGATGTCGCGGCCCCATTTCATCGAACTACGAATCGCCGTGGGAGCGGTATACAGGATGGTCACGCCGTATTTTTCCGCAATCTCCCACCAGCGGCCGCGGTGCGGGGTATCAGGTGTGCCCTCGTAAATCACCTGGGTCACCCCGTTGGACATCGGGCCGTAGACAATATATGAGTGCCCGGTGACCCAGCCGACGTCGGCGGTGCACCAGAAGACATCGGTTTCGGGCTGTAAATCAAAGGTGTCTCGGGCTGTTGCGGTGACCTGGGTTAGGTAGCCGCCGGTCGTGTGCAAAATGCCCTTCGGAGTGCCGGTTGTGCCCGAGGTGTACAAAATGAACAGGGGATGTTCAGCTTCGTGCCACACGAGCTCGTGGGTGGTTGGTTGAGCATCGACGACGTCGTGAAACCATTGGTCGCGGCCTTCAACCCAGTTGATGTCTTCCTCATTGCGCTGTACGACCAACACGTGTTCGACACTGTGGCCGGGGGCTGCGAGTGCGTCATCGGCGATGGGTTTGAGCATATTGGGTTTGCCGCGACGATATGAGCCATCGGCGGTGATGAGGATCTTAGCTTTGGCATCATCGATTCGGGAACGTAGCGCTTCGGCCGAGAAGCCACCAAAGACCACCGAGTGCACCGCACCAATGCGAGCACACGCCAACATCGACACGACCGTTTCGACCAGCATGGGCAGGTAAATTGCGACCCGGTCGCCCTTGGTGACCCCTAGCGATTCCAGCGCGTTCGCGGTCTGATTGACTCGGGCCTGCAGATCAGCGTACGTTACGGCCTGGGCGTCGCCGGGTTCGCCTTCAAAATACAGTGCGACCCGATCCCCGTGCCCGGATTCGACGTGGCGATCTACCGCGTTATAGCAGGCGTTGGTGGTGCCATCAGCAAACCAACGAGCAAAGGGTGGATTCGACCAATCCAGCACTTCGGTAAAGGGGGTCTCCCAATGCACCTCGTTGCGGGCGCGTGTAGCCCAATACGCTATAGGATCTTGGTCAGCCTGCTCATACAGTTCGCGGGCTCGTGCAATCGTTTCGTGTTCGTGTGTGGTTACCATGCGACTCCTTCAATATGTCGTGATCGTCGTCACATACAGGGTCATGGTAAGTCGTTTTTTGGCACCAATCAAACCGGCAGTGCGCTGAACGGTCACCTGCGTTACGACGAGCGGTGATTACGCTATGATGCTCACCCGTTGGGTGTTTGCCGTCGTAATTGGCCTAGGATAAGAGCGGGTTTAACTAGCAGGGAGAGTACGTGAAAGACGAAACACCATTGGCCAAAAAGCGCAGGGCCCGCAAGATCTATCGGGTGCTTGGCGAGGTGTTTCCGTATGCGCATGCCGAGTTAGATTTCTCCAACCCATTTGAATTGTTAGTCGCTACGGTCCTGAGCGCTCAGACCACAGATATTCGGGTCAACTCGGTCACGCCCGAGCTGTTTGCCCGATACCCTGATGCGGCCAGCATGGCCCAGGCGTCAGAAGTGGAACTGCAAGACATCATCCGCCCCACCGGGTTTTACAAAAATAAGGCCCGTGCCTTGCTGGGACTGTCGCAGGCCCTGGTCGAAGACCACGAGGGCGAAGTGCCCGACACTCTTGAAGAACTCATCAAACTTCCCGGAGTGGGTCGCAAAACTGCTTTTGTGGTGTTGGGTAATGCGTTCGGTGTCCCCGGAATTACCACGGATACACACGTGATCCGATTGGCCAATCGCTTGGGATGGACCGACAGCACCAACGCCAACGTGGTCGAACGAGATATCGCAGAACTGTTTGAGCCCAAAGACTATACCGAACTTTCGCACCGGCTGATTTTCTTAGGACGCCGCATCTGCCACGCCAAACGGCCCGCTTGCGGTGCCTGTCCGGTCGCAAAATGGTGTCCTTCGGAAGGTATCGGTGAGATGAATCCCGAAGCCGCAAAAGAGCTGTTGGCCTATGAACTTGCCCCGGGGCGCGAACACATTCACGAAGCGTTACTCAACGGAGCAACACGTGCTGAGTTGCAAGCTGCAGGATACCGGTGGGAGGTCTAATGCAACTTGAAGGTGCACTTGCTGATCTGCTCGCCCTGATCCATACCCACGGGACCGTTCACCCTGATATTGCCAAACGAGTCACTGTCTCGCCGACGGCAGCTTTACCTGAATACGATGAAACCTGGTCCTATCACCTCGGAACGTTGGATAACCCTCGAGAGGCATCGGTGCTGTTACTTTTTGGGGCGATGGATGACCGGCCGGCTACCTTCAAACGTACCATCGTGCCCCAAGAACTCGATGTGCTGTTAACCCAGCGTTCCATGGTGTTGCGGAACCACCCGGGTCAGGTATCTTTTCCCGGTGGCGGTCTCGAAATGCAGGACGCCAACGTGGTTGACTGTGCCATTCGGGAGACTCAAGAGGAAACCGGAGTCGATCCGACCGGCATTATCCCTTTGGGCCATCTGCCAGCCGTGCCATTACCGGTGTCGAATTTCCGTGTCACCCCGGTGGTCGGCTGGTGGCAGTATCCACACGAAATGATCACCACGGAAGAAGCCACCCGTGTCTTCCGGGTCCCGGTTGGCGATCTCGTTGACCCCACCCTTCGAGTCACCGCCGTGGCTACCGATAGGTCGACGAAACAACGTTTCGGCACTCCGGCCTTCACCGTCGGAGGGACGCTGGTGTGGGGTTTTACCGCCATGATCCTAGACCGGGTGTTAGAGCTCTTGGGATGGGCCCAACCGTGGGACCCGCGGTATAAAATCGACATCACTGGTTGGGACGCTACCAAACCTGTACCACCTGCTTACTTTGATCCGGATCATCCAGAAGTCGATCTTACGGGCCAACGTTAACGCCTAGCCGGTCATCCACAATCCCGCGCGCTCCACGAGGGTTATCCACATTGCCACCCCGCGCCCCATAGCTTTTGCCTGTGGTCGGTGATGCTTGATGCATGACAACCACGCAACGCAAACCCATCCGGGGAAAGAAAGCGCCACCGGTTACCAAGCTGACGGTACTGGTTGATACCCAGGATGCCACCGAAGAAGCCGCTGAGTTCGTGTACGCGGTGGTCGCAGCGCTGGGCCTAGACATCGTTGAACTCACCGATGCCGACGACTCACCACCTGCAGCTAGTGTGCAGGTCTCGGGCAACATGCTGTATGCGGCTGACCGACAGTGGCACCATCCCGACCACGAGGCCGCCTTTGAACACTGGTTGGTTACGACCTGTTTCCGGCGAGTCGAACAATCCACCGTCTGGGCCCTGGCTCAAACCGGTATAGAACCTTTCCCACTGCTCTCCGCAGCCATGGCCTACGCCCATGCAAACACAAGTGCCCTCCTCATTGACGCCGATGCTTCCGGAGCGCTTACCAACAACATCCTGCGCGCCACCGACCATGCCATCGATGTACTGACCTTTGATATGACGTTGCCCTCCCCGCACATCTATCTGTTGAACGCACCCAGTTGGGAATATGTCACGATGATGCTGCACGTCAATCGGGCGAACCCGTTAAACTCCGTGCTGCTACCCGAGACCATCCATGCAGCCAGATACCATTTTGCGCACACGATCATAGACTGCGGTGCTGACCTATTTCTCGCCCAGCGACTCGCAGCCGAAGGCGCCCACGTCATCCACATTGATGATCATTCGCGCCCACTCCACGTCAACCTGAAGCCGCACAAACAGATCGACTATTACGCACACCGTATTCCCGAATACGGCACTCGACGCGACTTCGAATACATCGTCAACACCACCCGACGCCGCAGAGGCATGCGTCGATGGATGCAGCGAGGTGATGCGCCATGAGCCGCGGATGGGTTCCACAACGACCACAAAAAACCGGTGGCCTGGCAGCGGCAAAACAATGGCTTGCCGCCCGAATCAAACCCGCAACAGCTGCAGCGCGGCAATCAAGTGACCCTGAGACAGCCACCGTAGCCCAGGCGGTTGCCAAACACGTCCCCGTGGCCTCATCCGCTCAAGCGAAAACCACCATGCACCAACTGGTTGATGATCTCATGGGGCTCGGACCGCTAGCGGAATTTGCCCGCGACCCAGACACCACCGACATCATCGTCGATGGTCACGGTCACATCTGGACTGATACTGGTCGTGGCCTGGTACGAAGCGAGACCACCCTGGAGGCCGACGTCACGAAAGCGCTCGCCGTTCGTCTGCTCGGTCAGGGCGGCAAACGTTTAGACGAGGGGATGCCGTTTGGGGACGTGCAGATTGGGGAGGCACGCGTTCATGCGGTGTTACCTCCCATTGCCACCGCCGGTCCCCAACTGTCCATCCGCCTGCCGGCAAAATATCAACCCACCCTGGACGCCTTGATCGCCCAGTGGCCCGACGCAGCCAAATGGACACGTGTGATCGATCACCTGATGCAGCACCGCACCAATATGCTTATCTCCGGCGCCACCGGATCAGGCAAGACGACGCTGCTGGCGGCACTGCTGGCTACCGTGGATCCCACCGAACGGATTTTGACGATCGAAGACACGCCGGAATTGGATATTCGTCATCCGCACGTAGTCGGACTTGCCACCCGGGATGCTAATACGGAAGGCCAAGGCGGTATCGGGCTACCCGTATTGATCCGGCAGGCATTGCGGATGCGTCCGGATCGACTCATTGTTGGAGAATGTCGTGGTGCAGAGGTCGCCGATTTTCTCACTGCCATGAACACCGGCCACCGCGGGGCGATCGGCACCGTCCATGCCAATTCGGCCGCCGATGTGCCGGCACGACTCCACGCCATGGCAGCCCTAGCCGGACTTGACCCTGTTACTGCAGCCTTGCAGATCAGGTCAGCCATTGATGTCGTGATCCATCTGCACCGTGATGATGAGGGGAAACGATATCCGGCGGAAGTGGCGTTGCTGTCTACCGGTGGGGAAGCAGCAGACCTGCACTTGCTCCCGGTGCTCACTACGGCCGGCGCCCAGGTATTGGAAGGACCGGGCCTTGCAGGACTCGATGC
>Ga0079225_10002244_pt1 | contig 11057 bp, 9 predicted proteins | sample Poulit2012_FD_76344 | JGI IMG/M metagenome (GOLD analysis project Ga0079225, IMG submission 76344) | Agricultural soil microbial communities from Georgia to study Nitrogen management - Poultry litter 2012 | ecosystem: Environmental > Terrestrial > Soil > Agricultural land | place: USA: Georgia...
GAATCATACGAACTCTGCCTGACCAACCGTCTGGAGGTGCAGGCGAACGTTAATCCTCTGGAACTCTACCGCCATCTGCGACGCCTCAATCCGGCTCCTTGGGCCGCCTATCTGAAAACGGGCGACATGGCGGTCGCAAGCTCGTCGCCGGAGCGCTTCCTGGCGGCTTCTGCAAGCGGTCTGCTGCAGGCAAAGCCGATCAAGGGGACCGCGCCACGCCATGCGGATCGCGCTCGAGACGCGGCCGCGGCCGAAGTCTTGCGCTCGAACGAGAAGGACCGGGCGGAAAACCTGATGATCGTCGATCTGTTGCGACACGACCTGGGACAGGTCGCGTGCCTGGGGAGTGTCAGAGTCCCCTCGCTCATGGCCGTCGAGAGCTATGCGACGGTCCACCAGCTGGTTTCGACGGTGGAAGCGTCGCTGGCACCGGGACGCGACGTTATCGACGCGATCCAGGCTGCCTTCCCGCCAGGTTCGATGACCGGAGCACCAAAAGCACGAAGCCTCGACATCCTCGATCGGCTGGAACAGGGCCCTCGGGGAATCTATTCCGGCGCCCTGGGATGGATCGGCCTGGACGGAGCGGCGGATCTCTCGGTGGTCATTCGCACGCTGGTCCAGCAGGCAGCGGGACGCTGGAGCCTGGGGACCGGAGGTGCCATTACCGCCCTGTCGGATCCCCAGGCTGAACTGGAAGAAATGTACTTGAAGGCCCACGCACCTCTCAGTGCGCTGGCGCTGGCTGCGACTGGCTCTTCAGATGGATGGCAGATGATGAACGACTGCAACCACGCCGCAGAATGAGCTGTCCGGGAGACGGTTTTGGCCCGACGGTCGAAGCGGCCAGCAATCCCTCTCCTTCCCCTTGAAGACGGCCCTCAGGTCTTCTTGCGAAAGCGATCGAGAGTGACGACCTTTTCGCTATCGTCGTCCGGTTGCTCCTCGCCGGTTTCAGCCTCGGTCTCGGCCCGCTCGTCCTCTTCTGACTTTTCAGTGTCTTCAGCCTCTTCCTCTCCCTCCGATAGAGGAAGCTCTCCGAACTGAAGGCCGAAACGGACACTCGGATCTGCAAAGCCGCTGAGCGCGGCAAAGGGGATAACCAGCCGTTCAGCGATGTCACCGAACGTCAGAGTGACCTCGAAGTGGGTATCGAAGACCTGCAGATCCCAGAAGCGGTGCTGCAGCACGATGGTCATTTCGTCGGGATAGCGCGCCTTGAGACGATCGTGGATCGTCACGTCCGGATGGTTCGTCTGAAAGGTTATGTAAAAGTGATGTTCGCCCGGCAGTCCATGGGCCACGACCTCCTGCAACGCCTCGCGGACAACTCCCCGCAAGGCGTTTTCGACCATCCGGTCGTAGCGCAGACCCGCATCGTTCATCGGTAACCGGTCCCTCGTCGAGCATCCCTTTCAAACGCGTCTCATATTGCGCGCTTGGTCCTGGCGATCAAGCAATCCCCAAAAGAAAAGCGGGGCGCTTCTGTTGCCAGGTGCGCCCCAAACCCCGCCTCAGGGGCTGAACCCTGAGGACTTAGATCGGATCACCCGACCGCTTACGCGGCGAGGCGAGCCTCAGCATAGTTGTCGTTCGCAACTATATTTCGGCCCGATAACGGCGGTACCATGCCGGACGCCCAACATTTCTTTACCACGCGTGTCGATCCTGTTTCGCCCCCATAGAGCCTCGCGCAAGCTGCGGAAGCTTAAATGGTGGAGGCGCCGGGTACTGCCCCCGGGTCCACTGCGCTTATTCCAAATGCCAGTTTAGCGCCATAACCGGTTGCCCGGTACAGCGATATATAGGGTATCAGAGGCAAAAACAAAAGAGGTTCGCCTGCTCTAGGGACCGACGTTAAGCTTCGGCCCGAATAGCGATTCGCCAGGAGTAGCAGGATGGCCTTGACCCCGGAACAGCAGGATGAGGTAGAGCGGCTGCGTTCCCAATCCTACGCAACACGGCGTGCGAGCGTGCCGGCGCTGGAGGAAATCCTCTACACGCCTTTGCCGGTTCTCGATCATGGGTTCGTTCGCGTCATCGACTACATGGGTGACGATGCAGCGGTCGTCCAGGCGGCTCGCGTCTCCTACGGCCGAGGCACCAAGCGGGTGCAGGAAGACCGCGGGCTGATCCGCTACCTGATCCGCCATCGCCATACGACGCCCTTCGAAATGTGCGAGATAAAGTTTCACATCAAGCTGCCGATTTTCGTCGCCCGCCAGTGGATTCGTCATCGCACCGCCAATGTGAATGAATACTCCGGACGCTACTCAGTCATGGATCGGGAGTTCTACATCCCGGCGCCTGAGCACCTGGCAGCGCAATCGCGCAGCAATCGCCAAGGCAGAGACCGTGTACTGCAAGGCCAAGAAGCAGCCGAGGTGCTGGAGATGCTGAAGCGCGACGCGGCACAGTCTTATGCTACCTACGAATGCATGCTGAACGAGACCGATGACGGGTCGCAGCTGGATAGGGGCCGGGAGGGGCTGGCGCGGGAACTCGCGCGCATGAACCTTCCCGTCAACTTCTACACGCAGTGGTACTGGAAGTGTGACCTGCACAATCTTCTGCATTTCCTGTCGCTGCGCGCCGATTCTCACGCACAGTATGAGATTCGTGCCTATGCGGAGACGATACTTCAGGCGGTGAAGCGCTGGGTTCCGCTAACCGCAGAAGCCTATGATGACTATGTGGCAGGTGGCCTGCATCTCTCTCGGCAGGCGGCCCTAGTCGTCCGGCGCCTTATCGGCGGTGAAGAGGTCGAGCAGGCGGAAAGCGGGCTCTCCTCCAGAGAGTGGCGAGAACTCATGCAGGCCCTTGGTCGCTAGAGCCCGGCCACTGTCCACCAGGGCACTTGCAATTCGGTCGAAAGCTCACTCTCTGAGCACGCGGTGAACCCAAGCTTGAGCCGGCCTGCGTATCGCCATGGGGGTCCGCGAGTAGAGCTTTCGGGATAGCGGCAGGAGGCTTTTCAGTACCAGCTTTTCATAGAGCGCCCCTTTCAGAGTGCAGAAATAGGTCCATTCATTTTCATCCGCGTGATGGGTTGCCCAGGCGCGCTTGTACTCGCTGTCCGAGGGAAGGAGGTCGAAAACTTCGCTTCCTTCTCTGAAACACCACTCTAGCGTATCTAGAAGCTGCAGCTGACCCGGGCTATAGCGCGAGTGGTCAAGGTCCATTGCACCGAGGTAGGAATAGTAGCTCCTGTTGGTAACGAATCCGATTTCTATCGCGATCGGAGTAGAATCCAGGCTCAATTCGGACACTCTGGCGCCCGAGTTCTTTGTTCGCAGGAACTCCATCAGCGACGCGAGATGTCGCGGGTCGGCAAAGACCCGGCTGACCTTGCCGTAGGTCTTCATCCACTTTGTCTTGAGTTCGATCGCATAGTGTCCGAGGGCTTCTGCCTGGTCTCCAGCCGGATGCACTCGGAACTCTAGCCTCCCCTGCTCTGCCAGTCGGCGGCGCTTGCGCCGGTAGGCCTTCATGGCACTCCGGCTACGACTGGCGACGTAGGCGTCGAAGTCACGAAAGGAAGTGAGATCGAGGTAAGGCGCGCGCTTGTTGGTGAAGGGGACACGGCTGAAGTTCTTCAGAAAGGGCATGATGGCCGCATCTGCACGAGTCTTCGGGAGATGAATGATGTCGATGCTGTCTCCTTGCTCTTGCAGACAGTCGACCACCTCCTTCATCAAGGCCGCCACGTCGCACGTCCGGTGTACGACCACATCCCCGTAGGCGGAAAGCGGCTCCCCCAGCCACTGCAGCACGCGAATTCCACTGCGTGAAATGAGCGCCAGCGGCGCTACCAGCACAAGTTCCCTTTGCGTCTCCACCGCCACCACGCGGACCGGGGTCGGCTTGAGTTCGCGAAATTGATGGTAAAGCAGCGCCAGGATCCAGTCAGGGGCTTGAAAGGTACTGACAGGCCTCCCCTCGCCCTCGATCAGCGCCTGCCACGCCGGCTTAAGTTGCTCCACCTCGTAGGGCTCTCTGAGAATACGGAGCTGTCCCTTTCCACTTGCCAGGGGTCGCCCGAAGCTACTTTCAATGTGGCCGTCCGGCATGGCACACCTCCCTTGTCATGAACCGAGAGCGCCGCAAGGGGATCTTCCAGAGGAACTTGTCTAATGAGACCTGCTCCGGCCACAGGGCCTGCGAGACTCGACTTGCTGCAGTCCGCCATTCTGCCCCTGGTCCGCCATCTGTTGCGTACGTGAAAAGATTGCTCTCCCGCGGAAGTGCGACTGCCATATACTACGGCAAGCATGCCTTGTGACTTAGCGCCCAGCCGGCAGGGGAGCGAACGCAATCGAGGGCGGGCACCACCAGATCGCCAGCCGTCTCTAATGAGGTAGCGGTCGGAGAGGCTCCTAAGGGATAGCTTTCGTGAATTCGTCTAGCGCCGCGCGCGAAAGAAATCTTTGAGGAGGTTTGCTGCTCTGGTTTCCATGATGCCGCCCACGATTTCGGGACGATGGTGGCACGTCTGATGGTCGAAGATGCGAGGTCCATGCTCGACGCCCCCGCCCTTGGGATCATAGGCAGCGAACACAAGGCGTCGGATGCGGGCAAAGGAAATGGCCTGGGCGCACATCGGGCAGGGCTCCAGGGTGACGTAGAGATCGCAAGTCGTCAGCCGGGTCATCCGCAGCAACGCCGCTGCCTCACGCAGAACGAGCATCTCGGCGTGCGCAGTCGGGTCCTTGTGCTGCTCGACCAGATTGTGCGCCTCGGCGATGATCTGCTGGCTTTCGCGTTCTACGATGACGGCCCCGACCGGAACCTCTCCTCGAGCCGCCGCCTCGCCGGCAAGCGCCAGAGCCCGCACCATGGGCTGGGTCCCCGCCGCGCCTGACAAATTGGCTGGCTCCTGCCGTTGCACTCGATCAAGGATCACGTTACCCCTCTTCGACAAGATGCCTCCTTCCAGCGGGTGCAGAGGATAGAGTCATGCTGCAAATGAACCCTGACAAGGTCTGTTTCATCATCCTGCGCACTCGTGAGCTGCAGGAGGAAGACCTGATCGAGGATCCGGACAGCCGGAATGACGAAGAGATCTTCGATCTTGACCACGGCGAGGCCTTTGACGAACTCGAAGGCTATGAGGCATCGGAGAGCAACCCGCTCCAGGACGAGCTCGAAGGTTTTATCGAGGGGCTCACCGACGAAGAGAAGGTCGAGCTTGTGGCGCTCACCTGGGTCGGCCGCGGAGACTTTACTCACCGGGAGTGGGAAGACGCGCTGGAGGCCGCAGCCGATCGGCAAAACGAGCGGACGGTCGATTACCTGCTCGGCATTCCCACCCTGGGGGACTATCTGGAAGAGGGGCTCGATGCCTTTGGACTGTCTTGTGCCGACTTTGATGATGCCCGGATGTAAGCGTTGCAGCATGGTTGTCGTGACCGTCGGAACAGCTATGACCGAACAGCGAGCGGCTTCGCCCCACCCCCTCGCGCGGGTCGGCCCGTGACGGAGCGGCCTGGAGGCGAGAGGATAGCGAAGGTCATCGCCCGTTCCGGCCTCTGTTCGCGCCGGGAAGCTGAAGGTCTGATCGCCCAGGGACGTGTGGAGCTCGACGGGGTGACGGTCGAAGAGCCCGGGACTCGCGTGCTTCCGGGTCAGAAGGTGACGGTGGACGGCGAACTTCTTGCCGAGGCTGAACCTACGCGTCTTTGGCGTTTTCATAAGCCCAAGGGTCTCCTAACCGCGGCACGCGATCCGCAGGGTCGCCTGACCATCTATGACCGTCTACCGCCGAGCCTCCCCCGCGTCATGCCCGTGGGTCGTCTGGATCTCAATTCGGAGGGTCTGCTTCTCTTGACCAATGACGGCGGTCTGAAGCGGCGGCTGGAATTGCCGGCGACTGCCTGGCTGAGGAGATACCGGGTCCGCGTCTATGGCCGGGTGGACGAAAAGGCGCTGGCCCAACTATCGCAAGGCATCACCATCGATGGTGTCTCCTACGGCGCCATTGAGGCGAGGCTGGATAACCAGGTCGGAAGCAATGCCTGGCTGACCTTCCGGTTGCGCGAGGGCAAGAATCGAGAAATCCGAGTGATCTGCGAGTATCTCGGCTACCGGGTCAATCGTCTGATGCGAGTGGCCTACGGCCCATTCCAACTGGGTGCGCTCGCCGAGGGAGAGATCGAGGAAGTTCCGGCCAAGGTACTTGGCGAGCAGCTCGGCACCGCCAAGGGCGATAGCGCACCTGGGGCTGCCAAGACGACCAGACCTTCTCGTGCGCATCGTCGCCGGTAGATATCGGGGGCGCCGGCTTCAGGTGCCGGCCGGGCACGATGTCCGCCCCAGCTCCGAGCGTAGCCGAGAGGCGCTCTTCAATATCCTCGAGTCCGGCCGCCTGACCGAAGGCCAGCATGCAGTTCGCGGCGCTCGCGTGCTCGACGCCTTTGCGGGAAGCGGTGCTCTGGGGATCGAAGCGCTTTCCCGCGGTGCTTCGGAAGTTTTCTTTCTCGAGCAGGCGCCGGCTGCCCTTCGCTGCCTGCGGCAGAATTTGCAAGGGCTGGAATCCTCCGCCTCCCTGCACATCCTGAAGGAAGACGCTCTAAACCCGCCGCCCGCAGAACGGCCGGTAGACATTCTGCTCATGGATCCGCCCTATGGTCAGGGGCTTACCGCGCGCGCTTTGCCGGCGCTGACCGAGAAGGGCTGGCTTGACGGTGACACGCTTGCTGTCGTGGAAAGCGCACGCAAGGAGCTCCAGGCCCTGCCGGCCGATTTTCAGCTTCTGGATCGCCGCACCTACGGGCGAGCGGAGCTCTCCTTTCTGATGCTCACAAAGGCCCGGACCGCATAGAGCAGATTCACCGTTCTTATCGGGGTCGCGCAATGAATTCCACAAGAGGGTCCTGCTCAAAAGAAGCAGCCCGCGGTGAGATTTCCTTCACCGCGGGCTGCACATCTTGACCAGGCAGAAGCCTGGACGGGTCAGCGTGAGTAGAACTCGATGACGAGGTTCGGCTCCATCTGCACCGGATAGGGCACGTCAGCGAGCTTGGGGCCCCGCAGATAGGTGACCTTCATGCCGCCATCCTCGAGGTCGATGTAGTCGGGGACGTCACGTTCGCTGGAGTTCACCGCTTCGAGAACCAGCACCATCTCGCGGCTCTTCGGCTTGACCTCGACGACATCGCCATCCTTCAGCAGATAGGAGGGGATGTTCACGCGCTTGCCGTTCACCAGGACATGACCGTGGTTGACGAACTGGCGCGCCGCGAAAACGGTCGGAACGAACTTGGCCCGATAGACGACAGCATCCAGCCGGCGTTCCAGGATCTCGATGAGGTTCTCGCCCGTGTCACCTCGGCGCCGGGTAGCCTCTTCATAGTACTTGCGGAACTGCTTCTCGCCGATATTGCCGTAGTAGCCCTTCAGCTTCTGCTTCGCGCTGAGCTGGATGCTATAGTCGGAAGGCTTGCGGCGGCGCGCCTGGCCATGTTGGCCTGGGCCGTACTGGCGACGATTGACCGGCGCTTTCGGCCGGCCCCAAAGGTTTTCGCCGAGGCGGCGCGTGATCTTGTACTTTGACTTGAGGCGCTTGGACATGCGCTATTTCCTCGCTTGAGCGGTTGCGTATTTGTCCCGGTAGTCCCGCGCAAAAACACGGGCGGGGTCATGCGACAGGGCGCACGCCCGCATTCCCAGGAGTGAGAGCGGCACTCTACTCATTGCCTGGGAGTGGTCAAGTCACCGACGAGGAAACAAGTACCGCCACAGGAAGGCTTTGCCAAAGCGTCCCCAAGGAGACATCGGGACCTTCAAACCGCTTGCCATCGAGGGAGTTGTAGGCGTCACCCTGGAGCCTGAGGTGAGTATGGCTGAAGGCCGCCCCGAGCCACGAAACGCTCCATGGATCCGCATGCTTCAGGATCCGTAGCGGCAGGGCGACGATGATCCGGGGTCCCCTCTCGAGCGCACGCGAGAAAGCAAGCACGTGCGAAGCCTCCTCTCCCTCAACCGTGAGAGCTTCATAGCCACCCTGTGCAAAAATATCGGGATAATCTTGCCGCAGTGCGAGCAACCGCATGGTCAACCAGAATTTTGGCCAACCTGACCGCCAGTTCTTCATGGTCTGCCGTGCGGGACGATCGCGTAGTTCTGCCAGCAGGCGCCGGCGCTTCTCGAAGTCCACCGGACGGCGGTTATCCGGATCCACCAGGCTGTAATCGGGGAGCTCCGTTCCCTGATAGACATCAGGGACACCTGGCAAGGTCATCTTGAGCGTGAGCTGAACAAGACTATTGACCATCCCCGCAGGTTCCAGCCGCGTGATCATTGCCCTGACGTCCCGTAACAGGGCGCGGTTTCGCCTCTCGAAATGGCATTGCACAAAGCGCTCGATGTGCTCCTCATAGAGGCCATCTGGATCGGTCCAGCTGCTTCGCTGCTTGGCCTCCCGCAGGGCCTTGGTCATGAAGGCGGAAAGGCGACCGGCAAGGTCCTGTAGCTCCTCTTCCTGCTCGAGGGTAATGTCCCCCGGCCAGGCGCCCACGAGCGCCTGATAGAAGAGCCAGGCGTCTTCCTTGTGAATCCCGCGAACCAGCTTCCCGTCGATTTCGAGCAACTGACGGTTCCAACTTTCGACAGCTGTCAGCCAGTCGCGCGGCATTTCGCTCAGAAGGGCGAGGCGCGCGCGGGCATCCTCACCACGCTTGGTATCGTGGGTGGCTGTGGCGGAAAGGTTGCTCGGCCACCTCTGCGCCCGGCGCGTCATGCCCCGATTGAAATCGGCGACCGGGAGGCCGAAGCTTCCCGGCTCTCCGCCGACCTCGTTCAGGGCGATCAGCCGGTTGTAGCGGTAGAAGGCGGTATCCTCGACTGCCTTGGCTGTCAGCGGCCCCGTGGTTTGCTGAAAGCGCCGGATGAAGGTCACGCGGTCCTCATCGTCAGCAGCCGGCTCCAGCAGCAGCTGGAGCAGGAAGTCGACAGCCGCATTGTCCTCTACTCCAGGCTCCAGCCTGACTGCTTCCCCGGCAGCTTCCAGCAGCGCCGCATCTTCGGCCGAAGGTCCTGCCCGGTCGATGTAGGTTCGATAAACCGGCAAAGCGCACGCCAGCTCGATGAGGGCAAGACGAAGGCTATCCGGTCCGAGGTCCCGGTACTCCAGCGATCCGGTGGCGAGGTCGCGCGCCATGCGAACCAGCGCGGCCAGCTCCCCGGCAAGGTTGCGGGTCAGAATGCGGCGCTTGCTGGTTTTGACCAGCTCGTCGTAATCCTCCGCCGCCCCGGAAAAGCTGTGCCAGGCCATCGACATCTCGCCTTCCTTCTGGCGGTCGACCTGCAGGGAGGTAATGAGGTGTGCGATCTCGTAGCCGGTCGTGCCGAGGCAAGCCCAGTCCGGCCGCAGCTCTTCCTCAGCCCCCAGAATCTTCTCCACGAAGACCCCGGCACCGCCGCTTTCGAGCTTCAGGCGATCCAGGTAGCCCTTGGGATCTGCCAGCCCGTCGATATGATCGATCCGCAGGAGGTCCAGCTTGCCTTCGCGCAGCAGCTGCAGCGGCAGCGCATGTACTTCCGCGAATACTGCCGGATTCTCCACGCGGACCCCAATCAGATCGGCGATCTCGAAGAAGCGGCGGTACGGCAGGGCTTCGCGGGCGAGACGCCAGTAGGCAAGCTGCCAGACCTGCCTTTCATGCAGGTGGTGAAGACGCTGGCGATCAGCGTTTATCGTCTCGGCGAGCCGCTCAGGGTCCCCTTCTTCCCCCGCCACCGCCTCCAGCGTCCCAGGCGCCAGAGGCAGCGAAAGAGCCTGATAGCGAAAGCTCGCTTCTCCCTTTTCCGCAACGATCTCGAACTTGCCCTGCTCCAGTGCCTCCCCATAGGGTTCGCTGAGGATCGGCAGGAGCAGCCGAGGCGCCTGCCAGTCGATATCGAAGTGCTCGGCGTAGCGGCTGCTCCGGCCGTACGTGAGCACATCACGCCACCAGGGATTGGCTGTCGAGACCGCCATGTGGTTGGGCACGATATCCAGCATCAAGCCGAGACCATGCTGTCGTAACGCCGCCACCAGCTGGCTGAAGCCGGCTGCACCCCCCAGCTCTGGCTCCAGTTCCTGATGGTCAGCCACGTCGTAGCCGTGGGTGGAGCCAGGGGTCGCTCGGAAGATGGGAGAGGCATAAAGATGGCTGACGCCCAGATCGGCGAGATAGGGCACCAATCCAGCCGCGCGCTCGAAGGTCATGCCATTGCGGAACTGCAGACGATAGGTGGCACGAAGAGCGATCATTCCACGAAAGGCCTCTCTGCAGCCACTGCGGCTACCACCTCACGAAAGAGCGGGTGGACGGTCAGTTCCTCTAGGGGGATGGGAAGACGTCGCCGCCAGTTAGGATGCTCGGCCGTCGTTCCGGGCAGATTCGGTTGCTCCTCGAGCCCCAGCAGGTCCTCGAGCTGCACGGCCATCAGTCGCGAAGGCGTGCGTGCCACGAGCGTGTGTATCGCGACGGCAAGGGCTGGCGTAAAGGACTTGCCGATTTCACGGCCGAGATGTTCACGGATAAAGGCTCTGACCTGTTCACGCTCTTCATCTCTTTCTCTCTGCTGCCGCAGGTGGCTTTCCGCATCCAGGGGTTCGATCACCTGCCGGACATCGAGGTCGTGTCCGCTCCACCAGCCGGCCAGCGTCGCGGTGTCATGGCTGCCGATGCAAGCCAGGGCCGGAGCTGGCCATTCCTCAGGGGAGAAAAAGCCCTGCTTGCCACGCTCAAAGAAGAACAGCCGATAGCCGAGCAGGCCACTCTCCTGCATGGCTTTTCGGAAACCTGCTGGAACAACCCCCAGATCCTCGCCGATGATGATGGCTTCGGCTTCTTGTGAAGTGTTGCAGAGACTGCGGAGCACACCTTTCATCGGATAGAGCACATAGGCGCCTTCCGCAGCGGCAAAGCCTTCAGGGATCCAGAACAGGCGATAGAGGCTCATCGCGTGGTCGATGCGGAGCGCGCCCGCATGCCGCAGGATGGCCTGGTATGAGCGGTGCAGCGGCCGAAACTCCCGTTCTTCCAGGGCTCGTGGAGACGTCGGCGCCAGCC
>Ga0079225_10002245_pt1 | contig 11056 bp, 10 predicted proteins | sample Poulit2012_FD_76344 | JGI IMG/M metagenome (GOLD analysis project Ga0079225, IMG submission 76344) | Agricultural soil microbial communities from Georgia to study Nitrogen management - Poultry litter 2012 | ecosystem: Environmental > Terrestrial > Soil > Agricultural land | place: USA: Georgia...
CCCCCTCTACGATAATTGTTGAAAACATATTTGCTCATTAAATAATTTGTCGTCGGTCAATTTTATCGATATTTTCTAACATAATGCCTGTCCCTTTAGCGACACAATTCATCGCTTCATCAGCAACGAAAACTGGAACTTTTAATTCTTCAGCTAACAACAGATCTGCCCCATGGATCATCGCGCCACCGCCGGTTAAAATCACGCCTCGATCAATAATATCTGCTGATAGTTCTGGTGGTGTTTTTTCTAAAACGAGTCGAGAAGCTTGGACAATAGCTGCCATTGGTTCGTGCAGCGCTTCTTCAATTTCATCAGAAGAAACAGTAACCGTTCGTGGCAAGCCTGTGACTAAATCACGTCCCCGAATATCCATCGTCTCATCACGGCTTCCTTTAAAGACGGTTGCAACGTTCATTTTAATATCTTCGGCGGTTCGGATGCCAATGAGCAATTTATACTTATCTTTTATGTATTGTAAAATTGCATCATCAAATGTATCACCCGCTATTTTGATTGATTCAGCCGTTACAATATCACCCATCGATATGACCGCAACATCTGTTGTACCACCACCAATATCGATGACCATATTACCACTCGGTTGGAAAATTTCCATTCCAGCACCAACAGCGGCAACTTTTGGCTCTTCTTCAAGGAATACTTTTTTACCACCTGATTTTTGCGCAGCCTCTTTGATGGCTTTTTGTTCAACTTTAGTAATGTTCGTTGGACAACAAATGAGCATTTTCGGCTTAGATAAGAAGCCTTTCACGCGGATTTTATTTATAAAGTGTTTTAACATCGCTTCTGTCACATCAAAATCTGCAATAACTCCGTTTTTTAAAGGTCGAATCGCCTCAATATTTCCCGGTGTTCGTCCGACCATGCGATAAGCAGCTGCGCCAACTTCAAGGACTTTACCTGTTGTCCGGTCCATTGCAACGACAGCTGGTTCATTTAATACAATACCTTTTCCCTTGACATGAATAAGCACGTTCGCTGTTCCAAGGTCAATTCCGATATCTCTTGAAAACATTCACCTTCTGCCCCCTAAGCATACACATTATAGCATTGATTAACATCATGCTCCTAATCATCTATTCTACCACATTATTTGTCAATTAACTGCAAAATAAATAAAAAATTGCTCTGAACAGTAATTTATCAGATGTATGATGATTTTTCACATAAAAAAAGCTCTTAAAGAAGATCCGTCTATAAAGCAAATGAGATATTTACACTGCTTTAGCGATGGATTTTTTTAAGAGATTCATTTGATGCGGTAAAATTAGTTGTCCTTATTAAGTAAACGACTTCATATAGGAGTATAGGCAATCGGTTAATTGTCACGTTTGTATTTTTTCATGGACATCTTTCTGTTTGTTCACGGTTTGATACTTTCTTTTGGTCGCTTCACCTCCTCGGATATGCCTGACTGACTTATGATATTGCAAAATTTGTTGCACTTCTTGAGCTAAAGACGGATTGACTCGTGGTAAACGTTCGGTTAAGTCTTTATGAACAGTGCTTTTGGAAACACCAAATTGTTTCGCAATCATTCGGACCGTTTCTCGTGTTTCAACGATGTAGTGGCCGATCTTGATTGTTCGATCTTTGATGTAATCACGCACACCATTCGCCTCCCCTAAGTTGGATTTTCCGAGGTGTCATCAGCGACTAGGTGTTTTTTAATTAGGTGTATGCATTTTTTAACTTCAACGACTGATCATTTCAAAATGGCAAGCGCTTTACCTTCTCCCGTTTGGACTAACATAAAAGTAGTAGATTCATGAAAAAACGATCACTCACCTCAGAGTTTGTTTATCTTCTGATTGATATATTTTATTAATTAGCGTGAGTAATTATGAATAAAATTATCGAATCAATCAAGAAGTCAACTTTTAGAAAGCTAATTGATCAGTTGACGTGATATTTGAATGGATGATTATGTTCAATTCATGCACAAAAAAGCGACTTTTCGTTTTTACTCACCGTTTGGGGGGATATGAGCTAAAACGTCTAGTCGCTTAATGATTTCGTTTATGACGTATGAAGTATGATGTCACATGTTAATTATTCGATCATTTCTTCTTCAGGTTCTTCTTGTTCGTCATCATCGTCATCTTTATCTTTATCTTCAGCTTCAGCTTCGTCTTCGGTAGATTCGTCCATTGCATAACTCGCTAGTTTGCCTAATGGTTGATTGAAAAATTGCTCAGGATTTACTTCTTCACCTGTTTTTCTCAACTCAAAATGGACATGATTACCATTTTCTTTACCAAAAAGATTTTTCCCAGATGTACCGATCACATCACCTTGCGTTAAATCATCACCTTCTGCAACAGCAACGTCTTGTAAACTCGCATAATATGTCTTAATTTCTTCATCATGCGATAGAACGACGACATTACCTAAAATCGGGTCATCCTTTACTTCCGTGACTGTTCCGCTGAGCGAAGCAACGACATCAAATGTTTCACCATCATTCGCTGCTAGATCAACACCTGTACTTTGATAAAATCGATTGTTATATTCGATTAAAGCATTTTGTTGATCGGACTCATCAGCTTCATAGTCAAAAAACTTCGTGATGATTTCGATGTTTTTCTCTTCCGCAACAGGCATTTTAATCGTTTCTTGTTGCTCCATCACCGCTTGTACGTCATCATCTTCATCATAAGGCGTTTGTTCGGTAAACTCTTCACCTAACTCAGCAAAATCTTCTTCAATTTCTGCTGTTTTATTAGAGTTTTGAAACCAAACGACCCCTGTTAACAACAAAGCAGCAATCGTTAAATAGAGTGCGGGGAAAAACCATTTTTTCTGGATGATTCGCTTCCACATATTATTGGAAACGTTATTGTTTTTCTCCTTCATATGTTATCACCTCAACAACCATTGTGAACACATATGAGAAAATCTATACATTTAATTTTAAAAAACATGAGAAACATAGGGTTTTTGACAATTTTTTTGGGAAAAGTTAATTTTCAAACGCGAAGATACGTGAAAAGTCATCAATCAAATCAATTGTTACATCTTTATAATAGTGTGCAACAATTTCTTCATACGTTTTTCCTTCTTCAGCCATCCCATTTGCACCGTATTGGCTCATTCCTACGCCATGCCCATAGCCACGCGTTGTAAAAATGCGATAATTCCCTTTTTGCTCGATGGAAAAGTCGCTTGAAGGTAAGTTTAATTTTTCACGAATTTCTCGTCCTGTAAATGATGTTCCATTGAGCGAAAGTTGTTTCACACGCTCACCTGTCGTTTTCGTTATATCCGTCGGTTGCACATTGCCCGATTGTAAATTAACCCCTAAAGCTGCCTCTACTTCTGGTAGCGTAAATGTAAACTGTTCTTTAAATTTAGGCGACGCTTCATCCCAAGGGCTTTTAACACTCCGTAAATAGGGAATTTCTGTTTGCCAATATTCTTCAGAGTTTTCAGTATACCCATTGCTCGTAGAAAAATAGACGGGAGTAATTAATTCGCCCTCATATGTTAAAACTTCACCAGCTGTTGCATTAACTGCTTGGGTAATTTTATCCATTTTCCATTGGTAATCATCGCCCAATTGTTGACGCAATTCTTTGTCGTTGTTATAGACTTGATGTTCTTCTTGATCGGAAATATTTAACGATTCATCACTTTGTTGGTGAAGCATATAATGAATGACATATGTTCGAGCAGCTAAACTTTGTGCTTTCAATGCTTCTTCATTAAACTTGGCAGGCATTTCTGAAGCAACGACACGAGCGACGTAAGTTTCCAATGGGACATCTTCAATCTCTTCACTTGCGGTTCGTTGCACACTTACCGATACTGTCTGATGATCATCTGCCGGTGTTGTCGGCTCTTCTTCAGGTAGGTTCTCTTCTAAAACAACTGTCTCATCTTTTGCAACGAAATGAACGATCGCTGTTGGAATGAGTAAAATAATAAACAAAATAAATAATGTCCCGATGAGAATCGGTTGGTGAAGCATTTTTCGTAATAGCTTTAAAAAGATGTTTTCTTCAGGGTAATTTGTTATTTGAAATGTCTCTAAGTGGTTTTTCGGTGAGAATTGCTTTGATTGAAAGTTACTTTTAGGGCCAAGTGATTTTTTATGAGACGTTTTAAATGGTTTCATCGTATACTCCTTTAATTGTTTTTTAATAGATTTTATATAAAAATATATATTGTTCTATTAGTTAACATATACAAAAGTATACGATGTTAGAACCTATTTTTATTGACATTAATAAATTTAAACATTAAAAAACAGTCAACTGTTCTTTTTTTAAAAAACGGCTGACTGCTTTGATCGATTGTTGCGTTTAAAAATCTGCGACGATTTGATTCGGTCGATAACTTGATTTAACAACATTTTTACTTTTAGGTTGTGGCCTCGTTGCTTCTGAAGGGGTAAGACGTGTAATATCTGCACCGAGTGTTGCTAGTTTTTTTACAAAGTCAACATAACCACGGTCTAAATGGTAAAGTTCAACAACTTCTGTCGTCCCTTTTGCCCCTAGACCCGCTAATATTAACGCAGCAGCCGCTCGTAAATCTGTTGCAGCTACTTCTGCACCTTGAATTTGATTAGATCCTTCAATCATAACACTTCGACCTTCGATTTTGATGTTCGCATTCATCCGACGAAATTCTTCAACATGCATGAAACGATTTTCAAAAACAGTTTCTGTCATAACGCTTGTTCCCTTGGCAGATAACATGAGAGCCATCATTTGTGATTGCATATCTGTTGGAAAGCCCGGGTATGGTAAAGTTTTAATATCTGTCGTCTGTAATTGATCTGGACCAATGACACGTAAACCATCTTCTTCTTGTTCAACGGTCACTCCCATTTCTGTTAATTTAGCTATGACAGGGCGCAAATGTTCTGAGATGGCATCTTGAATAAGAACATTTCCACCTGTAATAGCGGCAGCGACCATAAACGTTCCCGCTTCAATACGGTCTGGAATTGTCACATGCTCCGCACCTTTTAAATGAGCAACACCTTCAATACGGATCGTTTCCGTTCCAGCCCCAATGACTTGAGCCCCCATTTTATTTAAGTAATTGGCTAAATCGACAATTTCTGGTTCCTTTGCACAATTTTCGATAATTGTTGTTCCTTCTGCCAATGTAGCTGCCATCATAATGTTCTCCGTTGCACCGACACTCGGCATATCTAAATAAATTTTTGCCCCTTGTAAACGTGCTTGATTAGGTGTTGTCACTTCAACATAACCGTGACCGACTTCAACCGATGCCCCCATCGCTTCAAAACCTTTTAAATGTAAATCAATTGGCCGTGAACCGATGGCACAACCACCGGGCATCGCAACTTTTGCATGGCCATAACGAGCAAGTAGGGGTCCTAGTACGAGAACAGATGCGCGCATTTTACGAACAAATTCAAAGGGTGCTTCTGTCGTCAATACACCTGTTGCATCGACAATTACTTTTTGTCCATTAAAGATAACACGTGCTTTCATATTACGAATAACTTCATTTATCGTGTAAACATCTGCCAATGATGGAACATTTGTAATAACACTTTTTCCTTTACTAGCTAATATACTGGCAGCAATGATCGGTAAGACTGCATTTTTTGCACCTTCAACACGAACGGTGCCCTGTAATCGTTGTCCGCCTTTAACGATGATCTTCTCCATTTAACAGATCTCCTTCAATTCAATATTCGTTATATTTATTAATATTCATTCAGTAGGATAGGTGTGCCTATGAAAAATGCAGTTTGTTGTTCTTGATTTCTTTTTACTAAATGAACATTCATTGAATGATCATTCACTTGAAGAGATTCCGTAAACAAATGTGTATGTCCATAGAGAATTTGGTAATTATTTTGTTCGTTTGTAGAATCTTTCTGAATAATCGTATCTTCTATATGAAATATTTGGGATAGTTTCTCAAAGTGGTCATTCTTATCAATTATAGCATCATCATTTAGTTTTATACAAGCGAACAAACGAGCGGATTGGGTGAAAAAATGTCGATTTAAAAAAGTTTTCACAATTTCATAATCATTTTTTACGGTAAGATCATATTTGTTGCCTTTAATAACAGCAATTAATTCAGCTGGGGCTTGTTTTTCATTTGGCATCATCAGTTTTATTTGTAAATAAATACCATTTGCTACTTCTGTTTCGGTTAATGCAAAAGTCTCTCCTTCCCGCTGAATCGATTGCGAACTTTCCAGTTGCCGTTCTTTTAACAATTGATTAGCTCGGTTTTGTGTGATTGATTCTTTCATAGTCACTTCCCATTCATCGATTGCCATATTTTCTGCTCGGAAAGTTTCATTCATAATAATTAATGGATCATTTTCTACAATTTCATCTGTTGACATTGGGAATAAAAATAAGCTCATATAAAAAATCCATAATTGCTTCAAAAAAATCACCTCTTATTGTGTATGATTGACACAATAGGGTGATATCATTCATAGATTAATAGTTTTTTAAATTAATTGAATGAATGCTTTTGTCCGTCACTTTCGACCATTATATATTGTTTTAAAATAAATAAATTAAGTCTTGTGACCAGCGTAAAATATCGAGAAAAAAACGGCTGACACCTGAGCCAATAACGATTGTAAAAAACAAAATTAATAAACGGGCTTCTTTAACACGCCCTTTATGTATAAGTGGATCAATATTAACCGCTGCAACGATAAGTCTCCATGTAAGATAAATAAAAATGATATGTGATAAAATACTAATAAAAGCCATTTGTCCAATTGAAACCATATTGATCACCTAATCTTTCCTATTAAATGTTACTTTGCCATGTTATGAATTCATTGTCAATGCCTTTCACTAAATTGATAATGTCTTGTAACGTTTTAAAAGTTTTTGTATTTGTCTTCACGATAACTAGACAATAATTTTCATTTCCTGGGAAATATTGATTTTATTCACCAACACCATCGATAATAGGCTTTTAATCGCTATATAAAAAAAGAAGCTAGTTTCATTAGTGATTATACTAATTTCGCTAGCTTCTTTTGTATTTGATAAAAATTAACTTTATATTATCCGGCTGCACTTATACGATTCATCGCACGTTTAAGTGATAGTTCAGCCCGTAAAAAGTCGATATCGTCTTCTTGTGATTGTAGTCGATGCTCTGCCCGGCGCTTAGCTTCTTCGGCACGTTGAATGTCAATGTCTGCACCTTTTTCTGCAGTTTGGGCCAAAATTGTTACTTGATCGGGACGTACTTCTAAAAAACCGCCATTGACAGCGACTTTATCTTCAGAACTTCCCTGCTTCAAGCGAACAACACTAATCGTTAATGGGGCAACGAATGGTATGTGTCCCGGTAAAATTCCGAGTTCACCAATTTCAGATTTACAACTAACCATTTCAAAACTACCATCAAGGACAGAGCCATCAGGAGTTACAACAGTGACATTGAGTGTTTTCACTTTCATCCTCCTCTGCTTCAAAGCTGATCAGATGAGTTGTTTTCATTACAAACAAAATATTGTTTATAACGATTAAGTCGTCATTTGTTCAGCTTTTTCAACAACTTCTTCAATACGTCCGACTAAACGAAACGCATCTTCAGGTAAATCGTCATACTTACCTTCTAAGATTTCTTTGAAACCTTGAACAGTTTCAGCAATCGGTACGTATGAACCTGGTTGTCCTGTAAATTGCTCGGCAACGTGGAAGTTTTGTGATAAGAAGAACTGAACACGTCGCGCGCGAGCAACGGTTAATTTATCTTCATCAGATAATTCGTCCATTCCAAGAATCGCAATGATATCTTGGAGTTCACGATAACGTTGTAACGTACGCTGCACTTCACTTGCGACTTGATAATGTTCTTCACCAACAATATTTGGGTCAAGCGCACGTGAAGTAGATGCTAATGGGTCAACTGCTGGATAAATACCTTGCTCAGATAATCCACGGTCCAAGTTTGTTGTCGCATCTAAGTGTGCGAATGTTGTCGCTGGTGCTGGGTCTGTATAGTCATCCGCTGGTACGTAAATCGCTTGAATAGATGTAACAGATCCTTTATTTGTTGAAGTAATTCGCTCTTGTAGTTGGCCCATCTCTGTTGCAAGTGTTGGCTGATAACCAACTGCAGATGGCATACGACCAAGTAGAGCAGAAACTTCTGATCCTGCTTGTGTAAAACGGAAAATATTGTCAATGAACAGTAAAACGTCTTGACCTTGTTCATCTCGGAAATATTCTGCCATCGTTAATCCGGTTAAAGCAACACGCATACGTGCCCCTGGTGGTTCGTTCATTTGACCGAAGACCATCGCTGTTCGGTCGATAACACCAGAATCCTTCATTTCAAAATATAAATCATTACCTTCACGTGTACGCTCACCAACACCGGCAAATACAGAAATACCACCGTGCTCTTGAGCGATGTTGTTAATTAACTCTTGAATTAAAACGGTTTTACCGACACCGGCTCCACCGAATAGCCCAATTTTCCCACCCTTAATATATGGAGCAAGTAAATCAACAACTTTAATACCTGTTTCTAAAATTTCTGTTTCGGTTGATAGATCTTCATATAATGGTGCCTCACGGTGAATTGGGTCACGTTGTACATCTTCAGCAACTTCTTCCCCATGGTCGATTGTTTCGCCAAGGACGTTGAAAATACGTCCAAGTGTTAAGTCACCTACAGGAACACTAATTGGTCCTTCTTTGTCAATGACTTCCATACCACGTCTAACGCCATCTGTTGATGACATGGCAATCGTACGGACCGAGTTATCACCTAAGTGAAGAGCAACTTCTAAAGCTAGACTTCTGCTTTCGCCACCTTCCTCAGATGACTCAATATGAACTTCTAACGCATTATATATATCAGGGATATTATCGTCTGCGAACTTAACGTCAACGACTGGTCCCATGACTTGTGTTACATATCCTTTGCTCAAAAGACTTCCCTCCTAACGTACTTTCAAACATTTATACTTATTCGAGCGCTGCGACTCCGCCAATAATTTCGGATATTTCTTGGGTAATTTCTGCCTGACGGGCACGGTTATATGATAATGTTAAATCATCGATTAATTCTTCAGCATTATCTGTTGCATTACGCATGGCCGTCATTCGAGCAGCATGTTCGCTCGCTTTACCATCAAGTACGGCGCCAAAGATTAAGCTTTCCGCATACTGTGGTAAAAGTACTTCTAATATTTGTTCTTGACTTGGTTCATATTCATATTGTGCATTTTGTGCATCCGTTTGCTCTTGTAAATTAACAATCGGTAACAATTGATTTGAGGTTACATCTTGTTGAATCGCACTTACATAATGGTTATAAAAAATGTGCAACTCATCAATTTCTTCTTCAACATACATTTGGACCGTATCATATGTTAATTGTTTCACATCGGCAAATGTTGGTTGGTCTGATAAGCCAAGTAAGTGCTTCGCAACTGGCATATTTCTTTTACGACAAAATTCATAGCCAATCCGGCCAACAGCGATAATTGTGTACTCATCTGTTGATTGATGGCGTTTTTCAATCGTCTGTTGTAAATATCTTAAGATGTGACTGTTATAAGCACCCGCTAATCCACGGTCAGAAGTAATGACAAGATAACCTGTCTTTTTTACATCACGCTTACTTAACATCGGATGTGTCACATCGATGTTGTTTGCGGCAATTGAAGCGACAACTTCTTGCATTTTTTCACTATATGGTACAAATGCACGTGTTTTTTGTTCCGCGCGACTCATTTTTGAGGCGGAGACCATTTCCATCGCTCGCGTGATTTGTTGCGTTTTTTGAGTTGAATCAATTCGATTTTTAATATCTCTTAGTGAACCCAAGTTATTTCACCACCCTTTCAATGGCAAAGGTTGCGGGTAAAATATATGTTTAAAAATATTGTGCATGCTGATTACAGTAATCAGCATGACTTATTATTCACTTGGTACAAATGTCTTTTTAAATGTTTCAACCGCTTCATCCATATCGGCTGCTTCAGGTAATTTTCCAGTTGTACGAATATGATCAATTAATTCTTTTCGATTATCATCTAACCAAGCGTTAAATTCTGTTTCAAAGCGCATCATATCATCAATGGCAATATCATCTAAGTGACCATTTGTTAAGGCATAAATGATCATCACTTGTTTATCAACACTTAATGGTTTGTGTAGATCTTGTTTGAGCACTTCAACCGTTCGCTGTCCACGATTCAGACGGGCTTGTGTTGCCGCATCTAAATCCGAACCAAATTGGGCGAATGCTTCTAATTCACGATAAGCTGCTAAATCTAAACGTAATGTTCCAGCAACTTTTTTCATAGCACTTATTTGGGCATCTCCACCAACTCGGGAAACAGATAATCCGGCATTAATCGCTGGGCGTACACCCGCAAAGAATAAGTCAGATTGTAAGAAAATTTGCCCATCGGTAATTGATATAACGTTCGTTGGAATGTAAGCAGAAATGTCACCTGCTTGTGTTTCAACGAATGGTAAAGCTGTTAATGAACCGCCTCCACGTTCATCACTTAACTTCGCCGCACGTTCTAAGAGACGTGAGTGTAAGTAGAACACATCACCTGGGAACGCTTCACGACCTGGTGGACGACGTAGTAATAAAGAAAGTTCACGGTAAGCAACCGCTTGTTTGGATAAATCGTCATAAACAACAAGGACGTGTTTGCCGTTATACATAAATTCTTCACCCATTGAAACTCCTGCATATGGTGCTAAGTAAAGGAGTGGTGCTGGGTCTGAAGCTCCTGCAGATACGACAATTGTATAATCAAGTGCGCCATGGTTCCGGAGTGTTTCTACCGTTCCTCGGACCGTTGATTCTTTTTGTCCGATCGCTACGTATATACAAATCATATCTTCATCTTTTTGGTTAAGGATCGTATCAATGGCGACAGTCGTTTTACCTGTTTGTCGGTCACCAATAATAAGTTCACGTTGACCACGTCCAATCGGTACGAGTTCGTCAATCGCTTTAATACCTGTTTGGAGTGGTTCAAAAACAGATTGACGATCCATAACACCAGGTGCTTCTGATTCAA
>Ga0079225_10002247_pt1 | contig 11056 bp, 9 predicted proteins | sample Poulit2012_FD_76344 | JGI IMG/M metagenome (GOLD analysis project Ga0079225, IMG submission 76344) | Agricultural soil microbial communities from Georgia to study Nitrogen management - Poultry litter 2012 | ecosystem: Environmental > Terrestrial > Soil > Agricultural land | place: USA: Georgia...
CCTCCATAATAGCGAGGTTCTTGCCCCACTTCTCTTACAATAGCTTGATCTCCTCCTCGGCCTAAAGCCAAATCCAAATCTTTTTGAGACAATTCAGCTAATTCGATAAAAGAAGCTTCACCATAAGAAACACCAATACTAACTGTCAACGGTAAATTTCTTTTAGATGTATAATCTCTGATGTTATTTACAATATTAAAATTTTCATCTTCTAATCGTTCAAGTTCATCGTGTCTTAATAGCAATAAGTATTTATCATTTTCTATACGTTTATAATAAATATTATGCTGCCTTGCCCAATTAGATAGATAAGTCGTCAATAAACTATTAAAATTAGAAATTGCTCGATCATCTAATCCTTTAATTAATTCATCATAATTATCTAAAAATAACCAGCCGATTACTGATCTATTTTTTTCTAATTCTTCTCGAATATGAATATAATATGAAACATTCTCCAAATAAATAACATGGATATCTTCTTCTACTCTAATACGATAATAATTGTCACGCCATTTTATTATTTTGTTTTCTGGAGCCTCTTCTTCCATAGCTTCTAAAATGCCATCAAAAACATCTTCTATTTTTCTACCAATAATTGGTTCAGTATCTTTAGAACCGGCTTGTAAATAAGGACTTAACCATTCAATCTCAAAATCATCATTATAGATAACAATTCCAATCGGAAGTTTAATTATAGCTTCATGTTCTCCACGTTTTATTCGATAACTTAAATTTGATATATAAGAATTCAAGTCTTCACTGGCACGCTCCGATAGCCGCCACAAAACGACATCCATTATTATGAATAATAATAGGACAAGTAAACCTAGCCATAGTTTTAAAACCACTGAAATAAAGATTATAGAAATTTGTATAGCGATTATTAATGAGACTACTTTATTTAATGAATCTATTTTAAAAAAAGAAGCTAATCGCTTATCATTTAACGGTTTCATAAGAACTCCTTTTTTGAATTTTCTCTATTAATCTTAGCATTTTTACCTTCTTATTTCCACATTTCTCCAGATATAATAAATTTAACTAATAAGTATTTATTCTTCACAAAATGTTCCACGTGAAACATTATCATTTTTTATTGTTATTATTTTTGTAAAATTTATAGTGCTTTTTAATTTTTTTTAGTTTAATCGTCATTCATTTATCGATTTTTTTTACTTATATAACTAATTATCATTTTTCACTATATTATCTAATACCTACAAAATATTTCTTTAAAAAGTTCCACTTGAATCTTTAAAAGAATTTCATCTATTAATTTAACTCATCTTAAAATTAAGAAGCAACTATTTTGTTAAGACTAATGATTTTATTAATTATAATCAATCCTCTTATTTCTAATAAACAATCAGTAACTCTCAATATAAAAACCAAAAACTTTCTCATGCTTTTTCATTCATAAAAACATAGAATCACATAAAAAACTTAATTGAAAATTGTTAGTTTCAAAATAATTATTAACTATTGATTTTTTGCATAAGGATAATAAAAGAGACTAGAAAAAATCTAGTCTCCTATTGTTTAATTTTTTTTGTTATTTTTTATTCTTCTGTTACAAATGGTAATAAGCCCATAATACGAGCGCGTTTAATTGCAGCAGAAACTTTTCGTTGGTTTTTAGCAGAAGTTCCAGTAACTCGACGTGGTAAAATTCTACCTCTGTCAGATACGAAACGACTTAATAAATCAACGTCTTTATAATCGACATATTCAATGTGATTTGCTGCTAAAAAATCTACTTTACGTCTTCTTCTTCCTCCACGACGTCCAGCCATATTCATTTCCTCCTTTTATAAGTGTAAATCAAAACGGTAAATCATCATCTGAGATATCTGTTACGTCTTCATTTGATTCAAAGGGATCTTCGTTATTTCCGAAGTCAATATTTGCAAATGGATTGTCGTTATTATTCGATGTGTTTTTATTCGATGCATTATTAGACTGTTGCGATTGATTATTGTTCGAGTAATTGTTGTTATAACTATTTGGATTATTTCCATAGTTACTATTACTTGCTTGTTGACCACCACCTGTTTGATTACGTCTGCTATCAGTAACAGATTTCGGTTCAAGCATTTGGAAATTATCTGCAACAACTTCAGTTATATAAACTGTACGTCCTTCATTATTTTGATAATTTCTTGTTTGAATAGATCCTGTAATACCAATTAAAGAACCTTTCACAGAAAAGTTTGCTAAAGTTTCGGCAAGTCCTCTCCATGCAACACAGTTAATGAAGTCTGTTTCTCTTTCTCCTTGAGCATTTGTGTAATTTCTTTCAACTGCTAAATTAAAAGACACAACAGCTATTCCACTACCTGTATAACGCAATTCAGGGTCTCTTGTAAGTCTTCCTACTAATGTAGTATTGTTAATCAATCTAAAGCTCCTCTCATAAATGTTCCACGTGGAACATTTTTTAGCTTATTAGTCTTCTAAATGGTCTAAACGAACAATCATGTGACGTAGAATGTTATCGTTAATTCTTGCTAAACGATCAAATTCATTAATTGCATCTGTTGAAGTTGAATCTAAGTTAACTACGTAGTAGTCACCTTCTGTATATCCTTCAATTTCATATGCAAATTTACGATTTGTATCCCAATATTCTGATTTTGTAATTTCTGCTCCGTTGTCAGTAAGAATAGCGTCAAAGCGTTCTACTAATTCTTTTTTCTGATCATCACCTAAGTCAGGACGAATAATATACAAAATTTCATGTTTGGCTGTTTTACTCATCGTATTGCACCTCCTTTTGGTCTTTTCGGCTCTTTAATAAAAAGAGCAAGGGGAGTAATTAATTAAATTATTACTCACTCGGAAAATATTACCATAAACCTTATGAGAAAGCAATTGTTTAAACGATTTTAAGAAAAATATGTCCATCCATAGTATTCTTGTCTAAAAAGAATAAATATCTGAATATGAACCAATAAAATGTTTTATAAAAATTGTTTCTGAACAATGTAATAATACAGATTATTTCTTATGAGTAACTAGAAAAAAATTAAGTAAAAATTATCGTATATGTTTGTTTTATTTTTAGATAACGGTTACAATTAAAGTGTATCAATCTCAATAAAAATACGAAAGGATTGTGACATGGCAATGAAAAAAATTATCAATAATCCCGATCAAGTCGTAGATGAAATGTTGAATGGCTTAGTATTCGCTTATGATTCATTAGTAGAACGTATTCCTGACACCATGGTTGTCCATAGAAAAGCAGAAAAAAATGGCAAAGTAGGTTTAGTCAGTGGTGGTGGGAGTGGACATGAACCTTCCCATGCAGGTTTTGTTGGAAAAGGTATGCTGTCAGCAGCAGTCGCTGGACAAGTTTTTACTTCTCCTACGCCTGATCAAGTCTTTGAAGGAATCAAGGCAAGTGATGAAGGAGCTGGAGTATTTTTAATTATCAAAAATTATACAGGCGATGTAATGAATTTTGAGATGGCTCAAGATTTAGCTGATTTAGAAGATATTAAAGTAGAAACAATTGTTGTTGATGATGACATTGCTGTAGAAGATAGTACTTATACTGCTGGTAAACGTGGGGTTGCTGGTACCGTTCTTGTGCATAAAATATTGGGAGCTGCTGCTGAAGAAGGAAAGTCTCTAGATGAAATCAAAGAATTAGCAGATCGTTTAATTCCAAATATAAAAACAATTGGAGTTGCATTAAGCCCAGCCACCAATCCTGAGGTTGGAAGTCCTGGTTTTGAGATTGAGGATGACGAAATTGAATATGGTGTGGGTATTCATGGAGAGCCTGGATATCGTAGAGAGAAATTAAAGCCTTCAAAAGAACTAGCTACTGAGCTTGTTGAACAATTGAAAAAAGCTTTTAATTGGAACAAAGGCGACGAATATGCTGTTTTAGTTAATGGAATGGGTGCTACGCCATTGATGGAGCAATTTGTTTTTATGAATGATGTAAAAGAATTATTAGTAAATCATGAAGGATTAAATTTATCTTTTAGAAAAGTTGGAGATTATATGACTTCTATTGATATGGAAGGTCTTTCTTTAACACTAGTTCGATTAGAAGATAAAAAATGGTTAGATTATTTAAATATGCCAGTTGACACAGTTTCATGGTAAAAATGATCAATTAATAATCAAATTCTAGAGAGTGGGATGTCTATGATTGAAAAAGTAAGCAAATGGATTGAATTATTCGGACAAAAGGTTACTCAAAATAAAGAAACGCTAAATAAATTAGATACTGCCATTGGAGATGGCGATCATGGAAGTAATTTAACACGTGGGGCTGCAGCTATCCAAGAAAAAGCTGAAGAAACAACCTATGATAATCTCTCTAAATTATTTCAAGATGTCGGAATGACCTTAGTAAGTAAAGTGGGTGGCGCTTCTGGTCCTTTATATGGATCAGCTTTTATTGAAATGGCCAAGAAAGCGAAAGAAACAGAAGACATTGGTGAATTGTTAGAAGCCGGTTTAAATGGCATTCAAAAAAGAGGGAAAGCAGAAGTAGGAGAAAAAACAATGGTTGATGAATGGGCTCCAGTCATTGATCATATACAGTCTGGTTCCTTTACGGATGAAATTATTCAAGAAAGCTTAGAAAATACAAAAGATATAAAAGCTACAAAAGGTAGAGCTTCTTATTTAGGAGAGCGTTCTATTGGACATATCGATCCTGGTGCGCAATCTAGTGCCTATTTCTTTGAAGCTTTGCTAGAATCGGGGGTATTAGATGACAAATAAGTATGGAATTTTATTAGTTTCTCATGTCGAAGAAATTACAGATGGTTTATTAAGATTATTGAAACAAGTAGCTGGTGATGTCTCTATAAAAACAGCTGGTGGGACGGATGATGGAGAAATCGGAACTAATTTCGAAAAAATAAGTCAAGTTCTTAATACTTTCGAAGAAGAAACAATACTAGCTTTTTATGATTTAGGGAGCGCTAAAATGAATTTAGAGATGGCTATGGAATATAGTGATAAAGAAATTAAATTATATGAAACAGCCTTTATCGAAGGAGCTTATGTAGCCGCTTCTTTATTGCAAACGGATGTAGATTTAGAAGTCATTGAAGAACAATTAAAGCCACTTGTTATAAAAGAATAAGTTAAAAAATACTTGAAAAATAAAAAGAACCTCAAAAGAAATGAGGTTCTTTTTATTTTTCATTTTAAGGAATAAGTCCAAATAATAATGCAGCAATGGCTCCACCAAGCAATGGACCTACTACTGGAATCCATGCATAGCCCCAATCTGAATCTCCTTTATTGGATATAGGTAAGATTTGATGAGCAATGCGCGGCCCAAGGTCACGTGCAGGATTAATCGCATATCCTGTTGTACCACCTAGTGACATCCCGATTGAAACAATTAATAACCCCACAACAATTGGGTTTAATCCGTCTGTAAATGATCCTCGACCAAAAGCTAAAATACCAAAAACGAGAACAAACGTTCCTATAATTTCTCCGATTAAGTTAGATGAAGTATCACGAATCGCTGGTGCTGTAGAAAATACTGCTAACTTTGTCATTTGATCTTCTGTCTCATCAAAATGAGGTCTGTAATGAATCCATACTAAGGTAGCTCCTACTATGGCTCCTGCCATTTGGGCAAGAACATAAGGAAGAACACTCCCCCAAGGAAGGTCTCCTGAAATAGCCATTCCTAAAGTTACTGCAGGATTAAGGTGCGCTGGAGAGAGATAACCGGATACGAATACAGCCATCGTTACAGCAAGCCCCCAACCGAATGTAATAAGTACCCAACCTGTATTTTCTGACTTTGTTTTCTTCAACACATCTGCTGCAACTACACCATCACCTAATAAAATCAATACAAGTGTTCCAATAAATTCCCCCAGCATTTGCTGAGCCAGTGTTGTATCCATAAATAACAACTCCTTATATTCTTTTATTTTCTTAAATTTTTAAGTTGTATATGTGAAATTGCTTCTTCCAATTGTTTTAGATAATTTTCTTTTTCTTTCTCTGACCACTCTAAATAACGAGCCATATAATCTACAACATCATTTTTCCAATGGTCAATATTTTCAGATGAAAATAACAAAATTTCTGTCCGTCTTAAAAAGAAATCTACGGGAGACAATACACTTTCATATTCAAGCGCATAACGTAGGGCTAACTCTAATTTCAATGGTAAATCTTTTCTCTCTAAATCGTCTATTAGAGAGAATACAATTTCGGCATTAGTTCCATACCAATGAATTAAATACCTAGATTCGGCTTCTGTAAGGCCGATTTCTGTTCCTTTAGAAATATTTTTTTGAATATACTCTTCTAACGTCGTATTTGGAGGTAAATTTCCTCCAGACAATGAAATATGTTTTGTATTCCCTTCCGGATACGTCTCTCCTGTTTTCATTTTTAATTCATCTTCAATCGTCATAAATGTATCTTCTGCCATTAGTCGATAATCTGTAAGTTTTCCTCCTGCTATAGTGACTAATCCTGCTTCCGAGACAAAAACATCATGCTTTCTTGAAATTCTAGAAGCATCCATTGCCCCTTCTTCTAAGATTAGAGGTCGTAAACCAGCCCAGCCAGCTTCAATATCCTCAATTGTCAAATGAACATCTGGGAAACGATAGTTAACAGCTTTCAACAAATAATCGATATCTTCTTGTGTGATAGGTGGTTCTATAAGTTCCCCTTCGTATGGCGTATCTGTCGTTCCAAAATATGTTTTGTTCCCTCGCGGAATAATAAAAATCATCCGCTCATCGGCTAATCCTGTATCGGTATATATCGTACGCTTCACAGGTAATTTCTCTTCATCAACCACTAGATGAATTCCTTTAGTTGGATACATTCGGTTTTCTTCTAATACATTCTGCAAACTGCGAGTTTTATCTGACCAAGGACCTGTAGCATTTACCACCACTTTTGCATAAATATTAAACGTTTCTTGAGTTAAAGTGTCTTCAGCTAAAACACCAATGATATGATCATTTTTATCATAAATAAAATCAATAGCCTTTACATAATTGGCCATTAATGTCCCTAACTCATGTGCTTTTTTGATGATCTCTATAGTTAAACGTGCATCATCATTCACATAATCTAAGTATAATCCTCCATTAATTAATCCATCTTCTTTAATCCCTGGTGCTTCTTTTAAGACTTCATCTCTTGAGATAAAATTATACGACCAAGTGTCATCTACTTCGGCTAAATGATCATATGAATCTAAAGCAATATCTGAAGAAAAGGCTGTGAAAGAGGCACCTTCTTCTTCATAAACGGGTAGTAACATCTTCTCTGGCTGAACAATATGAGGAGCATTGTTACTAATCACTTTCCGTTCTTTCAAAATCTCAGCAACCAATTCCACTTCAAATTGTTTTAAATAGCGTAAGCCTCCATGAACTAATTTAGTTGAACGGCTAGAGGTTCCTGCAGCAAAATCTTGCATCTCAATTAACCCTGCATTCAAATCTTTAGCTCCTGCTTGTAATGCTAAACCAGCTCCAGTAATTCCTCCACCAATAATTAATAAATCTAAGTGCTCAGAAGCTAACCTTTCAATGGCCTCAGTTCTCGTTTTTGAGGAAAATTTCATCCTTTTACTCCTCCCTCTGATTAAAAATATTTATATGGATTCAACCTCTATCTCAAATCATTTTAAGTAAGATAGAGGCTGACATCCATTACTTTTAATTCTATTCATCTTTCTTTCTAGGTTTATGTTTGAAGACTCTCGTTGCCTCTACAGCTGCTTGCCAGCCTTCATATAAATCATCACGTTCCTCTTGAGACTTTTCAGGTTCAAAGGTTGCATCTTTTTCCCAATATTTTTTCACTTCATCAATATCTTTCCAAAAACCTGTAGCAAGTCCTGCTAAATAAGCAGCACCTAAGGCAGTTGTTTCCATAATTTTTGCGCGTTCGATTGTTGTACCTAAGATATCTGCTTGAAATTGCATTAAGAAATCATTATTCGCTGCTCCTCCATCTACACGCATAGTAGGGATTTCAACTCCTGAATCTTTTACCATGGTGTCTAAAACATCTCGTGATTGATAAGCAAGAGATTCTAAAGTAGCACGGATAAATTGTTCTTTAGATGTTCCACGGGTTAAGCCAAAGACTGCCCCTCTAGCATCTTGATCCCAATGAGGAGCCCCCAATCCTGTAAAGGCTGGTACAACGTAGACGTTATCAGTCGAATCTACCCTTTCCGCATATCTTTCAGATTCTGGAGATTCCCGGAACATACGCATCTCATCACGTAACCATTGAATGGCAGATCCAGCCACAAAGATACTTCCCTCTAGTGCATAAGTAACTTCTCCATTTAAACCATAAGCAATTGAAGTTAATAGTCCATTCTCTGATTTTATTGGTTCCTTACCTGTGTTCATGATAAGGAAGGCACCTGTTCCGTAAGTATTCTTTACCATTCCTTTTTCAAATGCTGTTTGCCCCACTAAAGCAGCTTGTTGGTCTCCAGCAATTCCAGCGATAGGTACAGATTCACCATAAAAATGCTCCGGAATCGTTACCCCATATTCTTCAGAAGAAGAACGTACTTCTGGAAGCATAGCTTTTGGAATATCAAGTAACTCTAAAATCTCATCATCCCAGTCTAAATCATAAATATTAAATAACATCGTTCGACTTGCGTTTGAATAATCTGTGATATGAGCTTCTCCACCCGTTAATTTCCACAATAACCATGTATCAATCGTACCGAAGAGTAATTCACCTTTTTCTGCTCGTTCCCTTGCCCCATCCACTTTATCTAAAAGCCATACAATTTTCGTTGCTGAAAAATAAGAATCGATTACTAATCCTGTCTTATCATGAAATAATTTCGTATGTCCCTCTTCAATCAGTTTATCTGCTATCTCAGATGTTTGCTTAGATTGCCATACAATCGCACGATGAATTGGTCGTCCGGTTTCTTTATCCCAAATGACAGTTGTCTCACGTTGATTGGTAATCCCAATACTGTCAATCTCTTTTGGATTAAGACCCGACTCTATTAAAACACCTGCAATAACTTGAAGTGTTTTAATCCAAATTTCATTCGCATCATGTTCTACCCAACCTGGATATGGGTAATATTGCTCAATTTCCCTTTGAGAGGTCCACTTCGGCTGTCCTTCCTTATCGAAAATAATTGCTCGCGTACTCGTTGTTCCTTGGTCAATCGCCATAATATAATTTGCCATAGAACTAACATCCTCCTTATAAAATGATAATGATAGGGCTTACATTAATTAAATAATATCATAGAACTGTTGACAAACAAAGGGAATTCTCTTATTTCTTTCCTTGATGTAAAAGAATATTCCTTGACTCATTTTTTATTTTTAAACAATAAATTAAAATTTTAAAAAACACCATTTAAACAGGGTAAATTAACGTTCTCCTGTTTAAATGGTGTTTAAGTTAAAGAGGTTCTATTTTATATTTATTCTTCATCTGAATCCGTTAAATCATCTTCAGCACGATGAAGGAGTTCGTCAACCTCATCGGGACGTTCAGATAATTCTTCTGAAGCTGGAAGTTTATCAGACGGATCTTTATTTTCGTCCTCATCTTCTTCTGTTGGATCCACTACACATAATGTAGAGATCGATTGCTCTTCATCTAAACGCATGAGTCGAACACCTTGTGTATCTCTACCTGTCTTTGAAATATTATTGGCTTCAAATCGGATAATAATCCCTTCATTGGTAATTAATAAGATATCTTCATCGCCAATAATAGTAGATAATCCAACAAGTGAGCCATTACGTTCAGTAATTTTAAAGGTTTTTACTCCTTTTCCTCCACGTCTTCGAATCGAATATTGAGCTGCCTCAGTCGCTTTACCGTATCCATTTTCTGAAATGGTTAAAACATAACTATCATCAGTTAAAATACCCGCTCCTACTACAAAATCACCTTCACGCAAGCTAATTCCACGAACTCCTGTCGCATTTCGACCCATAGAACGAACATCTTGTTCACTGAAACTAACAGCATAGCCATCTTTTGTACCAATAATAATATTTTGATGTCCATCCGTTAAGCGAACAGAAATTAATTCGTCCCCTTCGTTTAGTTTAATCGCAATTAGACCACTCGTACGAACATTTTGAAATTCTGTAGCCTCTGTACGTTTAACGGTTCCTTGTTTTGTTGCAAAGAAGAGCTGCTCGCCCTCTTCTGGCTTTTCATTTAAGCTAACAACCGCTTGAATTTGTTCATCATTAGCAATACCTAAAAAGTTCAAAGCAGGAATTCCTTTTGCTGTACGACTGTATTCAGGAATTTCATATGCTTTTGCTTTATATACTTTCCCTGTATTTGTAAAGAATAAAATCATATCATGTGTAGATGTTGATAGAATAGTTTCGACAAAATCATCGTCATTAGTAACCATTCCTTTAACTCCACGACCTCCACGATTTTGTGTTTTAAATTCGGTAATAGGCATTCGTTTCATATATCCATTGTGTGATAAAGTAATGACAACTTCTTCTTCTTCAATTAAATCCTCGTCTTCAATACTTAATGCTTCTCCAACCATTAATTCTGTACGACGATCATCTCCATATTTATCAGCTATTTCGGTCATTTCTTCATCAATAATAGAATCAATACGTTTTGGATTGGCTAAAATATCTTTTAAATCAGAAATTAACGCTTTAAGTTCTTGATATTCTTCTTCAATTTTTTCTCGTTCTAATCCAGTTAATCGAACCATTCGCATATCTAATATCGCTTGTGCCTGTCTATCACTTAGTTCATATTGTGTCATTAAAGCTTCTTTTGCGATAGCTCCTGTTTCTGAATTACGAATAATCGAAATAATCGCATCAATATGATCTAAAGCAATACGTAATCCTTCTAAAATATGAGCACGTGCTTCAGCTTTTTCTTTATCAAATTGTGTACGACGACGAATGATCTCACGTTGATGGTCCAAATAATAAACTAAGATTTCTTTAAGGTTTAATGTACGTGGAACACCATTGACAATCGCTAACATGTTGAAACCAAAAGAAGTTTGCAATGAGGTCATTTTGAATAA
>Ga0079225_10002248_pt1 | contig 11056 bp, 3 predicted proteins | sample Poulit2012_FD_76344 | JGI IMG/M metagenome (GOLD analysis project Ga0079225, IMG submission 76344) | Agricultural soil microbial communities from Georgia to study Nitrogen management - Poultry litter 2012 | ecosystem: Environmental > Terrestrial > Soil > Agricultural land | place: USA: Georgia...
TCAAACACCGGCATTTCCCAAATGTCAGAGCCAATATCCATTTGCGAATTCGACAGGTTGGTAAAACGCGGTCGGCGCTCCCAGGAGAACAAATCACTGGAGCGGTAATAGTCCAAGCCGCCACGACCGTTGACTCGTGCGCCGATCAACATATGCCAGGTGTCGCCTTCCCTCCAGAGATAAGGGTCCCTGAAATCATCCACGTAACTGGTGTCAATCAGGGGGCCATGCTTTTCCCAATTTCTAAGGTTTTCATCGGTACTGGTTGCAAGAGCGATCCCGGGGTTGTACGAGCCGCTGTGATTGACGTTGGTGTAAAACGCATAGGCGGTTCCCTGGTCATAAACCACGTCACCGGACCAAATGCCTTTCATGTCAAAGCCTTCTGTATCCGAGTCTTCCAGTGTTGGCCGAAGAGCGTCTTCCTCATAGTGCCAGGTAATGAGGTCGTCGGAGTACATGTGGCCCCAATGCATCTGGGTTTTGAAGGGCCCATTGGGTGTACGCTGATAAAACATGTGGAATCGATCATTCACCTGAATAAGGCCGTGCGGTTCGTTGGCCCAGTTTGCGGGGGGCATGGCATGCAGTCGCGGTCGCTGCAGGTCATGAGCAAAACGGTTTTCGGGCACGATCAAAGAGTCATGCGCTTTCCCGCTGACTTTCTGGACGTTCGCATCAACGCTTTCCTGTATATGCTGTTGCGTGCGTGCACCGGGGTAGATTCTGGTTTGATCGAATGCGCCGTTCAGTGCGTTCACCAGAAATATTCCCATATGCACATCCTGGTTAGTTTTGCCAATCACCAACGGCTCTTGAGCCATGTTGATAGTGCCATCCACAGGTGCGTCATGCTCAGCGACTAGATCGCCATTTAGGTACAATCGAATGCTGCCATTGGGCGTATCAACAACAGCAGCGATGTGTGCCCATTCGTACAAGGGGAAGAGTTCCGCAGCTTTAACGGCATGGCGGGTGCCATCAATGAACACCACAAACTCCCACTGGCCGAAGGTGTTAATATCCAGCGAGAACCCCGAACTGTCACCCCGCTTATTAATGAATGACGAAGGGGACAAGTAGCGGTGAGCCACTTCATGGTCCGACGGGTAACTTTCAAGGGCCACCCAGGTTTCAACCGTAAGCGTGTGCGTTATATCCAGGTCGGTCTGCGTTGACACCCAGGTCGAGTGACCATCTGTTCGTAGCGCCTGACCTTCCACCCCAGGAACAAGCTCCGGTGCATCAAAGGCGTTGGTTACCAGATAGTCACTGTTATTGGCGATATTTCTGACACGATTTCCCTGTACAAGCTCGTTGTAATCCAGATGAATCAGCGGCTTTGAATCGGCGGAAGGCGGATCTGGTTCAGGTACTACGGGATCGCTATCTGTGCTACTTCCTCCACAACCCGCGAGAATCGACAGCATTGCCACGCCACCCAGTGCGCAAAAAATGTTAGCAGAACGCATATTGCTCTCTCACTATTATCGTTTGAATCAATGAGGCCTCGACAAACCACGTGCCGAGACCCCAGAGCGAGTAAGCGTGGTTACTCCGGGCTATAAGCCTCGCCGTTGCTCATATGCACATGGTCGAAACTTATAAACCCGCAGCCGCCGGTTTCTTTGTCGAAGATTTCAACCTGGACCTGTTCACCCGCGTATGCCGACAAATCGATCTCAACCCAATCGTCATCGCCGGATATATGGGAAGGCCCACAGGAGTCAGGGGTATAGAACTCGAGCTCACTATGATCTGCCACGGAAACGACTCGCAGCCCAACATCAGCGTCACCGCCGTTTCCGCCCGCCATCATGAACACCAACAGAGGCTTGTCTGCATCGACAGTGAACGCTGGAGATGTCAAGGTTCCGGTGGGCGCATCACAGCCGCCGGCATTGTCATTGATTTCGCAGGTGCTGACCGCACCGGAGCCAATCCGCGCAGAGGAATCGGCACTGGTCGTACCCTGCCAGGCGTCTGGTCCAGCGGGCGAGGCAAAGTCGCCCGTCGCCACCCAACCCTCGTTTAGGGTCGCCTCAGCGTCGTCAAAGCGTCCGATCACAAAGTCGTTTGAATCGGCGTAAGGAAGGGAAGCGTTAAAGCCGATGGATTCCAGCTGCTCATCATCAATCAGAATCACGCCACCGTTAACGATATTGATGGGAAGAATACCGTCGTCTTCATTAGGGTCACGATCGCTTTGGTACAGGTGATCGAAACTCAGAAAGCCGCAACCTCCATCTTCTTCATCGTAAAACTGGTAATGTACGACTGCATTTCTGATTGCGGATTGGTCGATGTAGGTCCAGTCCTCGTTGCTGTCAATATGAGAAGGCCCACAGGAGGCGGGGCGATAGTCATGCAGCAGGTTACCTATGGAATCCAACACCCGGAAACCTACCTCGGCATCACCACCATTACCCCCTTTCATCAGGAAATAAATATAGTCCTCTACAACAGTTGTGAGCGGGGAGGTGAGCCTGCCCATGGGCGCGTCACAGCCTTCGGCATTGTCGTTTATCTCGCATGTGCTCACAGCCGCGTACCCAACACGGGCGGACGCATCAAGACGGGTGGTACCTTGCCAGGCCGAATCATCAGCCGGGTTGGCAAAGGCCCCGGTCGCGGTCCAACCCGCATCAATCATGTCGGAGGGGCTGTCAAAGTTGCCGATCGATTTACCTTCATCAAAGGCATCGGGAGCAACGCTCACGTTCCAGGATTGAAACTCGGTGGGAATGTTTGCAGTACCGGCATGACCGGGTGTCACTTCGCCGTCATCGCCTTCAAACGTCGCAGAGCTGGTCTGATAAGCGTGATCCACGCTGATAAAACCACACGCCTCCGTCGATGCATCTACAATCTGGAACCTGATGGACTGGCCGGAAATATCACTAACGTCAAACTGATACCAGTCGTCATCGCCAGTTATGTATTCGCTGTCGCACGTTTGCGGGGTAAAACTCGCCAGGACTTCATTGGTAGTGGCGTGTAGGATATTGATAGATACATCATTGTTATCGGCCGATCCGCCAACAGCGAGAAACCGAATGTAATCTCTCGTCACTTCAAAGGCTGCGGAAGTGATGGTGCCTACCAAGTCTTCACAGGCATCGCCTCCCGTGGCGCAGCTGGAGAACGCACGATCGCCAATACGCGCCGCACCCGCCTGAGCGGAAGGTCCTTCCCAGGCATCGGCACTGTCGGGGTTCGCAAAATCGCCGTCGGCCAGCCAGGCTTCACCCCCGCCGGACTTGCTTGCAACCATAGTCAGCGCATCGTCAAAACTGCTGATCACATTCATCTGTGCGTCATCGGGAATGCTGACATTGAAGCCTTCCAAATCTTCCAGCGCACTCCCAGCTTCGGCGCCGATGGCCATTGAGCTTTGGTAAAAGTGATCGAAACTGATAAAGCCGCAACCGCCCTCTTCATGATCAAACAGGTACAGCTGCACTTCCGCTCCCTGAATAGAACGGACATCCAAGTGATACCAGTCATCGTCGTCGGTGATATGTGGTCGATCGCAGCTATCTGGCTGGTAAGCCACAAGGACTGTATCACTTCCCGCTGCACGTAACTCCAGGCCTACAGCAGTTGCCCCGCCAGACATCAGAAAATTAATATAGTCAGAGTGAACGGTAAAAGGAGGTGTTAAAATTGAGCCCGTGTTCGAATCGCAATCATTACCCCCTATTTCACAGGTGCTGACGGCGGCCTGCCCCACACGGGCCGACTCATCTCTCACGGTAACCCCACGCCAGTCTCTAACTTCGGCAAAAACCCCAGTCAGCACCCAGCCGTTTGCCGGATCCTGCATATACGCAACATCTTCAAAATCCGCAATGATATTGCCTGGAACAAAAAGATCCGGATCATCATTGCTCACATTAGTCAGCGTTTCGGAGTTGCCTTCATCTCCAGTGTCGGGCTGGGGGACCGGCTCCCCCACAACCACATCCACGGCAGACTCATCGGCGCCAGAGCTGGAACCTCCGCATGCCGCTAACAAAAGGCAACCCACAGCAATTGCGGCGGTATTTAGAAAAAACTTCGGTTTACGCATGTTCGTGCCCTCTTATCGTTATTTGAATGGCCTTGGGTTAGCCGTCAAGGCCGGGTCTTAATAAAAAATCGGCTCACCAAGCGTGGTGCCGATGCCACACCCTCAAAACAAACCTCTCCTCATTAATTTACATAACAGTTATATAAAAATCAACAAGATCTTAAATATAGCCAATATTTTTTATATATTTACTATAAAAACAGACACTTACAGCGTATTCAGCTTATTAATGTTAAGTTAATAAGTTATTATATGGCAGGGGTTAGCCATGCGAGCGTGCTCAGTAATATGCATGACCTCCCTCGATCGACCTTACGCTGGAAACACGTCTGGGCAAGGGTGCGCAACGGCTTCACTCCAGGATTACCGCTGGCGGCCTGGACGAAACCCGCCCCCCTGCTGTGACTGCACCTATGGATACAGCCAACCAAAAAAGCACTCACCTGACCGACGGCCCGGAGAGACAACTCTCGTTGTCTCCAAGCGCCCTTACGCTTTTATTAGGCAGCTCGATTGGTGCCGTCATTTCGATAAGGCGGTTGCCAACCCTTATTTAACACACAGTGATTGATTTAAGTGGAGGCGACGTGTAATCATGGAAGTCATTAACGCAATGTAAGAATAAAGGAGACCTTGTATGGCCCGCTTAATACTCTCAATACCGGTCGGCTGCGCCCTTATGATGATGGCCTGTGGCAATGCAGACACGGTTGATACGCCAACTGGTGAGCCCAAGGGCAACACTGATTCGGAGTCGTATGAGGAGGATTATCGCTTACAGCAACGCTTCTCCCCCCGAGAGAACTGGCTCAATGATCCGAATGGGCTGGTGTACCTGGACGGCACCTATCATCTGTTCTATCAGTACAACCCTAACGGCGACCAGTGGGGCTATATGTCCTGGGCTCACGCCACCAGTACCGACCTGGTGCACTGGGAAGAGCAAGGCGTGAAATTGCCGTACCAAACGGATGAAAATGGTGCCGTCAGCGAGATGATCTTCTCCGGCACCGCCATTGTCGACCACGACAATGCCGCCGGCTTTGGCGAGAACGCCATTCTGGCGTTTTACACCAGCCACTATCCCCAGGGTTCGCCCAATTACCCCGGGCATCCGGTTCAGGCTCAGTCCATCGCCTACAGCACCGATAACGGCGTGACCTGGACCTTCTATGATGGCAATCCGGTGGTGGATATCGGGCACCCGGACTTCCGCGATCCCAAGATTTTCAAGTACACCGATGGCGCGGAAGACAAGTGGATCATGGCCGTGACTCTGTCCATCGACCGCCAAGTGGCCTTCTATGAATCCACCAACCTGGTGGACTGGGAACTGGCCAGCACCTTTGGGCCCGCCAACTCGGTGAGCGGCATCTGGGAAATGCCCGACCTGTCCAAATTGCCGGTGGACGGCGACCCGGACAACCAGAAGTGGGTCATGTTACTGAGTGTGGGTGACGGCGGGGCGCCCACCGGCGGTTCCGGCGTGCAGTACTTTATCGGCGACTTCGACGGTACCCACTTTACCGCCGACAATGTGGTGGACGACCCCATGACCGAGCTGGATGAAGGGGTTCTGTTCGAAGACTTCGAATCCGACTACGGACGGTGGACCGCGACCGGTGACGCCTTTGGTAGTGCGCCAGCTCAAGGAGCCCTGGAAGGTCAGCAACCGGTGACCGGCTTTCTGGGCGACGGTCTGGTGAACAGCTTTCTGGGTGGCGACGGCCCCACCGGCACGCTCACCTCCACCGAATTTGAGATCACCCATGAATATATCCACTTTCTGATCGGTGGCGGCAACCACCCGGCGGATTCACCTCACGGAGAAACCACCTTCAACCTCTACGTGGACGGCGAGCGGGTGCGCTCCGCCACCGGCCGCAACGCCGAGCATCTGGATTGGGAAAGCTTCCACGTTGAGGACTATGTGGGCCAGACTGGGCACTTCCGGATTGTCGACGCCAACTCTGGCGACTGGGGGCATATCAACGTGGACCACATCTGGTTCTCTGACAACGCCTTCGAACCGCAAACCGGTGAACTCTGGATGGATCACGGCGCCGATTTTTACGCACCTTTCACTTGGGAAAATATGCCTGACGACCGGAGGGTCACCATCGGCTGGGCCAGCAACTGGCGCTATGCCGGGGCGATCCCCACACAGGGGTGGCGCGGGAGCATGAGTCTGCCCCGGGAGATGAGCCTGCGCACCGTGAATGGTCGGGTACAATTGTTTCAGGAGCCGGTTGAAGAGGTGAAGGCCCTCCGTCACAGCAATGTTTTCCACTTGCCCGAGCCGGTAGAACTCCACACTGATGAGATGGAAATCACCCACGACGATTTTCTTGCAAACACTGCCGAAGTCGAGCTGGCATTCGATCTGGGAGATGCAGAGGAGGTAGGGCTGCGCTTGGTAACGGGCCCCAATCATGAGCTCGTGATCCGCTATAACGTAGCGCTGGAAGAGCTGCAAGTGGATCGTCGTCGGTCGGGACACACCGCGTTTCACCAGGACTTCCCGGCGCTGCATCGAGGTCCCATGTCGGCGCCGGATGGCCGTATTCGACTGCGGGTCTACCTCGATTCGTCGATGGTTGAAGTTTTCGGGAACAACGGCGAGACGGTGTTTGCCAACCGGTTTTTCCCCCACCCGGGTTATGGGCAGTTGTTTGTCTATAGTGAGGGTGGCCGTGCCTCGATCATCTCAGCGGATGCCTGGGACTTGAAATCAATTTGGCGTTAACACATTAGGTTAATGTGATTTGTTGATAGTGATCGCACGATGCAGCCCTGAACGTGGTTCAGGGCTGCCATCCGGACTCTGGCGCATCCTCAACAAGTAGCTAACCTCAATCAATACCTCCACCTACCTTACGACGTGATACGAAGCGCGTGCGAGCACCCGGCGGGCCGGGATTGAAGAGCTGGCGCTCCGAGACGTTCGCGAATCAGCTGCTCTAAATCAAACTCTACAGAGAGGTTCAACCGTGCCTCTAGCCGACCAGTAACGGTCAAAAAGCGTCGGCACATTGCCGAGCGCACCCCCCCCTGTGTATTACAGATCGCAGCCCGGACGGGCAAACCCCTGGTATGTACGAGCATGGACTCCCCGTGATAGCCATCATCGAAACCGAACGGGCGGGGCGTGGCCCGAGCAGCGCCTGCACGCCTTGTTTATGCGGGAAGGTGTTGAGCATCAGGAGCGGGAAAGGAGATGATGGTGCTACTGCCTGTGCCCGTTGCGCATTTAGGTTTGAGGCCAAGCTCCTATTCATGAAAACATTCCATTGCTAACCCGCCCTGCCCTTTGAGCTTTCCCCACGAGTGATGAACACCGCGATGCAGAACCCATTACCCGATACACGAAGATCGGGAACAGGGAATACCCAGAGCAATATATGCGGGCGCAACAGCGGTACAAGACTCGCCCGAAGGCGAACTCCGATATTGACCCACGAGAAAAGAAAAAAAAGGGCTTCAGCCCAACCTGAAGCCCTTCGCGCCAGGACGGCGCCAAGGCAATGGAGAGCCCAACTCCATCATTGGGTAGGCGCAACCTACCCTGCAACACTCGAACGTTTTTTAGATACCCTGCCCTTCAAGGGGCAGGGTTTTCGACTATGGATAATTCGCCCTTTAGCCCTCTTCCTCCTCCGGCTCAGACGGTACATAGCCGGGCAGTTGCTGGTAGCGGCCACCGCTCAGATTGATCTGCTGCTGTGGTATGGGCATGTATTCGTGCTTACCAGCTTGAAAGTTGGCTCCACTCAGGTAGGACCTCCGAGTTTGCTCCACATCCAAATACTCGTCGATAGTCTCTTTCGCCACGCCCCAGCGGACCAAGTCGAAAAAGCGGTGTCCTTCCAGACCCAGCTCCAGACGACGCTCCCAGCGCAACGCCCGGCGGGCTTCTTCCTGATCAGCGAACCCGGCGTAGGTGCCCACATTATAGATGGAGTAGTTGCCCGGCAGGTGATCCGTGCTTGCTGCCGCACGCTCCCGGATCCGATTGATGATGGGCAGAGCTTCATCTTCGCGCCCCAACTCAATCAATGCCTCAGCTTTCCACAGGAGTACATCCGCGTACCGGATCAGCACCGTGTTTTTGGAGAACACCACGAAAGGTCCGTTAGAGATACGACAATCGCAATCCGGATGCTCCAGCTCTTTCATGGACACAAAGTTCCCATAAGTACCGGGGGCGCGTGCCCAGGAATCACCCTGGTGAATCAGATCTTCGTCGTACATAAAAGGTTTGCCTTCCATTGACACGGTATGATCCAAGCGAGGGTCAACCTCGTCTTGCGCCGCATCGTAATTGGCATCGTTAAAGCTATCGAATAGAGGAAGACCGTTGGCATCTGTCTTGAACGCATTCACGAAGTTATCTGTTGGCACATGGAAACCACAGCAGCCAAAGAAAGGTGCCATCGGTGTATTCAGGGCGGTAGGCCAGGAACCACGGCCGTCGGGACTGCCATCGTCGCGAGAGCGCTGGATCGCAAAGACCGACTCCCGATTGTTGTCGTATTGGTACAGGAAGTTATGCGCATAGTCATCCAGCAAGCCGTAAGGCCCGGACGTTTCAATTTCTTCGACCAGCGCTACCACTTCCTCCAACAAGTCTGCATGGATTTCGATTACCTGATGATCGTCATCCTGCTCGTACGCCTGATAAAGCCGTGTTTTTGCCAGGTACGCCAACGCAGCATAACGATTGGCCCGCCCTACTTGACTCTGACTTTCTGGCAATACGTCGGCCGCATACCGGAAGTCTTCAGCAATACGCTCCCAAAGTTCCTGGTCTGACAAATCCATGTTCGTCAGTGCCTTTATCTCCTCGCTATCCATATCTTCCGTAACGTAGGGGATGCGCTTATAGTGCAACTTCAGGTTGGAGTAAAAGATACCACGTATGAACCGCAACTCTCCCATGCGTTCATCTTTTACGGGATATGTAGCAGGATCTACACCAGCGATTGTGCGCAACGCGGTATTGGCTCGGGAAATCCCGGTATAGTTTCGCACCCACATTTTGTTGTTCAAGTCAACCATGTCGGGCGGAAAGGACTCACCATCGGACACCAAAGGCTCATACAGTGACAGCGCATGATAGGCAAAGATATCGCTCGGTCCATTACCCCCTTTATGAGCATCGCCCGCCCGAAGGTTTCCCGTGGGCCAAAAATCCATAGGTGCCGTGTAGTGATCATTACCCAGATAGGAGTAGGCGGCAGTCACAAGCGCATCGAGGTTTTCCGGCGCTGTTACTTGCTCTTCACTCAACGCAGCCTTAGGCTCCACATCCAGCGATGATGAGCCACAAGCCGTAATGGAGAGCAACGCCCCCATCAATATGATTTTGTATTTATTTTTCATAACAGTATCCTCAATCTCATTTTGGCAACAGTTTAGAAGGTGACGTCAAAGCCTAGGGTAATTCTGCGCGGGATAGGGTAAACACCGCCGGGTGCTTCCGGATCCTGGCTCAAGGTACCGCTTGGCGTGATCGTTAACAGGTTGGAACCCTGAATATAAAAACGGCCATTTTGCGCTCCCAAGTTGCCCCAGAATGAACTGGATGGGGTATAGCTAAGCGACAAATGTCGCAACTTAAGATAACTGGCATCCTCCCAGAAATAGGTGGACTCGCGCCCTTCGTTGTTGTTATCCGCCAGAGTAAGAGCAGGAATATCCGAGTTCGGATTGTCAGGGGTCCAAGCAGACAAGGTCCGGTCGCCATAGTTCGAACCGGCATTTAACGAGGTAAAGTCTGTAAACCCTTTCCAACCATTTCGGATCATGCCACCAGACACGCCTTGCCAGAACATGCCAAAATCCCAACGGTCGTAATTGACACTGATGTTCAAGCCGTAGATGTAGTCCGGCTCGGTAGTGCCAAAGAACATCTGATCTCCCTCATCAATTGTGCCGTCGCCATTTATATCCCTATAACGAATCCGACCAGCCGCGGCTCCTGACTGGTGGGCATGTGCATTCACCTCATCGTCATTTTGAAAAATTCCGTCAGCTACATAGCCATAAACAGAATTAATGGAGCGATCCAAAATCGTATTTCCCCGACCATCGCCTGGAAATGAGTTAACCACTTCTGCAGGAAGATCGACCACTTTGTTTTTAGCGGTCGACACGTTGCCCGAAATATCGTAGTTAAACACGCCCAAGCTCGGGATTTCGAACTCGCTGGCGTAACCAAGTACCAGTTCCCAGCCAGAGTTGTCGATAGTGCCGCCGTTTACAATCATCTGAGCACCTTCACCCTCAACCGCAAGCGGCTGAGTGGTAGTCAGAATGTCCCGGGTTTCTTTGGTAAACCAGTCCAAAGTACCGTACAGCCGACTATCAAACAGGTGAAAATCGACGCCGATATTGGTTTGTGTTGACGTTTCCCATTTCAGATCCGGGTTGCCGGTTGACACTCGCGCAAAACCTGACGGTAAATTGCCTTGGCCATCACCATTTAAGTCATAGGCGGTGCCTTCATCCTGCTCGACGGTGAACAACGTCTCTGTTGCGTAACGTGGCTCAAATACGGTAACCGTAGCGCGGGTGTTGATTTCCTGATTACCCGTTTCCCCCCAGCTTGCGCGGAACATAATGTCGTCGATAAAGGAAACGTTAAAAAACTGTTCTTCGGAAATACGCCAGCCCGCGGACAGCGCGGGGAAAGTCCCCCAGCGATTATTTTCACCAAAACGGGAAGATCCGTCTCGACGCACCGTGGCGGAAGCCAAGTAACGGCCATCAAAATCGTAATCAATTTTCCCAAAATAGGATTGCAGCGACCATTCGTCACCGCCACCGAACACGTTACGACCACTGGTTCCCTGGCCAAGGTACGCAAAGCTCCTGGAATCAGAAGCGAAACCCTGAGCGCTGCCGCCAAAACCTTCAGAGGTAAAGTCTACCGTTTCTGTACCTACCAGAAAGGTGAATAGACTGCTATCGCCCAGACTCAGA
>Ga0079225_10002250_pt1 | contig 11052 bp, 8 predicted proteins | sample Poulit2012_FD_76344 | JGI IMG/M metagenome (GOLD analysis project Ga0079225, IMG submission 76344) | Agricultural soil microbial communities from Georgia to study Nitrogen management - Poultry litter 2012 | ecosystem: Environmental > Terrestrial > Soil > Agricultural land | place: USA: Georgia...
CGGGATGATATCCGTGCCGTTCAATTCCTCGCTGAGTATGCCTGTGGAAATTGTGTAGCCGTTCAGACCAATCAGGCAGTTGAAAAGCGTTGCGCGGTCACTGACCAGTATATCTTTCGGGCTGTTCAGAGTTCTCAAGATCTCTTCTGAGAAATAAAATGAATTATTCTGGCCTTGTTCAAAGGATAAACGCGGATACGGTTCGAGATCTTCAATCGTCACCGAAGATCTTTTGGCAAGCGGATTGTCCCTGCTGATGAATATGTGCGGGCTTGCTGTAAATAAAGGCTCGAACTCCAGACTGTTTTCTTTGATCATCTGTGTAAGCACCTGGGAGTTGAAAGAGTTCATGTACAGTACGCCGACTTCACTCGTCAGATTTTTGACGTCGTCGATGATTTCAAAAGTTTTCGTTTCTCTTAGGGTGAACTGATATTTATCGCCGCCGTAAAGGTCGATCATTTTTACCATGGCATCCACTGAGAACGAGTAGTGTTGTGTCGAGACGGATAACAGCTGCTCCTGCTGCGGTGAATCCAGGTAGCGGTTTTCCATCAAGCCGACCTGTTCGACGACCTGTCTTGCGTAGCTCATAAATTCAGCGCCGTCAGAAGACAGCACGATGCCTGTGGGAGTCCTCGTGAAAATGAGGATGCCCATTTCCTTCTCGAGCATCTTGATTGATTTGGATAATGTCGGCTGTGATATGTATAAATTTTTGGCAGCTTCATTGATGGATCCTGTGTTTACGACTTCTATCAAATACTTCAATTGCTGGATTGTCATAAATATACCTGCTTTCTGAAGAAGTTTATTTAAAGTATACCTTAAATGGAGTATAGCTAAAAGCTATATCAAGGCATGAATATTAACTCTTATACTATTACTCGTCTATATGCTAATCTTGATACATCAATAACACATAGAGGAGTGCTCAATATGACTATAAGTAATTTGACCGAAAGAAAAACTGCGCCTTTCAGATTTGATAACGTGGGAAGTTTCCTGCGTCCGTCAAGATTGAAGGAAGCGCGTGATGCATTTGCCAAAGGGACGATTGCCGAAGAGGAATTGAAGTCGGTGGAAGATGAAGTGATTGAAGAGCTGATCGAAAAGCAGAAAGGAATCGGTTTGGAAGCAATTACGGATGGTGAATTCCGCAGATCATGGTGGCATCTCGACTTTATGTGGGGACTTGAAGGTGTGGAGAAATTGGAAATTGATGAAGGTTATAAATTTGTCGAAGCGGAAACGAGAGCGGAGTCGGCGCGTCTGACAGGAAAGCTCGGAGGTTCAAACCATCCGTTCATCGAACATTTCAAGTTTGTGAACCGGTTCGCTGATGAGGATATCATCGCAAGGCAGACGATTCCAGCACCTGCCCAGTTTTTAGCGGAGCTGCATCGCCCGGAGAATAAGGAAACGACTGACAAATTTTATCCGGATGAAGCGGAACTGATTGAGGATATTGCGGCGGCATATCAGACTTTCATTAAAGAACTGTACGCGGCGGGCTGCCGGAACCTGCAGCTGGATGACTGTACGTGGGGCATGATCGTCGATGAAGAATTCTGGAAGAACATGAATGAGGACTTCACTGTTGAAGATCTGAGCAGAAAATATGTCGGTTTGAACAATAAAGCCATTGAAGGCAGTCCTGAAGACCTCGTCATTACAACACACGTGTGCCGTGGAAACTACCGTTCAGCATGGGCGACGTCCGGTGCGTATGATACGGTAGCGGATGTTTTATTTGGAGAAGAAAATGTGGAAGGCTACTATCTGGAGTTCGATACGGAGCGTGCCGGTTTTGAATCACTGTCAAAAGTGAGCGGTGATAAAGTCGTGGTCCTCGGTCTGTTTTCCTCCAAACTGCCGGAGCTTGAAGATAAAGAAGAAATCAAAGGACGCATTGAAGAAGCGGCAAAATATATCGATAAAGACAGATTATGCATCAGCCCGCAGTGCGGTTTCGCCTCAACCGAAGAAGGCAATAACCTGACTGAAAAAGAGCAGTGGGAAAAACTTGAGCTGATCAAAGAAGTTGCGGAAGAAGTTTGGAGTAAATAAAATTTATCCTCTGGAGCTAGTGCTCCAGAGGCTTTTTTCTTGGAATTATTTAATAAATCAAAATTCTCATTGACTTCATTTTAAATCATAGTAACATTATATGATATAAAGTATATTAAGAAGGTAGGTATTTAAAATGAAGCATTTTTCAGCAATCAGTTTATTATTTTCATTAATATTGATACTGGGCGCCTGTACAAATGATGGTGAAGTGGAGGAAGACGCAGAAGCAAGCGAAGAAACTGCCGGGGAAAGAGAATCCATCACTTTATCACTACCGTCAGATGCTGTGTCAGTCGATCCTCACGGCAGTAACGACTCACCCTCCGAGAGAGTGAGAGAACATATTTTTGAAGGGTTGGTCAAACAGGATGAGAATTTTGAAATCGTTCCATCACTTGCTGCAGAGTGGGAGCAAATAGATGATTTGACTTGGCACTTCACTTTACAGGAAGGTGTCACATTCCATGATGACTCGAAGTTCGATGCAGAGGCGGTCAAAGCAAACATAGAACGTCTGCTTGACCCGGGGCGTGCGGCATCCCGTTCACATGTGCTGGAAGCGATTGAAGAAGTGAAAGTTATTGAAGATTACATAGTGGAAATAAAAACAGAGTATCCATTCCAGCCGCTCCTTAATCATTTAAGCCACGGTGCCGGCGATATGATCTCTCCAGAGCAGATCGACGAGGATTATCAATTTGCTTTAGAAGAAGCGGAAGTTGATATGACTTTGGAAGAATATTATGAACTGAGGGATGAAGGAGGAGATGAACACACAGAAATTGCGGAAAAAATTTCGGAGTTTGCAGGTTCGATTGTTGAACAAAATCCGATAGGTACAGGGTATCTTGAGTTCGATTCACGCACACCTGGTGAAAGTACATCATTAACAGGCAACGAAGAATATTGGGCTGGCGATGTGAATATTGATGAACTGACTTTAAAGGTCGTACCGGAAACCGGCTCGCGTATTGCTGAAATCGAAACAGGCAAAGCAGATGTCATAGGGGATGTTCCACCGAGTGACAGAGAGCGTCTTGAGCCGAATGAGGAAGTGGAGCTGGCAGAAACAGAGACGGTCGCACTTGAATATATTGGTATGAATACTGAAAGTGAAATTCTCCAAGACAAGAAAGTGCGTAAGGCAATCAGTCACGCCTTCAACAAGGAAGAAGTGATTGAAGGTGTCTATGACGGTGCAGGTATTGAAGCAGTGTCACCGCTTGCACCGGATATATTTGGGTTCAATGATTCACTGGAGCCACTTGAATATGATTTGGACGAAGCTGAACGCTTACTCGAAGAAGCAGGGTATCCAGATGGATTCAGCCTTACCATGTATGTGAATGATGACAATCCACAGCGCGTGGATACAGCGATATGGCTTCAGGAATCACTTAAGGAAATCGGGGTGGATTTAGAAATTGTTCAGCTTGAATGGGGTTCCTTTCTAGATGCACTGGGCAATCAGGAACATGATTTATATATAATGAGTTGGGGGAATTCTACAGGTGATCCTGACAACGGGATTAAACCAATATTCCATTCTGACAGCAGTAATCCAGGGGCAAACTTCATGTACTTCAGCAACGAAGAAGCGGATAAATTAATAGACGAGGGGAGACAGGAGGCTGACGAAGGAAAGAGGCATGAACTATATGCCGAAGTTCAGGAGATTTTAATTGAAGAAGCACCTGCAATATTCATCCTTCATCCGACAGATTATAATGCATATTCTGCAAGTTTAGGTAATATTAATGTGAGTTCATATGGAGAGTTTGATTTTAAAAATCAGTAATGATGAAAAAGCAGTCTGCCAAAATCGAAGGCAGACTGTTTTTTATCATAAATATCCGAGCAGGGACGTTGCGATTGTAAAATAAATCAATAATCCCATGATGTCATTGATGGTGGTGATGAACGGTCCTGAAGCGACTGCGGGATCGATTTTCAGCTTTTTAATGATGACGGGTATGATGGCGCCGACGACTGCAGATAAGCTCAATGTAATGATCAGGGTCAAACCGACGATGACGGCGAGCATGATATCCCCTGAAGGGTACAGTAATGGAATGATGATGAGCAGCATGAGTGTACATGCCAGGCCGAGCAGGAATCCGGTGGCGAGTTCACGCCACAATGTCTTTAAAATCGAACCGGGTCCTATATTTCCAAGCGCCAGGTTACGGACAGCGACGGTCAGGGCCTGTGTGCCGGTGTTGCCGGCTGAATCCATGATGAGCGGGATGAAAGCTGATAACAGGACGACAGTTTCAAGCGTTTCTTCAAATGCCCCGATAATATTTGCTGTAATCATGCCGAGGAGCATGAGCAGGATGATCCAGGGACCACGCTTTTTGGCAGATTGGAATATCGTTATTTTATGGTCCATTGCGCCTCTGGTTGTACCGAGTTCACCGAAGTCTTCTTCGGTTTCAATATGTACGACATCGAGAATGTCATCCACTGTAACAATACCGGCAAGCAGTCCATGCTCAGTGATTACGGGGAGTGCAATCAGGTCATATTTCTGAATCACCTTAGCGACATCTTCCTGGTCGTCATCGACTTTTACTGAAATAAAATTCTTCTTCATTATCGATTGCATCGTTGTTTCTTTACCGGCCATGACAATTTCCCTCAATGAAATGACGCCTTTTAAATGATGTTCAGAGTCAGTGATGTACAAATAATAGATTGTTTCAGCACCGGCGGCTTCTTTAGAAAGCTGTTCCATGACCATATCGGCGGTATCTTCTTCTTTGACAGCGATATACTCTTTGGTCATTATCGTTCCGGCACTGTCTTCAATATAATCAAGCAGCTCTTTCACTTTTTCAGTGTCTTCTTCGGCCATGAGTGATATCAGTCTTTCACGGTATCCGGCACTCTGTAGTTCAAGGAAGTCTACAACGTTGTCTGCATACATCGCATCAAACATCTCTGCGGTATAGTGATCATCCATTTCCTCAACCGCTTTTGTCTGTTGTTCGGGATCCAGAGCCTGAAAAACATCGGCAAATTCTTTTGCAGATAAAAAATATCGAATTCTGGCGTGCTGATGACTCTCCAGTGCAAGATAAACAGCCGCCTGATCCGTGGGGTGGATATTCAGGAATATTTCCCTGAATGTCCGGCGGTCATCTTTGGACAGTGCGGTGACTATTTCATCCTGAAAACTGATGATACACTCCATCAGGCTCCCTCCTTTCTTCTATCTTACATTTACCCATTAATGACAGACAATAACTGAGATTTCATTTATCATACACAAGGTATCATTCAAAACATGATTTCCTTAATGAAAAAATACAATAAAAGTTTAAACCGAAATAGAAATAAAGTCCAAATTATTAGTAAATTATGTAATAATGGCTTCTATGCAATTGTTTAAATTTTTAAAATATTGATGGGAGGGTTTAGATTTGGCAAAAAATACGGCTAAACGCAAGTTTGAAATGCCGCATATTTACGTCATACTTTTCATTCTGATTACGCTTGCCGCGATTGCATCCTATATCGTTCCTGCGGGTGAATTCGCCCGGGAGGATGTTAACGGCACGTCTGTAATCATCCCGGGTACGTTTGAATTTGTCGCCCAGTCACCGGTTGGAATTTTAGAATTCATGACTGCGATTCCGCGCGGAGTTGAAGGTACAATCATCATCATCTTCGGCATCATGGCAATCGGTGCGATGTTCAGAGTCATTGAAAAAGCGGGTGTCATTGATGTCATCATCAACTTTTTGATCAAACAATTTGGAAACAAGGGATTGCTGATCATTCCTGCAATCGTCATTCCTCTGGCAATATTCGTTTCATTGACAGGCAACATCGAATCTTCGCTGATTTTCCTGCCCGCATTGCTGCCGCTGTTCCTGAGGCTCGGCTTTGACCGCATGGCAGCGACGGGAACGGTACTGATTGCGACAGTCGTTGGTTTCTCACTGGCACTGACGGCACCTGCCAACCTGGGTACTGCCCACACCATTGCGGAGCTGCCTTTATTCTCAGGTATGGGGTACCGTGGAATCATGCTTGCCGTGATGACGGTGATTGGTATTCTGTTCGTGATGCGTTATATTAAGAAAGTCGAGAAAGATCCGGAGAAAACATTGATAACAGACAATGTGGATGATTCTCAGTTCATCAAGGATGACGATGATACGAAAGAAGTCACCACAAGAACAATCGTTGCGACGTGGGTTTTCATCGTTGCTCTCGGTTTCATGCTGTTCGGGATATTCCAGTATCAGTGGTATTTCATTGAACTTGCAGGATTCTACATAATGGCAGGTTTGATTACTGGTTTAATTGGCGGGCTGAAGCCTTCACAAATTGCGACAGCAATGAATGAGGGGATTCAGAACATCATCTTAGGTGCATTGATCGTCGGTGTGGCACGCGCGATTGCTGTAATGCTTGAAGACGGTGTCATCATGGATACGATTGTTCATTATCTGAGTCAGATTGTAACACTGCTGCCTGAGTGGCTCGTTCCGGTGGCGATGATGATCGTCCAGGGGCTGCTGAACTTCCTGATTCCTTCCGGAAGCGGACAGGCAGCCGCCACCATGCCGATCATGGTCGGTATTGTCGACCTTACAGAAATGACACGTCAGACTGCAGTGCTTGCATTCCTGATGGGTGACGGCTTCTCGAACATATTCTACCCGACGTCCGGTTACTTCATGGCGGCACTTGCGATTGCCAAAATCAAGTACACAGACTGGATTAAGTTCATCTGGCCGCTGCTTCTGTTATGGTATGGAGCAGGGGCAATATTCCTGGTCATTGCATTCTTCATTGAATATGGCCCGATGTAAATTAAAACATGAAAGGGTGTATGCATGTGAGATGCGGCACTAAATGCTTCATCGTGACAGTGGAAAAGGATAATGATAAAAGGACTTATGAAGTTCCTGCACGGAGTTCCATCGATGCCAGAAAAATAAGCCGCCGCCGTTACGGTGAAGATCTTGTCATTCACTCTGTTCATAAAAAATGATTGATTGAAGCAGTTCTTTATCTTAAATGATGAGGAACTGTTTTTAATCGTTTAAATTTGTGTAATAGTAAACTAATATTTATAATTGAAATAGTAAGCGGCTTGAAGTGTTTATTAAAAGAGGGGGAGTAAATATGATTGATGGTTTACAAAGTGTCATGTTATATGTGGACAATCAGGAACAATCCGTAGCTTTTTGGACGAAAGATCTGGGATTTGTAATTAAATCAGAAGACATTATTTACGATGACTATAAATCAGTGGAAGTTGCACCCAGTCTCGATTCACAGACGAGCATCGTGATCTTTGACAGGGCATTCATAAGGGAAGCGAGCCCTGAAGTGAATCTCGGCACGCCTTCACTGATGTTCCGGGTGGAAAACCTGGATGAGTTATACGCCGATTTTAATAATAAAGGCATCAGAGTCGGAGATATCGTGGAGACGCCCGATGGGCGTGTGTTTAATTTTTCGGATGATGAAGATAATTACTTTGCGGTGAATGAAGTCAAATAGCATATGAAGTGATTGACGATTATGACTGGTCTCAGGATTTTAATATGGAGCCCGGAGAAGTCCGGGAAAATGACAGGGCAGACTATATCAGAAATACCATTGTCGGAGCGATGAACAAACAGCCCTTAATAACGTAAAAACAGCTGTGATGCTAAAAAAATTCAATCACAGCTGTTTTTTTTTATTCACTTCAATTTATCCTTGTTCAATGCAGTGCCGATCGTGCCGGTCTCCATTGCTTCAACGACTTTATCGCACGCTTTGACTCTCAGATTCTTCAGAGCTTCATCGGAGTAATAGGCAGAGTGCGGGGTGATCAGCACTTCTTCCATACTCAGCAGCGAATCACTGAAATCGGGCGGCTCCTGTTCGAGAACATCGAGAGCCGCACCGCCGATTTTTCCGGATTCGATCGCCTGAACGAGATCATCCTCTTTAATGATGCCGCCGCGGCACGTGTTGATGATATATGTGCCGTCCTGCATCAGTTTCAGACTGTCCGCATTGATGATATGTTTCGTATCTCCTGTCAGCGGAACGTGGAGACTCAAGTGGTCTGAACGCTGCATCAAGTCATCGAATGAAACGGATTCGACTCCGTATTCCTCAAATATTTCCCGGGGAATAAAGGCATCGTGGGCGATGATTTCTGCGCCGAACGGCTTCAGTTTTTCGGCAACCTTTTTGGCGATTCTGCCGAACCCGAGCAGGCCGACTGTCAGGCTGCTTATCGGTTTTATTCCTGAAACAGCGAACGAATCCCAGCTGCCGTTTTTTACGACGGTGCTGTAATCAGACAGTCTTCTCATGCCGTGAAACATCATGGCAACGGTATGGTCAGATACTTCCTCGATACAGTAATCCGGAATATTTGAGACATGGATGCCTTTATTGCTGGCGGCTTCCATATCCACATTTTGAAAGCCCATGCCCATTGCGATGATCGCCTTGCAGTTATCAAGCGTGTCGATCAGTGCTTTATCAACGATGAAGCCGACCTGGAACATGACGACCGACGCAGAACCCGAATATTTTTTCGAGTCTGCATCAAAGTCCTTCAGTCTGGTGATGACAACTTCATAACCTTCATTATCAAATCGTTCAATTTCATAATCGTGCTCTTCCCAGACATCATTTAAAATCCAGATGAGCGGTTTAGTCATAACAATCTGCCTCCCTCAATGGATTATTCAAACAAACCTGGCAGGAACATCGACAGCGCCGGGATGAATGCGATGATCAAAAGACAGATGACCATGACAGCAACAAACGGCAGCACGCCGACGGCAACCTGTTCAAACTTGACTTTACCGACACTGGACGCAACGAATAAGTTGACACCGAGCGGCGGTGTAACAAAACCGATCGCAAGTGCCACAACAAGGATGACCCCGAAATGAACCGGATCAATACCGACAGAAGTGACCACCGGCAGAAGAATCGGTGTCAAAATGATCAATGCTGAAATCGTATCGATGAACATGCCGACAATCAGCAGCAGAATGATGATGATGATCAGTATGAAAATCGGGTTCGATGTCAGCTGCATCAATCCTTCGGCAATCGTATTCGGAATCTGCTCAAGAGTCATGAAAAATGCGAAAGATACAGAGAAGCTGATGATGAGCATCGTTGTCGCGTTGATGAGGATGGTCTCCATGAAGGAGTCGTACATCCCCTTCCAGTCGAGTTCCCTATGTATGAAGACACCGACTATCAGTGCATAGACAACTGCTGTGACCGCAGCCTCAGTCGGGGAGAATACTCCGCCGTAAATACCGCCGAGAATGATGACCGGGACGAGTAAAGCCCATTTCGCATCCCAAGTCGCTTTCAATACATCTTTAAATACAAATTTTTCTGCGCCTTCCTGCGGCTTGTATCCGCGCTTCCTGGAAATCAGATATGCAGTGATGAGCAGTGCAATACCAATCAGCACACCCGGAATGATACCTGCCATGAACATTGCCCCGACGGACACACTGCCGACGGCTCCGTATACGACAAATGGTATCGAAGGCGGGATGATGACCCCGATGGAGCCGGCTGCTGCAGGCACACCTGCCGCAAATCCTTTATGATACTTATTGGCAATCATTGCAGGAATCATGAAACTCCCGATTGCTGCGACTGTTGCCGGACCTGAACCGGCGATGGCGGCAAAGAACATACAGGCAACAATCGTCACGAGTGACAGACCGCCTGTAATCCATCCGACGAGTGCGGTCGCAAGGTTCAAAAGACGTTTGGAGATGCCTCCGCGTCCCATCAGAATCCCTGCGAGAATAAAGAACGGGATCGCCAGCAGCGAGAATGAGTCGAGTGATGTGAATGCCTTTTGGGCAATCAGATCGATCGGCAGATCGGTACCGAACCAAATGGCGATGATGGCGGCAACACCGAGTGAAATCGCAATCGGCACTCCGATCATGAAGCACACTATCAATACGGCAAATAATATCAAAATTATATTCATAGCGGCACCTCTTCTTTCTCTTTCTCTTCTTCCTTAATGTTGGAGTAATCTTTGCGGATGATATCGAGCAGCTGCTGGATCAGACGGACAGCCATGCTGAGCGCCCCCAGCGGTACTGCAAGGTATACGACCCACATCGGAATCTGTGTTGCCGGTGACACCTGTCCGTACTGAAGGGTAGCAATCACCAGCTGAGTGCCGAAAATCGCAACGAGTGCAATGAGCAGAAACCATATTAACGTCGAGATGATATCCATGATCTTTCTCGTTGCCCCATTAAATAAATCGACAAATGCGGTCACTTTTATGTGTTCTCTCAGCTTTACCGCATAACCCGCACCGACCCAGACCTGGAATATATGGATGTATCTTGCGAATTCCTCCGTCCAGCTGGGTGCACTCTGGAAAACGTAACGGCCGACGACCTGTCCGAATATGAGCAGGACCATCAGAACCAGTGTGGCAATCAGAAAACCTTCTTCAAATCTGTTAAAATATTTTTTCATATAGCGTCCCCTTATTTTGTGACATGTCTATTGTGCTTCCTCAACTGCTTTATCGAGTTCTTCGAAAAGTTCGGATCCGAGCATTTCTTCATATTTCTCGTAAACCGGTTCAGCTTTTTCACTGAACGCCTGCCTCTCTTCATCGGTCAGATCATTGACCTGAAGACCGGCATCGACCATTTCCTGCATGTACTCCTCGTTCTGTTCCTGGGAGAGAACCCGCTGATTTTCTCTGTAATCCTCAGCCGCGTCCATGACAATCTCCTGCAGGTCCGGGTCAAGTGATTCATAAAAATCATTATTCATCAACAGTGCGACCGGCATATACACATGGGAAGTGAATGACATATATTGCTGAACTTCATACAGATTGCTCGTATACATCAGGGCAATGGGTGATTCCATTGCATCGTATGTTCCCTGCTGCAGTGTGGAGTACATTTCCCCGAATGCGAACGGTGAAGCGTTGGCGCC
>Ga0079225_10002252_pt1 | contig 11048 bp, 9 predicted proteins | sample Poulit2012_FD_76344 | JGI IMG/M metagenome (GOLD analysis project Ga0079225, IMG submission 76344) | Agricultural soil microbial communities from Georgia to study Nitrogen management - Poultry litter 2012 | ecosystem: Environmental > Terrestrial > Soil > Agricultural land | place: USA: Georgia...
GGTATCTCCAGTGTTGGGCCAGACAGATAATTTTCCTAGTCGGCCTGCTTCCATGGTGGTCGGCTGGTCTCCTGGCGGTGCAACTGATATTTTGGCGCGCCAATTGGTCGAGGCCATGTCAGCCGTAGCCGGGGAAAGTTTTGTGGTTGAAAATAGGCCAGGTGCGAACGGCACAATTGGACATGGCCGGGTAGCGCGTGAACGCCCAGATGGTTATACCAGTCTGCTAGCTACTAATAGCACCTTTGCCATTGCGCCGCATTTGTACGAAAACCTGCCTTTTGAACAAGAAAAAGACTTTGCCCCCGTATCGCTGTTAGCAGAAAGCCCATTGTTATTGGTGGCCAGTACCCAAGTTGGCGTTGAAAACCTGGATGAGCTGGTGCAAAAAATGAGCGAGCAGGAAGGCGGGCTAAATGTTGCATCTGGGGGGAATGGTTCTACTAGCCATATGGCGGCGGAAATGTTGATGTGAGTTACTGGTAGCAGCATGACCCATATTCCTTATAAAGGGGGTGGTCCTGCTGCGGCTGCCATAGCATCGGGTGAGGTCGATGTCGCTTTCCTGGACTTTGGCGTTGCATTACCCTTTCTTAAAAGCGGGCAAGCCGTGCCTAGTGGGGTAACCAGTGCTGAACGCTCGCCCCTGTTAGCCGAAGTTCCAAGTTTGCAAGAAGCGGGTTTGGATGATTTTGTGGCTACCACAACCTTTGGTTTGTTCGTTCCGGCCGATACGCCCGCCGAAGTGGTAGACCGACTAAGCAGCATCACTCAGCAAGCCCTGAAGGATAGCAAACTGAGCAAGCAGCTAGAGTCCCAAGGGGTGGTTGTCATTGGCACTGATGCCCAGGGCTTGGCTGATTATGTTAATGAGGAAACCCGACGCTGGGGCGAGCTTATCGAAGAGCGCGATATCAAGATTGAATAAGCTGCGATAGATTTTTTTATCAAGGTGGCCCTGCTTTACGTAGGGCCTTGTACTGCTGGGGCAATTGATAGCACCGAGCCAAATTCGGGGTCATTAAAATGAACCCAGGCATTACAAAAGCCCAGGCAAAGGTGCACTGGGTCTTACAGACTTGTTAAACCATTGGTGCATCAATAAAGGGTTAAGGCTGTGACATCTGTAGCTGTTTTAGGTGCAGGCCCGGTGGGCTGTGCTGCTGTAGCATATTTGCAGGAAAGAGGGCATCGCGTAGCTTTGTGGTCGCCCACTGGTCAACGAATAAATAAAACCAATCACGGAACAGCAGAGTTTCAGGTTGAAGGGGCCCTGCACAAGCAGGTGTCTGTCCCTTGGTTATCAACTTTGGAGACTGTTAGAGACTATGACCACATTGTGATCTGCCTGCCCGCAACTTGTTATGAGGTGGTATTAAACCAATTGATACCGGTGTTGCGCGATGGACAAATAATATTGATCAGTGGGGCGCTCTCATTGGTAGGGGTGTGGTTAGCCCATCAAAGTAAAGCGAATGTCATGGTGGGCAGTTGGAACACAACCCCGACCACGGCTCATTTTTTGGCACAGGGGCGGGTGCATGTTAATGCGTTGCGCGCAAAAGTAGGGTTGAGCTCAGCCCGAGCCGAGCATAAAGGGCAGCTTACGGCTGCCAGCGCTGCCTTGTTTGATTGTCAGTTTGAGTGGGACGAGCATCCCGTAAAAAACCTGTTGCGCAATATCAACCCCATTGCCCATGCGGCCGAGGTCATTCCTAACCTCACGCGCATTAATTTGGGAGAGGCATGGCCTTTATTTGGGTGTTTTGATGAAGTAGTAGAGCGTATTGCTGAAGTTCTGGATGACGAACGCTTGTCTATCGCACAGGCGATGGGCTTTTCTATTCCTTCATTGGCCGAGCACTACCACCGCTCTTATCATGTGCCCTTGGGGCCATTACATGAGATGACCACAGCCATTGATGAGGCAGGTTTTGGCCCACTGGGGCCTCAACAGCTAGCGCATCGTTATGTATTGGAAGACATGCCCTTTGGTTTGGCAGTGCAGGAAAGGATAGCGCAGCGTTTGGGCTTGAACTGTACTTTGCATACTACCTGCCTTACGTTATTGGAAACTGTGTATCAACGTAGCTTGCGTGATAACTATTTATTGGCTGCAGTCTTTGACAATGATGAGCTTTGGGACGCACTAAACCGGGCAGCCTCATAGAATTGCGCGAGCAGGCCTTGTTGGGCATGATCTTCGCGGTGCACCAGCACTAGTGGGATGGCAGGCAAGGGTGGCAGATTAATTTTTACAAGCTCGGCTCGCTTCAGGCTTTCTGATACTGTTCGTGCTGGCATGAAACCTAGCCCCATGCCTGCTTTAATGAGATAAAGATTAGTGCTGGCATTCGTGGATTCTATAACTGGTGCAACAGGTAGCAAGCCTGCATCCAATAAGCATTGCTCAAACATCAACCGCGCTTGCGTTGGCCGTGGAGGCAAGATCCAGGAAAACTGTCGCAGATAAGCCCATTGTTTTTTTCCACAACAACTGTCTGTCTGTTGACCCTGCCGGATGGCCGCTGGGTGCGTGGGGTGGCAGGCAACCACCCAGTGCTCCTCGCCAATAGGGTGTATTTTCAGGGTTTGTTGGTCGAGCTGGCCCAATTCAGAAGTGGTGTTCATGGTTACCAGCAGGTCAAGCTCACGATTAAGCAGCTTTTGCTGCATGGTTTCCAGTCGGCCTTCCACAATTTGAATGGTGCAATGGACGTTTTTTTGCTGAAAATGGGCAAGCAGTTGGGGTAACAAGGTCCAGGTAAGAAAGGGTGGCGCGCCCACGCGCAGAATGACTTGGTCGGCCTGCTGTTCATCAAGCAAATCATTTGCCAGCAAACTGACTTCATTCAATAATAAGCGCGCTCGTCTAACCAGCAAATTGCCCGTATTGGTGGGAACTAATCCTTTGGGCTCGCGCAAAAACAAAAGATGGCCCAGATTGTTTTCAATATCGGCCAGACTTTTACTGACAGCAGCGGTGCTGATATGCAAGCGTTCAGCAGTGCGGCGCATGTTGCCTGTTTCTGCCAATGTGGACAGTAATTCGAACTGTCGCATTCTAAGATTGGCGATATTTCGGTATAGGCTTTGAGACATGTTGGTTGGCACCAGTGGTTGGGTAATTTATTAAACCCATTTCAGAGCTGACTGGCAAATGAAACTTGATCTAACTCCTTTTTGCTCGCGGGGTGGGGCTGGCTATTGGTGAATAGCCAACTAAGGCAGTAATAGGTATTGCCATTTAAAATTAAAACGGCCAGGCAGTATATATTTGCCTGGCCGTTTTTGCGTATGCCTTATGAGGTTAATGGCTTAATTATGTTCCCACCAATCTGATGGGTCTACGCCCAAACCGTTCTCGTCGGGAACTGTCATATAACCATCGACGATGGGTGGGGGCGTAGCGACATCGTTACTAAAGAAGCGCGCTGTGCCCAGGCCACAGGCTTCAACGGCCTGGCCAAGGAGGGCCCCGGCATGCAGGCCAACATAGAGACCTACTGCGGTTTCAAGGCTGGCCGTAATAACGCAGCGGACCCCGCCTTCGGCGGCCAGTTTGATGATGTCGTAGGTGATGTCAATACCACCCACACGAGGGGGTTTAAGTATCCATACCTTGGCAGCTTTGAGCTCGAGCGCCCGTTGTGCGTGGAAATAAGTACGGATGGAATCGTCCAGGGCGATGGGGATGGAGGTTTTGCGACTGATCTGGGCGTAGATGGCCAAGTCGGTGCCGCGTGGCAAGGGTTCTTCGATATAGTCGATATCAAAGGGCTCCATTGCCTTGATTTGTTCCAGCGCCCATTCCACGGGCCAGGATTCATTTGGATCAAGCCTGAGTTTAATGTCGGGCAAAGCCTCGCGGATGGCGCGTACACGGCGAATATCAAGTTCGCGTGCTTCAGTGCATTTGAGCTTGATGATGTTTTGGCCGCGTTCTACAGCGGCTTTAGCCTGGGCCACACATTCTTCGGGGCTTTCTGCGGTGATTAAATCATTAACAGGAACCTGCTTAAGCGGGGTGACATTGGGCTCGCAGATGAATTTGGCCAGATTTTGGCCACATTGTGCCGCTTTGGCACTAAAGATGGCAGATGAAATGCCACAGCGCAGGCGCGGGGAAATCTCGCGCAGGACCAGCTCATTCAAGAAATCAGGATCATCAATGGAAAGGCCGTCAAGCAGGGCATCGCAGTGTGCAGCAAAGCTCCACCCCTGAAAATTAACGTGTGGGGGCAGTGCTGCTTCGCCCCAGCCCACATGCCCATCGATGGTCGCCTTGATGAGAAGTCCGCGACGGACATACTGGACCCCTTTGGACCAACGATAAGGGATCTTGAGCTGCTGGTTATAGGGTTTTATAAGTAGTTGTGACATCAGCTATCCTTTTCCAGTAATACGCAGCGCGAGGGATCAAATTTCAGCAGGACTTTTCTTTCCTGGGGCACATCGATATAGGATGGAGCAACGGCACTAATCAGATGGCCAAAGGAGGTAGAGAAGGTGTATTCCGTTTTCTCGCCGACAAAAATTTTGCGTTCCATTTTGGCAGTCAGCTGATTGATCCCTTGCTCGGCAGGGGTTTCTTCGTCTAGGCAGATGGTAATGGCCTCGGGGCGCACCATGACATAGCCTGCATTTTCCTTCAGGTTGTGTGGGTCCAGGGCATGCACATTGCCCAGTTTGGTTTTGGCGACGCCATAGCCATTTTCTTCGCCCATGTATTCGCACTGCAGTACTTCTGCTTTGCCAATAAAGCTGGCGGTAAACAGTTTTCTGGGATGGCGGTACAAATTCGAAGGGGAGCCTTGTTCAACGATTTTTCCATCGCGCATGACAATAATGCGGTCGGACATGGCCAATGCCTCGTCCTGGTCATGAGTAACGAAGATGGTGGTAGTTTCCAGCTGAAGCTGCAGCTCGCGCAGTTCGTCGCGCATTTGCTCCCTGAGCTTGGCATCCAGGTTGGATAGGGGCTCGTCCAGCAACAGCACTTTACCGTTGCGGACAATGGCCCGAGCCAAGGCGACGCGCTGCTGCTGGCCGCCCGAGAGCTGGGTGGCCGATCGTTGGGCAAATTGTCCCAGGCCAACCATTTCCAGCGCCTTGGTGGTTTTTTCCACGATATCGGCTTTGGGCGCCCCGGTGCTTTGCAGCGGGAAGGCCACATTATCGAAAACGCTCATGTGTGGCCAGATGGCATAGGACTGGAATACCATGCCCAGGTCACGTTTGTGCGTCGGCACGATGGTATGCGTATCCGAGTTGAAGACCACGTCATCGCCGATGGTGATGTGCCCATTGCTGGGCTCTTCGAGGCCAGCAATACAACGCAAGGTTGTGGTTTTGCCGCAGCCGCTGGGGCCCAACAAAGTGCAGAATTCCCCCGGTTTGACGTGCACAGAGATTGATTTGACTGCTTCCACGAAGCCGTGCTCTGTTGGGTAATGAACTTGCAAGTTTTCTATTTTTAACACGAGTACACCTTCTTAGCTGGTTTTCGCAGAGGCCCTGTTGCCCCAGAGTTGCCAAATAAACATAGTGACAAAAAGCAAGATGGTTAGCCACAGGCCAACAGCTGCTGCCTTGTTGGGTTCGCCACCAACCCAGAAATTCCAGAGCACGACCGGCAAGGTCTGGTTTTTCCCGCCTTGCAAGAGCAGGGCAGAAGAAAGCTCACGGATACAGTGCGCAATGACCCAAATCCACACGGCCATGGCGGCAGGCAGGGTGAGCGGCAGAACGACCCTTTGCATGACCTGGCGCCAGGTGGCACCGGATGTCCGGGCAGCCTCTTCAAGCTCTTTATGCATTTGCAACATGACCGAGTTGGTACTACGGGTACCGAATGGTATGTACGTAGTAATGTAGGCAATGGCAATGATCCAGACGCTGCCGTAAATGCTTAGGAAAGACAGGTTGAGATAAACATAGACCAAAGCTACGCCAATCATGGTTCCTGGTATGGCAATGGGCAAGAAGGCCAAAAAGTCGATGACTTTGCCTGATTTTTTGCCACCACGAATGACAAACCAGGAGATCAGCACCGAGAGCAAGGCCACCACGGTGGCAGCGACAACGCCAATGACCAATGAGTTGATAAGTGCGGTCACAGTCAGGCTATTGGTAAAGAAGGCACGGTGGTTGTTCAGCGAGAGCATGTCAAGACCCTCGATGGACGGTGCCATTAGCCATGGTGTCAGGCTGGTCCAGCCCAATATGCCCAGTGGCAAGATGGTCGCAAAAAGGAAATAAATGAAAATGAAAAACTGAACCAGGGACTTGTACTTGCCAAGTTTGAACAGTCTGGGTCGGAAGTTTTTACCCGTGACGGTTACGTAACGGCTGGCATTGCGAGTCATGCGGTGATACAGGCCCGCCTGCAGCAGCAAGATCACTAGGAAAAACACGGCAATGGTACTGATGATATGGTAGGCAGACATGCCGCCAGCAACATCAGTCGCCAGATAAACAATGCGGCTTGAGAGCACAAACAGGTTAATGGGCAGCCCCAGGGTACCAGGCACATCGAAGACCAGGAAACCGACCATCAGCATGAAGATGGCGGCTGCCAGCATTGAAGGTGCCAGCAAGGGTACAAAGATCTTGGTGAACAAATGCCATCTGCCGGCGCCAGAGGTCATGGCAGCCTCTTCCAGGCTGGGGTCCATGTTGCGGAAGGCGGGGCTTAAGATGAGAAAAGTGGATGGCACCAGTGAAATGGCCTGGACAAAGATCATGCCCCCCAGTGAATAGATGTTAAATGGGGCGCTATCCAGATTGAAAAAGTCCTGAAGCAACTTATTGATAAAACCAATGCGTGGGCTTAGGAGCAGGCTCCAGCCAATGGCGAGCAAGAAAGGCGGAATGGCCATGGGCAGTGATAAAAAAAGCCGGAGTGCATTTTTATGCGGCAGGTCGGTACGCTCGACGACCCATGCCAAGGCGATGCCAAGTATCATTGCCCCAATCATGGAGCCAAAGGCGAATTTAATGGTCGTCCAGACCATGACCCAGAATTTGGGGTCTTTGTATACGGTAACGTAGTTCTGCAGGGTCCAGCCCGGATCAAAAGGAAGCCCAGAAGGACTTAAACTGCTGATAATGAGAATGCCTAAAGGAACAAGAACGAGATATGCCAAGATGAAAAACAACACCAAGAAGGGCATGCCCAGTCTTAGTTTCTTTTTTGGCAAATTTGCTGCTGTGGTCATTGAAACAAACTCCGACACCAGCCCCAACCAATGTGCATTGGCTGGGGCTGTTCTTTTTTGCTAGTGAATTGGATTATTTAATTCTGGAGTCGGTCGCTAAAATCGCGTTGAATTTGTCGTTGATTTCCGCTAATTTTTCGTTTTGATCGAAAGGCCATTCGGCGACATCAACCTCTGAAAGCATTTGATAGGTTTGTGTGCCAGGTACGACGGGGTTACCACGTCCTGTTGCCTCTTCGTAGGCTTTGGCCCCTTTTTCAGTGGTTAGCCAGGTCACGAATAATTTTGCGGCATCCGGGTTGACAGAAGATTTGGTGATAGAGGAAGAAATGGTGTGCATCGGCGTGGGGTCAAGCAGTTTGAAATCAATGGGTGCGCCGGCATTCAGCACGGGTTGTAGCGAGTGGTAAAACCCGATGGCCAAGTCAACTTCACCCGAGGCGACCCCCTGGGCCAAAGGAAAGGTGGATTTAAAGAGGTAAGGGTTTAGTTTTGTGAACTCGTGCAGCTTTTCCTCGGCTACATCTTCACCCCAGAGGCTGGCCAGCTGTGAAAATGAGGCAGCACGCACCCAGTGACCAATACGGTCTTTCCATTTTTCATCGAGCAGATCATCCCAGTCAGCGGCGACCTCGTCCTCGTCTACTTTGCGTGTATTCCAAATTTGGACATAGACCGAAGCGGCAGTAGGCACGGCATAGCTGGTAGGCAATAGTTCGTCAGCCAGATTGAGCTCTTCTTGATCCAGATCGGCGGTTAACCCACGGCTATGAAGCTGCCATAGGTGGTCAGGCCCCCCAGTGAGAACATCGGCACTTTTACCAGCGGCTTGTTCTTCCTGAATGACCCTTGAGGCCAGTTCGTTACCCCCTACCAGGCGCACGTATTCAACCTTGACGTTGGGGAAATCTTCATTGAAAGCGGCCAGTACTTTGTCGATGAGATCTTCTGGCGAACTTTCATACCAGGTAATGGCGGCGCCATTAGCCTCGGCTTTTTCTGCCAGGGCGGCAAGGGTTTCAGGTGTATTGGCAAGAGCGGCTGTGGAAAGCCCCAGGCTACAGGCTGCCAGTGCCAGGATTTTGACGCCAAAATGTGTGAATGGTTGGCCAAACTTCGAAGTTGCTTGCATCGTCGTCTCCCTTCTTTGTATGCAATTTTCGGGTTTCAAGCAGCATTACTTTATGCTTCAAGAATAATTTAGCATATTAAATTGAAAATTTGCAAGCGAGCAAAAACCCGGCAGGCAAATGTAAATTCCTTGTAAATCAATAACTTACTTGGGCCGCCTGTAAAGCCTCTAACCTAGGATATATTTCTATTGCAAAAAAGGGGTTATTGCTTTATAGGTTGTATTGCATGCAAGTTTTGTTGTTTTTATTTTTGCATGGCAAGCTGGGCTGCTGTTGTGGCCTGTACCAAATTCGGGATTTCAAGCCTGGGTACTTTGTAAGACCTGGGCGGTTTCGTGAAGGCTGGCCATGGTTTCTTTGCGTTTCGAGTGCTCTTTGCGCAGGGCTTCGATGATTTGTTTTTTATTGGCATGGCTTTTGTACGCATGCTCGCGCATCAACGCCTCGGCGCGGGTACCCTGGCGGTTGCGCAAGGCATCTAGTACCAGCTCATGATCTTTTTGCGCCGCCTGCACAAATGCCGTTTCCAGTTCGGTGGGGGCTTTCTTCAAAGTCATGGCACCTGGCCCCGAGAAGGGCACCTTGTTATTGAATTCAATCGCATCAAGCAAAGCGCTATTTTGGGTGCTTTCTACCAAGGTGTGATGAAAGGCCTGGTTTACCTTTCGCCAGGCTTGTGCGTTAACCATGGTTCGCGCCTCAAGAGCCTCATTAATAAGTTTTTGCCCTTCTTTGACGGCCTGCTCCAAGGCGTTCAGGCTGTCATGGGTTAACCCCCGCTCACAGAGAATTCTAGCCGCCATCCCTTCCAAGACCCCGCGCACTTCGACGGCTTCGCCGATATGGTCAATGGAAAAGCTTCTGACCCGAAACCCCCGAGAGGGTTTTTGCTCGAGCAACCCCTCTTTTTCAAGTTCGGCAAAAGCAAGGCGTAATGGTGTTCTGGAAACACCCAACAGCTTGGCGTAATGAAGTTCCGTTAACCGTTCTCCGGGCTCGACCTCGCCGCTGAGAATAATCTCACGAAGCTGAGAAACGACACGTTCGGTTTGGGACTTTGCAGACATTGTTTTCTTCCTTATCGCTTGGAAATGTGGGGTGGAGCATCAAAAAGTTCATAAAAAAGTACTTCAAACGAACAGTTAAAGCTTGAACTATCTCCTTTTTGCATGCAATAATAGCAAAAAACAGAGTTAAACAGCCTTAGCGCAGCTTTTTTTAGTATTTTTGCATGCAATATGGGGTGGAGATGAAAATAGTACGTTATTCCAGGAACGGTCAAACAGGCTGGGGCATCTGCCAAGATTCGCCCGCAGTGGTGACACCGCTCGTTCATACAATAGCATCTTTTCCGGAAATGCTTGTGCTGGAAAAGGGGCAGCTAAGCAATTTGGCAGTGAAACATGCTGCTGAACAATTGCCGCTTGCCGAGCTGTCGTTGTTGCCACCCGTCACGCCAGCCAACAAGATTTTTTGCGTTGGTTTCAATTATGGTCGCCATGCTGTTGAGGCCGGCCGCGAGCTGCCATCCAAGCCGTCCCTGTTTTTACGCCACTATGACTCCTTTGTCGGTGCTGGAGAGGCGGTGATCAAGCCCCGGCTTTCGGACCAGTTTGATTACGAGGGCGAGCTGGTCATTGTGATAGGCAAAGGTGGGCGACATATTGCTGAGGCGGATGCCAAAGCGCATGTGGCCGGCTATACCTGCATGGCCGAGAACTCGGTGCGCGATTTTCAAAAACATGCCACCCAGGTCACAGCAGGCAAGAATTTTTCCCGCAGCGGTGCCATTGGCCCCTGGATAACGCCGGTGGAAGATGTACCCTATCCGCCCAAATTGCAAGTTGCCACGCGGCTAAATGGCAAGGAGGTACAAAACGGCAATACAGACGAATTTGTCTTTAGCGTCGCTTTCCTGGTGTCTTATATCAGTCAATTTACTGAGCTAAAACCTGGCGACCTGATTGCGACGGGCACGCCAGCGGGTATTGGCATGAAGCGCAATCCGCCACTTTATTTGCGCGCTGGCGATGAGCTGGAAGTAGAAGTAGAAATGATTGGCACCCTGGGTGTCAGTGTCGTCAACGAAGATTAAATCAGTAGGGGAATTCATGGAGCACAAGGTTTATTACTTGTCTGAACAGGACGTGGTCAACGCCCTGAATATGCCCAAAGCGATAACAGCTTTGACTGAAATGCTGCGCTTGCATGGCAAAAATCAGGTTATGAACGTGCCCAAGGCGTTGGGACGCTGGGCTGATGGCAGCACCATGCATGCATTGGGTTCTGTCATGACCGAAGAATCAGGCTATGCCGGGTTCAAGACCTGGACCAATACAAAACGCGGCGGTGGCTCACTGTTCACTCTTTTTGATGCGCATACAGGCCTGCTGCTTGCCATTATTGAGGCGCGGGCTTTGGGCATGATGCGTACTGCTGCGGGCACCGGGGTAGCTACCCAACTGCTGGCGCCAGAATCAGCCAAGGTGGCCGCACTGATTGGTACTGGCCCACAGGCAGTCACGCAGCTGGAAGCATTGCTGGCCGTACGCGATTTTGAGCGCATTCAGGTTTATAGCCCTACGGCTGAAAACCGCGAGGCTTTCGTGGCCAAGGTGTCCCAAAAACATGATGTGAATATTGTTGCCAGCCAAAGTTTGGGCGAAGCACTAAGCGGTGCAGAGGTACTAACAAC
>Ga0079225_10002254_pt1 | contig 11042 bp, 8 predicted proteins | sample Poulit2012_FD_76344 | JGI IMG/M metagenome (GOLD analysis project Ga0079225, IMG submission 76344) | Agricultural soil microbial communities from Georgia to study Nitrogen management - Poultry litter 2012 | ecosystem: Environmental > Terrestrial > Soil > Agricultural land | place: USA: Georgia...
ATTCCATACGGTATGGTGCGTGCCGCAAAAGAAAAGTACGGCAAGATTTCCCTGTTGCACATCGACAGCCATCAGGATACACTCGCGAGCGACGGCGTAAAAATATCACATGCCACTTTTGCGCATGACCTGGCAGAAGAAGGTACGATTGATGCCGGGGCTTCAGTGCAGACATACATCCGTACCAATATGCCGAATGAATTTGATTACAATATCATCTATGCGAATGAAGCGATTGAACTTGGACCGGAAACTTTGGATGAGAAGGTGAAGGCCATCGTCGGCGACAATCCCGTCTATATTACATTCGATATCGACTCACTGGATCCGGCGTTCGCACCTGCGACAGGCACCCCGGTTCCGGGCGGCCCTTCCACATATGAGATGCGTTCGTTTTTAAAACATCTGACGGGAATCAACGTCGTCGCTGCCGATTTGGTTGAAATACTGCCGAGCTACGACAATGCTCAGATCACCGCCCTTGCCGGTGCGACCATTGCGAAGGATTTAATCTATTTGATGGCTGATAATATTGATAAGTAGATGAGTTTTATTTTCTTGTCGGTCACTCATACGGCTGAGTGACCAGAAAAGAGGCATTGTCAGTCACTCGGACGGCTGAGTGACCAGAAAAGAGGGTTTGTCAGTCATTCGCACGGCTGAGTGACCAGAACAGATGGATTGTCAGTCACTCGCACGGCTGAGTGACCAGAAAAGAGGGTTTGTCAGTCATTCGCACGGCTGAATGACCAGAAAAGAGGCGTTGTCGATCACTCGCACGGCTGAATGACCAGAACAGATGGATTGTCAGTCACTCACATTTCTCAGTGACTGGAAAAGCTTGACTCTCGGTCATTAGCGAACATGAGTGACCGATTAAAACTTGACATACCCAAAGATTCGTTGCCTGATATTCCAATTCAGCTTTTTTATTGCAGCATGGACAAGTATAATGGTACTTAAATTACATATGGGGGGATTTATTTTCATGAAAGGGAATCAAACGATAAAGCCGGATAACTTTGGCAAGGCTTTTTTAAAGAAGTCTCCAAAAACAATATATAATCAGTTCATCGATGACCTGAAAGGTGCCATCACGCTTGAAAAATTTGAAAAAATGGTTGTAAACTTCAACAGTGATATCAACCAGTTCCATTTAAAACATATTTCCCACCTGGGCGAACATACACACTATTTGTGGCTGGACGATAAGAGAAAGAAAGCTTTAAGCGTCTACTTCGGCCAGGATAACATGATACATATGCTGACAATAAAGCCCTATACTGTCTTTCAGGACTATGGTAAAAGTGTATCGGATGTGTCCTACTCCATGCCGATCAACGAGGAATGGCTCGTCTTCTGGGGCGGTGATAACGAGTTCATCAACTATCATTATGTGTATGGTTCCCATAGATATGCCTATGACCTCCTTATGATGAAAAACGGGAAAACACATGAAGGCGATCCGACTCAGAATGAGAATTATTTTGCTTTCGACAAGGAAATCACTGCCCCGGCCGGCGGCAAAGTCGTCAAAGTGGTCAATAAAATCCGTGATAACGTGCCCGGTGAGATGAACTCAAAAAGGCCGACCGGTAATCATGTCATCATTCAGCATGCTCCGAAAGAATACAGTGTCATCGCACATTTTAAAAAGAAATCCATCAATGTCGATGAAGGCGATATTGTCCAGCAGGGACAGGTCATCGGCAGATGCGGAAATTCCGGGAACTCTTCAGAACCGCATATCCACTTCCAGGTGATGGACAAAGCAAGACTAGTCAGAGCCAAATCATTCAGAATAAAATTCGAAGACGGCAGCGAACCTGCACAGGGAGATATCGTCAGCCAGCTATCCGGCGATAGAAAGTTTTACGAAAGTGATCTGGAAGCACCTGAAACACAAGATGATACTTCCATAATGACTGCCCTCTCCGATACAGTCAGTAAGTGGTTTAAAAGGTAAAACAGCACCGCATAATTAAAATTAACCATAAAAAAATAGCCATCCTCACTTTGATGGATGACTATTCTTATAGTATCTGCCACAGTCTAAAACGGTTCTTCCAAGAGTCCATGGATCCGCATGGGCTCTTTAAACTATATTTTAAACATCCTTGGTGACAAATCCTTTATGATTTGGGCAAAACTTAATCATTTCTTTTTTGTATATACTCAGTCACCAAATTTGATAAATAAAGATGAAAATCCTTTTCATACTTACTGAAGTATAATCTGGCTTTTTCAGTTTTATATGTTTCTGCAAGTTCCTTCAAGTTATCTTCAGTGAAATAACCATGATATTCCTCATTCAAAAACTCTATGAAGCCCGCCATAATTTTTTCAGCTTTGTAATGTTCTTTACTATTCCGATAGATTCTCTCAAAAAAATAATCGAAATCTATATGCCGGTTATCTATATACTCGTATAAATTCTTTATATCCAACCGTTCAAAATCGATATACTCATTCAGTAAAACCTCTTCAATGGATTTATGCTGCTTTCTCTGTGAAATCATCAGTCGTACTTTCTCTTTTTGTTTTTTAAGATTATTAATTTTTATATCCAAAAGCTGTTCCTGCAGCAACAAAGAATCATCCATCGATTTTGTGTTATTCTTTAAAATATCTTTAATATCTTCCAATGATATACCAATTTCTTTTAATGAACGGATCATCGATAATTTCAATATATCATGCATGTCATACACACGATGATTACTCGTATTTCTCTCAATCGGCAGTAGTTCTATCTCATCGTAATATCTCAACGTTCTGATTGTCATACCTGACAAATTGGCCGCTTCTTTAACTGAATAGCTCATTTCTTCTTGCACCTCACGTTACGTAACCTCTTATTCTAAGTATATAGGAGGTTAGTTCATGAATCTATCAATTAAAAAATACTTAATATCCGATAATCAGTTCAGAGTGTTCGCTATAGATAAAAACAGTATATCAGATTGTAAACTCGAAAATAAAATTGCTTGTCTTTCCGCTCTGACAACAACACTTCTCAGTGAAGAGGAACGCATCACATTTAATTTTAAAAACAAAAATTATGAAAGCTTTTTATACATCGATTCTTTTTCACATAATTATTCTCACTACAGACTGGAAAACGATAAAATTTCCCTCACAAGTACAAAATTACTTGTGACTAAAAGCAAACTTAAAAATTTTGGGGCATCCTACAATTCAATTATGCAGTTTGATAAGTTTAATATTTTGAAAAATATCTCTGCATTTTATAAAGAGAGTGAGCAGATGGAAACGTACTTTATTGAAAATGAAAGCACTATACTGATGATTCAGCCCCTGCCATTTTTTGATGAGGTGCAATATGACTTATTAAAGGAAGAATTAAGTAATGATCAGAATCACTGGTTGGAAGAATATTTAATTGATACAAATGAAATCAGTGTATTAAAACAGTGATGATAAAAATATATCCCGAATAAGGAACCAGCAGTAAAAGGTCCACTTATTCGGGTTATTTGTGTATATCTTTTAGTTTATTTTATGCAGTTTTTCAAGATCTGTAAATTTACATATTTATATGTCGTCAGGTAATATAATTAAAAAGGCGGAAAAGTGAATATGATGGTGGCAAATCCTTCAGAAAAAGGTGGTGCTTATGAAAGTGCCCATAATATCTTTAGAAAGGAAAGAGCCTTGTGGTGACATTGGGAGAGACAATACAGATAATGATAACTTTCGGTATTTTTACCGTATCATTAATTGCACTTGTCGTCTCCATAATTAAAATTAACCATAAAAAAATAACCATCTCGCTTAGACAGCTATGGCTATTTAAATAGTAATTGTCACCGTCTTAAACGGTTCTGCCAAGAGCTCATGTTCCAGCATGGGCTCCTTTCATTTATATTATACCCGATTTTGGGATGATTAACATTATAAAATAGTCTTCTAAAATACTCTTTTCGTTATTCATGAAGGCAAGGATCTTCGCCTGACTTTTGTGTATGGTATCGTATACGGCCTCTCTCTAAGGTATTAATGAAAATAAACTTCGTAAATAATTTATTATTATATAAAAACAGAACTCTCAGATTCACTGGCCTATTCTACAAACCCAACTCCATTTCCCCATCCTGTTCAAATCTCAATACAAATCCCATCCTGTTTTGTTGTATGATTGATATAAATGCTTCATTATTAATATCCAGAAATAATTTAAACGAGGATGATTACTTTGCAGATCATTATGTCGCATGTGAATACTGATTTTGATGCGCTGGCTTCTTTAATAGCGGCGAAAAAGCTCTACCCTGATGCAAGGGTTGTCATTCCAAATGAACAGACTGCGCCTGTCAGGCAGTTTTTGACGATATACAGAGATACTTTCGATCTCACCGAAGATCATCAGATCGACTGGGAAGAAGTGACGGACCTGATTCTTGTGGATACCGCTTCACTGTCAAGACTCGGAAACTATACAAAGAAGCTGGACCCGGATAAGCTGAGTATTACAGTGTACGACCATCACCCGCCGGGCAGCAATGATGCCGATGCCAATGAGCGCTTCGTTGAACCTGTCGGGGCGACGGTGACTTTATTGATTGAGAAAATGATCGAACAGAAAATCCCTGTCTCTTCATTTGAAGCGACGCTGTTCGGGCTAGGCATCTACACGGATACCGGTTCATTCACTTTCCCGAATACGACGGACAGGGATTTTCAGGCAGCGAGTTTCCTGATGAAGAACAATATGAATCTGGAAATCATCCAGCGTTTTGCAGACTACAAGCTGACTCCGGACCAGCAGAACTTATTGAACCAGCTTTACCGTGGAGCGAAGACATATTATAAGGACGGCTTGAAGTTTATTGTCAGTGCATACCAGATTGACGTGTATTTGAGGGAGCTTGCGACCATTACGGATAAGCTGCTGGATATCAGCGGCGCTGACACTGTCGTAACAATCGTCAAGATGGAAAAGAGCGTGCACATCGTCGGCCGCGGGAATTCTGGAAGAGTCGATCTCACTCCGCTCCTCCGGAAATTTGACGGCGGCGGCCACCCGCAGGCAGGGTCTGCGACTGTCAAACGGAGTGAGCTTGATGATGTCGTCGAACAGGTCAACAGTCATCTCGATCTGATCCTGAAACCGGCCATCACCGCTGAAGATATTATGACGAGTCCGGTAAAGATGATACCTCCGGATACAAAAATCGAAGAAGCCGGACGGCTGATGTACCGTTACGGCCATTCCGGATATCCTGTAGTGGAAGATGATCACTTGATCGGCATCATTACAAGACGTGATCTGGATAAAGCCAATCATCACGGGCTCGGCCATGCGCCGATCAAGGCATATATGAGCCGGAATCCTGTCACGATCAAACCGGAAACGACGATTGAAGAGATGCAGAAACTGATCATCGACAATAATATCGGCAGGCTGCCTGTGATGGAAGACGGCCAGCCTGTCGGTATCGTGACAAGAACGAATATCATCGAGGTTTTACACAGTCAGAAATTGAGTGATGGACTTCGGCAGCCCGAGGTGAAGAATTTGAAGAATGAAATGAAAAGACAATTGCCCGCACGCACTTACGCCATGCTGGATGATATAAGCAGAACCGCAGAACGTGCGGACGTCCCGGTCTATCTGATCGGCGGTATCGTGAGAGATCTGTTTTTGGAACGGCCGAATGAAGATATCGATATCGTCGTTGAAGGCAACGGCATCGATTTTGCCAATCATCTGCAGGCGGACTACGGCGGGCGCGTAAAAATCCATGAGAACTTCGGCACAGCTACGTGGGACCATCCGTCAAAACTGTCCATTGATGTCACATCGGCACGAGTCGAATATTACGACCGCCCCGCTTCACTGCCGGATGTCGAACTGTCGACGCTGAATGAAGATTTATACCGCAGGGATTTCACCATCAATTCGATGGCGCTCTGTCTGAATCCTGAAATTTTCGGTGATCTGGTCGATCCTTTCAAAGGACAGGCCGATCTCCGCAGCAAAACGATCAAAGTGCTGCACAACTTGAGCTTCATCGAAGACCCGACCCGGATTCTCCGTGCGGTCCGCTTTGAAACACGGTTCAACTTTCTGATGGATAAGCAGACGGAAAGTCTCGCGCTGAACTCGATGGCCAGGATGAAAGATCTTTCGGCCCACCGCATCGTTGAAGAGATGAAACGGATGTTCAAGGATGAAAAACCGCCAGAGACGATCAGAAGACTGTTCGAGCTGCAGTTCTGGCAGCAGTTTGGCGCAGATGACGATATTCGTCAAAATAGTTTTGTCCACGCCAGCCAGCTGGATATGATGTATGAAACCCATCCACATTTCCGTACCAATAAAATCAGCTGGTTCGATTATTTCATCATCCCCTTCTATCACAGCGGCAAGACACAGCTCGCAGGAACGTTCGCCCTGACGAGACACAATAATAAGTTTCTACAGGATGTCGGTGATCTGGCGGAAATCGACGGCTGGGAAAAGATTAAAGGCGTCGGTAATTTCCACCGGTTCTTAAAAGACTTTACAGATGATGCGATTTTATTTTTCATAGCAAAGGAGAATTTTAAAAATGAAGATAATATCATTTCATACTTGGAAAAACGTCACGACATCCCTTCCCTGTTGACCGGCGAAGACCTCATACAACAGGGATTCAAGCCAGGCAGACATTTCAAGGAAATTTTAATTGCACTCGATATCGTTGTATTAGATGGTGAAATAAAGACAAAAGAAGCCGCACTCGAGTGGCTGCACACCCATTATGATAAATAAATTTCAAAAGCAAGGCGATGATGTAATTTCATCCCTTGCTTTTTATGTTAGAAGACTTTAATATACGGATTTAGCTTATATAAATAAAGATACATATATCATTTGATTAGATAAAAGTGAGGTGCGCGCAATGGATTTTACTTTACCGACTTTACTTGTTGTTGCGATTTTCATCAGCCTCGGTATTCTCAGTCAGTGGGTGGCGGGACTGGTTAAATTTCCGCCAATCGTCATCATGTCCATCGTAGGCCTTTTGATCGGCCCGATATTCGGCCTGACGAACCCCGAGGAACTGCTCGGCAGTGAACTGTTCAGTACAGTCATTTCCCTTGCAGTCGCAATCATTTTATTTGAGGGCAGCAGTAATCTGAATGCCCGTGAACTTAAAGGGATATCGATCGCAATGCGCAGAATCCTCACGCTGAATGCACTGATCGGCTGGACGCTCGGTACACTGGCGATGTATTTCATCATCGGATTTCCGGTGTCCATTTCACTCGTCATGTCCGGTCTTTTCATCGTTACAGGGCCGACAGTGATACAGCCGTTATTGAAACAGGCCAAAGTGAAACGTTCCGTGGATTCGATACTGCGCTGGGAAAGTATCATTTTGGACCCTGTCGGTCCAATGCTCGCTCTGCTGGCATTTTATGTTTTCCAGTTTGCAGCTGATGGATTCCAGGTGGGGCTCGTAATGGACTATGTCATCGGCTTTTCCGCTGCAGCCGCACTCGGCTATGGCGGTGCGCTGTTGTTCAAGCTGATGCTGACGACAGATATTCTGCCGCAGCATTTGATGACGCCGATGCAGTTTGTTTTCATCATTATAATATTCAGTGTCAGTGACACGATACTGCATGAATCAGGTCTGTTGGCCGTTACGATATTCGGCTTTGTCATGGCACAGCTGAAAAACCAGCATCTGATCTTCCAGGAATCCGATCATTTCATCGACGATCTGTCGATGATCAGTGTATCCACCGTATTCATACTGATCACTTCGTCACTGACGATGGAAATGCTCAGTGTCGTCATCGCCTGGGAAGTGCTTTTGTTCTGCCTGGTCATGATTTTGCTCGTCCGTCCTGCTTCCGTATTATTGTCAACAATCAATACAGAGCTCACATTCCGTGAGAAACTGTTTGTCAGCGGTGTCGCCCCGCGTGGTATTGTCGCACTGACTGTTGCAGGATTTTTCGGCGGACTGTTCAATGAAATGAACACCGATATGGCTGAAATGATTGTTCCCGTGACGTTCGCACTCGTATTCATTACAGTGGTCGTCTACGGCTTCGGGTTCAAGCCGCTCAGTAAGGCACTTGACCTTTCAAGCAGAAAGCCGCCGGGTGTAATCATTGTCGGCGAGAGCTATTTTGCAATCCAGCTCGCAATATGTCTTAAGAAGCATAACATTCCTGTCGCAATGTCGGACGTGCTGGCAAACCAGAAATACAACATTGAAGATTACGGCATCGAAAAGATTTCCGGCAGTCTGCTTGCAGAGTCCGAGCGCATGTTCCAGGACATGACCCGTTTTGACAAATGTCTGCTTTTGACACGTTCATTCACATTCAACAACCTGGCCTTCAATGTACTCAGCGAAGAATTCGGTGTGAAAAATGTCAATGTCGTCGCACCGCCGAAAGACGCTCATACAACAATAGAGGACTGGGAAAGAAATCATATTTTGTTCAATGAAGACCTGAACTACAGAGTGCTGAATAAATATATAAGGGAAAACGAAATAGTCGAAATCCCTTCATCTGAACGACATGATCTTGAAGAGGATGATTTCATCCTTTACCACATCAGCAAAGATAAGAAGATCACATTCAATGTGCTGACTTCAAAAGTGAAAAACTCGAACGGCAGTGTACTCGGTGTAGTAAAAGGCGCCGGAAAATATATGAAAAAGTGAGTATAATTTTTAAATCCCCCTGAAGCATCAAGCTCCAGGGGGATTTATTCTCTACAGCCATCCAAGACTGTCTGCGAGCAGAGACATGCCGGTCGCAAACAATATTATATATATGATGATCTGGAAGACTTTCTGACTGATCCATTTGAACAGCAGCTGGCCGAGATACAACCCTAAAAATACAACCGGCAGCGCCCACAGGCTCGATACCCAGGTGGTTTCACTCGTCCCGGCGAAGACGACCTGGACGATGAGGCTTAAAGAATATATGAACAGATAATAAGCGAGTGTCGTACTTCTGACCACTTCTTTTTTATGGTCCGTACCTGAAAAATATAACAAGAGAGGCGGTCCCGGCATGCCGATGCTGGATGTCAGCGTTCCTGAAATCACTCCGACAGTCCTTTCTTTTCCCATACTTTTCTTAATGGTGAATTTAAAAATGAGCAGCATTGAAAGCATTAAAACAACGAGACCCACAAACATCTTCAGACTGTTGATATCTATCAATATGAAAAAGGCGATTCCGATGAAGACACCTAAACTGCTCCCGAGTATATATCGCTTCAACATACCGTAATCAATATATTTCCTGATTGATTTTATGAGTGACAGTGACAGCACAAGAGATAAAATCAGATTGATCTGAATCGCTTCGGCCGGTCCGAATAAAAACAGCAGCAGCGGTGTCGCCAGCGTAGAAAAACCGAAGCCTGTACTTGTCTGTAGTACAGTAGCGAATAATATAATAATAAGAAATAAAACCATTTCCATGACACATACTTCCCTTCTTACTATATCCTACGCCTGAACGACATACTTTTCCATAGTAAAAACAGCCATCCGCATAAGATGGCTGCTCTCAAATACAAATTATATATTACCCAGTTCCTGTTCTTTTTTCAGTTTTTCCGGCGTGACATCATTACCCAGCGGGTCGATGACTGTCATTCCTGAAAAGGAATCCAGCACCTGGCCTCTGATCTGCTTCAGGTAGTTCTCTCTCAACACTTTTTGCTCTTCTTTTTCAGCGTCGGTCAAGCCGACTGTCTTTTGTATTTTCGCAAGTTCATTGATTCTGTCCAATCCTACTATCATTTCATATCCTCATTTCATTTAAAATTTAAAAAGCTGTATTTCGATTCGATGATTGCCGGGAATTTTGGCACGACATACTCACCCAGTTCCTGAATGACTTCTTCAGCCGGTCGTTTATTCTGCTTCAATGCGATCATAACATGGTTCACACCCGCCTCCTGGAAGGCGTTCAGATAATCGACCAGGAAGTGCCGTCCGGACCTGAAACCGATTGGCAGCTGCTTTGCCACCTCACCCGGCCGTTCCGACAAGTCGATTGCCAGCGGCTGGGCAAACGGTTTGAAAGTTTCTGTCGCGCCCCGCCACTGATTGACCAGTTTCTTCTGGCCCTGCAGATTCTGAGGATAAAACAGCCATCCGTCAGTGTGTTCCGCCAGCCACTCCATCGTCTGGCCGCTGTAGCCAGTCCCGAACACAGGAACGCCGGACATTGCCGGTTTCGGCACAACGCCGCCTTCCGTCAGGTTCACACGTTGCGACTGGATTTTCGGAAACTCTTCACTCCAAAGCTGCTTCATCACTTCGATGGACTCCCTGAACAGTTCACCCTTATCTTCGATATCTGTTTTAAAGGCCGGGAATTCAATCGGCCGGTCCCCGCCCGCTGCGCCGAATAAAAACCGCTGGCCGGAAAGGCTCTCCAGTGTTGCTGCTGATTTCGCAGCATGAATCGGGTGGCGTAAAGTCGTTACTATGCTGCCAGTACCGAGTGCGATATCTTTCGTATGCGCCGCCACGTAACTTAAAAACATGAACGGGTCGTACAGTCCGCCGACATCTCCGAAGTTCGGATCATAGAGCGGCGCATCCCTGACAAACAATGAGGCGAAGCCATAATCCTCAGCCATTTTCGCCAGTCTGACCTGTTCCTCCAGATTCATCTCCGGAAAACTGCCTGTATAGGATTCCAGCGGAAACATCAGGCCGAGCGTCATTTTATTTTCTTTGAATGTTCTTTTGAAACCTTTATGATTTTTAAACTGATTCATATCTTCACCTTCCTCTTATGTAAATTAAACAACCATCTTCTCTTCCACCCATTTTTTCAGATCGGTAATATTATCTGTAAAACGTCTTGAGTTGATATCTTCAGATAAAGAAGCGATCGTTTCCCCCTTCAATACTTTCTTCCATGACGCTTCCGCTTCATCCATCAGTTCTTCAAGGACGCAGCATCTGTCATCTTTCTCCATTTCCAGCATGTCATCCCGTCTTCCGCTTGGCCTGTACAGCGACTGCTGGCCTTCC
>Ga0079225_10002255_pt1 | contig 11039 bp, 11 predicted proteins | sample Poulit2012_FD_76344 | JGI IMG/M metagenome (GOLD analysis project Ga0079225, IMG submission 76344) | Agricultural soil microbial communities from Georgia to study Nitrogen management - Poultry litter 2012 | ecosystem: Environmental > Terrestrial > Soil > Agricultural land | place: USA: Georgia...
AAAAAATCACTTTTTTATAAATTTAAACTCAGTTTTCATTTCTTGTCCGAAGTTCAACATATAGGTTCCTGCCGATAATTTTGAAACGTCTAAAATACTATTTCCATTGTCCAGAATTCCTTCTTTAATTATTTTACCTTTTAGATTTAAGATGACATATTTTAGCGGAAATATATTTTCTTCCGATACTATTTGCAAGATAGAAGAAGTTGGATTGGGATAGATTTTTACTTCAGGCAATGCTTCAACCGAATTAATATGAAGATAATTATCTAAAAAATCCGTCAAATCTAAAGTGTGTAATTGCTGATTTATTCCTGCAAAATCAAGACTTTCATTGGTCATCCAATACTGCAATCCGTCATTGGTGGCAATTCCTTCCACTTGATGAAAAGGCAACTCTATATTGATTTTACGTTTATTTCCTCCGAAAAATTCTTCATCAGTAAAATCATAAAGCAAGTAAACAAAGGGCTGCATCAGATTACTATAACCGGAAAGCACGATTACATCATTGTCTTTGTGGTAAGTGGAACCGGTTATTAATCCATTCACATCATAACCATCTTGCAATTCTGCTTCATAAGTACCGGGCGTTTTGGGAAGTTTATACAAACGCGTTTCATTACTCAACCATTCTTTGGTGAAGAGAAAAATAGCATCGGCTGATATTACAAAAGCTTCACAATCATAATCGGTATTGTTTGGATCTTTTGGTGTAAAGTCAGTCTGATCTTGGTAAGTGAAATTTATCTCGTCCATTTGTGGATTTCCTTCAATAATGGAAGATTTACTCACACGAATAATTTTTAAGTCCGTTCGATCTCCACTAACATTATTTCCAAAATCGCCTACATAAATATAATCTTCATCTTGTGCGATTTCTTCCCAATCGTGATTTACTTGTGGCGCTAAAGAAATACTGTTGACAATCGATCCGTTCGCAGGATTGAGCTGATAAAGGTTAGTATCGCTACTGTCGTTATGCGTCCATAAATAATCATTCCAATAAATAAGTCCCGAAGTTCCGCTGAGCGCATCATCCAAAGGATAAGAATTTGTGGGGGATATAATTACTTCCTCATAAAGACAACTACCATCATTTTCCACAGCTCCGGGATCGTAATTATTGGCAAGGGAATCGGTGCAACCCGCTTGAGAAAATACTTGAAAAACCGACAAGAACAATAAGCTTATTATGGCAATTGATAGTTTTTTACAAATTAAAACACGCATATTTTTCAACAGATTGAAATTCAGTACAAGTATTAATTTCTAAAGATAAGTAGATTATTTAAAAAAAAGATGACCAATAAACAAAAATCACACTTCAATGATCATTTGTCTAACCGTTAATTAAACACTACTTCCTCGTTTTTAATTTCAAAAACCCTTTTGCTTTAGATTTAAGTAAATATAAATTTAGATAAGCCTAAATTATTTGTATGTTTGTTTTTTAAACTTGTAAAGCGATGGGGATTTACCTATTTCAGCTACGCAAGAATTGTTTAAAAACGAATTAAAAATCACAGAAAATGAAAATCACACAAAAATTACCGGAACTACCGTTTGACAAAAATGCACTTGATCCGATAATCACTGAGGAAACCTTTGATTATCATTATGGGAAACACCATGCGGCTTATGTAAATAACTTGTCTGAACTGATCAAAGACACGCCCTTGGTCAAGCAAAGTGTTCCGGAGATTATCCAGCACGCTTATGCTGAAAATAACGCAGGATTATTCAATAATGCTGCTCAACACTGGAATCACAGTTTTTTCTGGCATTGTCTTTCTCCAAACGGTGGAAGTGCACCACATGGAAAAATAGCCGAACTGATCGACAGAGATTTTGGCAATTTTGAAAATTTCAAAAATCAATTTTCGGATATAGCCATCAAACTTTTTGGTGCCGGTTGGGCTTGGTTAGCATTGAACGCGCAAGGGAAATTGGAAATTATCCCGATGAAAGATGCTTATACCCCACTCACTGAAAACAAAAAACCTATTCTCACCTTGGATGTTTGGGAACACGCTTATTATATCGATTACCGAAATGCGCGTCCAAAATTCGTCGAAGGATTCTGGGAGTTGGTTAATTGGGAATTTGCAAATCAAAATTTGAAATAAGATGAGTGATACTTGTTTAAATCATATTGAAAGCTATTCGCAGAAATTAACCGTTTCTGCCAATGAGCTATTTGACCGAGGAGAATGTAATCAAGCGTTATCTTCCTATAAAGAAGCTTTATATCGAGCTGAAGTGCTCAATAAATTTACCAACCGATGTGAAGATTTGGATATTCCTTTCAAACAGGTATATATTATTTCTTGTAACAACTTGGCCAATACTTATGAGGAATTAGGAGAATTAAAAGAAGCTGAAAAATTACTCCGACGCGTGGTTTATTTCTTATTGCATTTGGCAGGAAATAAAGAGCATAATTTAGATGAAATTAAATCCGAGCTAAAAAGAGCAACATTATCTTATCTTTGCTTTGTCGAAAAAACCAATACCGGAAAAGAGGAACAAAAACAACTCATTGCGGTATTGCAAGAAGAAATCGTTGAATAGATTTAATAACGCTAAAATATAAAAAGCTATATGCAAGATCACTATTTGAATGTACAACTGAACGCCTATGCTCAAGAAGAAGAAATCGCCAAAGAGGCGGTTGAGATTATTTTGATAAACACGGCAAACGCGGAAACTGATTCTGCTTGGAAAAAATCCTTGTCGGCCTCCATAAAAAAAGCTTTTACTGACAAAAAAACTCAGCTTTGGACCAGTTGGACAGACAAAAAAGAAATTATCATCGCACTTCCGCAAAAAGATTTGGAAGAAATCAGACTTGCCGGAGCGATGATTTACAAAACGCTAAAAAAGGAAAATGCCAAAACTGCCCATTTAAATGACTTAGAAAACCTTTCAAAAGAGACGCAATTGGCCTTATTGGAAGGACTGTTATTGAGCAGTTATAAATTTGACAAATACCATAAAGAAAAGAATACGACGGCGATCGATATTTACCTTGCGGAGTCTGCAGTTTCCAAAGAGGAAGTAAAAGAACTCACCACTTTAGCCGAAGCCGTTTCACTTACCAAAAACTTAGTCAATGAGCCGCCAAATTATATGGATGCTTTACAGTTTTCCTCCGATGCCAAAGCAGCCGGTAAAAAATTTGGTTTTGAAACCGAAGTATTGGATAAAGAGAAGATAAAAGAATTGAAAATGGGTGGATTATTAGGCGTCAATCAAGGATCTACTATTCCACCAACCTTTAATATTTTTCATTACAAACCCAAAAACCCCATCAACAAAAAACCTTTGGTCTTAGTCGGAAAAGGGGTGATGTTTGACACCGGCGGATATTCTTTAAAGGTCGGTGGTATAATGAGTACGATGAAAAGCGATATGGCCGGCGGGTCAGCGGTTTTGGGAATAGTATCTGCTATCGCGGGTAATAAACTTCCATATCATGTTATCGGGTTAGTTCCGGCTACTGACAATAAAATTTCCGGAGATGCGATGGTGGTAGATGATGTGATCACGATGATGGACGGCACCACCGTAGATGTTCAAAATACGGATGCCGAAGGACGTTTAGTCTTGGCAGATGCATTGACTTATGCCAAGCGATTTGATCCGGAGTTGGTGATCGACATTGCTACTTTAACTGGCGCCTCGGCCGCCATAACCGGTGATTTCGGAATGGCAGTTTTAGGAAAAGATCAGGAAAGCATCGATGAACTCACACATACAGGAGAATCGGTTTATGAGCGTTTAGTTCAACTTCCTTTGTGGAAGGAATACGCCGATTTATTAAAATCTGAAGTAGCCGATTTACAAAATATCGGAGGAAAAACCGGTGGCGTAAGTACTGCTGGAAAATTCTTGGAGCATTTCACCGATTATCCCTGGATTCATTTTGATATTGCCGGAGCGGCTTTTATTAAATAAGCTAAAGGATATAAGCAAAGCGGAGCCACTGCAGTTCCACTTCGTTTGCTCTATAATTTTGTAAAAAACAAATGTGAGTAATAATCTGAAAACATGGACAACAAACCGAAAGCATTGCAACAGGTGCATAATTTACTAAATATCCAATCTGAAAATGGTCAACCATTTGAAGCATTGGCTGCACATCTTGAACACCTAATCAACAATGACTTTAATGGTTTGTTGTCCATTTTATACCGGATCGATGTTTCTGAGGAAAAAATAAAAAGAGCACTTGCCCAAAAGAAAAACACCGAATCCGCAGGAGAAACCATCGCCAATTTACTGGTAGAACGACAATTGACAAAGCTGAAATTCAGAGCGGAATACAAAAAAAAACACCAATCGGATTCGTAAAAATAGTTTTGTTTAAAAAGAACTCTTTTAGCTGAAATCCAATCACTTATCAATCAAAATCATGCAAGAAACTTACATCGAAGGTCAAACTTTCAACCGCTCAGACAAACTCCAAAAAGCAGACTACGAAGATTGTGTATTTAACAACATCGATTTTTCAAACCAAAATCTTTCGGGATTTTCTTTTGTGGATTGTGTTTTTAAGGGCTGTAATTTAAGTTTAACCAAGGTTGTGAAAACCATTTTTAGAGATGTAATTTTTATAAACTGTAAAATGTTAGGGTTGCACTTTGAATCTTGTGAAACTTTCGGACTTTCTTTTTCTTTTGAAGACTGTCAGTTAAATCATGCTTCATTTTATAACACAAAAATCCACAAAACCGTATTTCAGAATTCACAACTGCTGGAAACAGATTTCACAGAAGCTGACTTGACCGAAGCCGTATTTGATAACTGTAATTTAAACGCCGCTGTTTTCAATCAAACTATTTTGGAAAAAGCAGATTTCCTTACAGCTTATAACTACACGATCAACCCGGAAATCAATCACCTAAAAAAAGCGAAGTTTTCTGTCCAAGGCCTTCCGGGATTATTAAAAACATATGATTTACAAATAGAAGAATGATATATTATTATCCCATTTTTCTCTTCAATATTATTTTTAAAATCAACTATTTGTTTGCTGTTAAATCTTATTATTGATTGGTATCCTAAAAGTAACCCCTTCACTTTCGTCTGTTTTTAATCCACCTGTGACAATTGGAAATCCGCATTCCCGACATCTTACAAGTGAACTTCAGAGTTGTTTTTAGCTGTTTAAAAAGCCTAAAACCACAAGAAAATCGAAAAGTTTGTAAGGGTTAATAAAAAACGGTATGTTGGCGCCAATAAAATTTTATAAAAATTATATATGAAACTCATTAACTTCGATTTATATCAAGCTAAAAAGATTCAATCCTTTCTAATATCTCATCCCAATCTGAGGGATAATTATTCAAAAATAATTTAAAAAATTACACAGAATAAAATATTCTGCGTTACTTACCGTCATTATTATTCCTTTTTAAGGCTTTGAAAATAAAAACTCAATAAAATAACTTATTTATGTCGATTAAAGTCAAAAGAAAAGATAGTACTTCGAGATTTCTGGGTCTTGTTGTCAATAAGACTGTTTTTCTCTCTGCAATTGCCGTCATTATTTTCAGTGTCGGTTTCACCTTGGTTTTTGAAGATGAAGCCGAACATTATTTCGGGGTTGCACAAACTTTTGTTTCTACCCACGCGGGTTGGATTTATACGGTTGCAGTAAATTTATTTATCGTTTTCTGCCTCTATGCAGCCTTCAGCAGATTTGGTTCAATACGTCTTGGAGGACCAACAGCCAAACCGGAATTTAGTCTGTGGGCATGGTTTGCCATGCTTTTCAGTGCAGGGATTGGAAATGGATTGGTGCTTTTTAGTATTGCCGATCCGGTGCGTGATTTTTTAGACCCTCCTCGTCTGGCAGGAGAAGATCCGGTACTCATCGCTCAAGAAGCGCTTAACTTTTCATTTTTACACCACGGAATTCACGGATGGGCAATTTATTCTATAGTTGGTCTCTCGCTGGCCTATTTCACTTACAATCGAAAAATGCCGCTCACTTTGCGTTCAGCCTTTTACCCTGTTTTAGGAAACAGAATCTACGGATGGATGGGAGACGTAATCGATGTTATGGCTGTAATTACCACTCTTTTTGGTTTGGCAACAACCATAGGGTTTGGAGTGGGACAAATCAACGCAGGATTTGCACAGGTTTTTGGAATTTCCAGCTCGTTGTTCTATCAAATCTTAATAATTGTAGGAGTAACTTTAGCAGCTACCTTGTCGGCATTCAGCGGAGTAAATAAAGGAGTGCAAATGTTGAGTAAGGTTAATGTAAGAGTAGCTTTAACTATCTTCCTGATTATATTGGTTTTGGGACCGACCACTTTTATTTTTAGATCTTATATCCAAAATATCGGAAGTTACTTGGTTCATTTTATTGATATGACTACTTGGACAGAATCCTTGCGCGGTACAGATTGGCAAAAAATCAGAACTATTATGTACTGGGGTTGGTGGATTTCTTGGTCGCCGTTTGTAGGAACTTTTATCGCTCGGGTTTCCAGAGGAAGAACCGTCAAAGAGTTTATCCTATGTGTATTGATTTTGCCTGCTTTGGTTACTTTCTTATGGTTTAGTGCTTTTGGAGGAATCACCATGCGTGATATACTTCAAGGTGATACCGCTATGATTGCTGCCGTGAATGACAGTATTTCTACAGCCATCTATATCTTTTTTGAAAAATTCCCATTGGCTATAGTCTTGAAATTATTAGGATTAACCTTGATCTGTAGTTTTATTATTACTTCGGCTGACTCCGGAGCGCTGGTAGTTGACAGTATTACATCGGGAGGGAAATTAAAAACTCCTCGCTTTCAAAGGGTAATTTGGGCAGCTTCAGTGGGTGTTATTGCAGCTGTATTGATGTATGGCGGAGGATTAAATGCCCTGCAAACAGTAGTTACCATTTCGGGTTTACCTTTTGCGGTCCTCCTCGTTATGATGTGTATCTCTTTATTTAAAGGTATGGACGAAGATTATAAAGAGGCCCAACGAAAGGAAAAATTATTGGAAAAAGAATCCTATAGAAAAAATATCCTTAAATTAGTAAATGAGGAACAAGAAGAAAAAAATCTCGAAAAGATAGATTCCGAAAAGAGTACCGAAAAATCCGGTAAAATCACTGATTTATAAATAGTGATATAATCAGGCAATCACTTATCATAAACAACCAACTATACTATTAAAGAAAAACGATGACTCAGAAAATTAATTTAAAAAACAAACTCAAAGTGATGGTAGCATTGGACCTCACCAAGATGGATCCAATTCTTTTAAAATACGTCAACTTTCTCTGCGAAGTTTTGAATATCGATCATTTGTATTTTGTTCATAATATAAAGCAGTACAAACTCCTTGATCTTTACGACGAATTTTTAGAAAAAGGAATTACAGTCGAGGATATTGTAGATCGTAGTTTAGAAAAAACAATAGATCAACATTACAAGGCTTCTGTTCCGCATTCAGTGCTTCTTACTTCTGATGATTATACAGAAAGTATTTTGACTCAGCTTGCCAAAGATTACAAAATCGATATAATGATTACCGGTAATAAAGATGAATTACAAGGAACAGGAGGTTTAAGTCAAAAATTAGTACGCATGCTTGATGCCCATGTATTATTAGTACCGGAGGAAGCCAAACATCAATTAAATAAAGTGTTGGTACCAACTGACTTCAGTAATGCTTCATCCAGATGCTTTACCGTAGCAGATAATTTGATACAACAATCGAAAGGCGAAATAGAAGCGCTTCACGTTTATAGCATCCCTTCTGTTTTCTTTCCCTATATCAATACCGATAAAGCTGTGGATCTGACCAAGTCTCATTTAAAGAGAAGGGTCAAACAATTCCGGAAACGACATAAAATTTCTGAGCAATTACCATTTCGCTATATCGATAGAGAAGATTTATCTATCGTAGAAGCGATCGAATCTCATGCCGATAAAGGAGATTTTGATATTATCGTGGTTTCCGCAAGAGGCAAAAGTAAACTCGCCTCTTTATTCATAGGAAGTGTGACCAATGATTTAATAGTCAGAAGCAGAAAAATGCCGTTGCTGATCGTGCGATAGAATTTAGGAGAATAATATCGATTCCCATCAAAAACAATTTTAGAGTTTTATATCAAAAACAGACAATGGTTGAAGTAAAAATTAATACAATAGTTTTTAAGCGAAAAAATCAATAAAGTACGATTGATAATTCTTGGCTAACTTTACTGATCAAAATAATTTTAGCTGATGGAGTTATTGCAAACTATATTTGACCAAGCTAATTGGGGTATCATTAGTCTGTTATTGATTTTTGGTACCGGAGCTTTTATATTATCTACTATATCCGGAGGCGGCGGTTCTCTGGTTTTGGTTCCTGTTTTGAATTGGTTGCTTGGGGTTACCAAAACTGCTCCGGTGCTTAATTTAGGAACATTTTTAGGTCGCCCAGCGCGTTTGATAATTTTCTGGAAACACATCAAATGGAAAGTCTGCTTGTATTATGCTCCTGCCGCAATTATAGGAGCTTGGCTTGGAGCTTGGACTTTTAGTAATTTCAAAGCGGAATGGTTGCAAATTGTGGTGGGCATATTTCTTATCAGCACAGTTTGGCAATATCGGTTCGGCAAAAAAAAGAAATCATTTGAAATGCGACTGTGGTATTTTATTCCCTTAGGACTTCTTGTTTCTATCTTCGGAACTATAATAGGAGCTTTAGGCCCAGTGCTCAACCCTTTTTATCTCAATTTAGGTTTGGATAAGGAAGATTTAATCGCCACTAAAACCGCTAATTCATTTTTGATGGGAATGTCACAAATTGGCAGCTATACTTTCTTTGGACTGTTGCACAATGAAATGTGGCTCTATGGTATTGCCTTGGGTCTGGGAGCAACCGTAGGGAATGTTATCGGCAAAAAATTCCTTTCAAAAATGAAAAGCAGTACTTTCCGAGTATTCGTTATTATTCTCATGGTAATCAGTGGATTTCTGTTGATTTATAGACAGCTAAAAACATTGGTATAATCGTCAAATTAATTCAACTAAAAAAATAAATCACTCACCTTAAACAGCTTCACGCTCTTGCATATTTCAAATCAAATAAAACCAAATATCGTTTGACGATGATATGGCAAAAACATTATATTGCTAACCCCAGAGAAGGGTTCCTCTTTTTTCATTGGCTATTTTTAAAGATTTGGGTACCTTTACAGCAGTATTTGTTTAAATTTCTGTCTATAAACTTGACTTATTTATGAGCGAACAGCAAATATTCTAAATTCGAAGCGAAAATGGCATTCATCTGAGAAGGCCTGAAAATATGAAAACAACAATCACCTTATTCCTAACGATAATTCTATTATCTTGTAACCAGCGTATTGATAAAGATACACAGCGATATAAGCGTCCTCAAGAAAGTGAAAAAACAAAAACCACCACCGATAAAAAAGAAAAATTTAAAACGTTGGTTTCTGATCAGATCAACCAAACCTTAGTTGAAACGAACAAAAAGTTGACTCCTTCCGATGTGATGAAGCTGTATTATCCACACGAACTGAAAACCGATGAAGGGAATGAAACCATAGAAATCTGCGAGAAAAGAGGTAAAAACGACCACATTATAGTCACCCTAATTCATGACAATTTATTAGATGATTCTCAAAAAGCCGTAAAATATGTGATGGAGTTGAAAAAAACTAATGACAAATGGACGGTGGTTTCCGTCAAAATGAATTGGAAATGTTGGCCGGATCGAGGACATACCGATTGGGGAACAGATTATTGTATTTAAAAGCTCATCGACTAACATTTACAAATTCTCCTTCCTACAATACAATAAAACCTATAATAATCAGATTATTGTTAAAACTCATTTGAGCGGGAATTCCCGCTCAAATGAATAAAATTATCTAACATAGCATTGTCTATAAAATCGTATTTCAATCGTTCTCTTCAGATTTAATAAAATCTGACTGATACTTTTTTAAAAACTCTTTTTGCCTTTTAATCATATGTTGTCTCATCTTTTCGATATCCATATAATCCCTACCAAAGTTACTCTCGAAAAATTCATCGTTAAAAAACCGTTTACTGAACAAGGAATCACGAGAGATTATTTCACCAAATCCTTGATTTTCAAAACCTGAAAACTCGGTATAAAACCTCGATTTTAAAGACTCTAATAAACTGTCTCTTTCCGATGGTGAAAGTTCATCTAAATTTCTGCTTGACGACCAGGAATAAATACTATCATATCTTATCAAATTCCCGTCTTCATCAAATTCCCTATTTACGGTCCAAGTACCCTTTGGTTGCTCACTTACAACATCTTCATTTTGTTTCTTTTTAGTTTTTTCCTTGTTTTGTCCGCTACAACTAAGGTTTAACAAAGCAACCATTACAACCAACACTATTTTTTTCATCGTAAAATTATTTTAGTTAGACATCTATTTAAATTTTTCCTTCAGAATAATTACCTGCTTTTTCGCAGAAGGAATAGATAATATTCGATTATCAAAAATCTATTTTGGAAATCGAAAAAATCATTATTACTTTTTTATTCAACAAACAAAAAATATACCATTACACAAACCTATGTTGATAAATGACTTTCTTAATTAGGAATTTATTAAATATAGTGCCAAAATATCATCACAATGACACTTTCGTCAGCTGTGATTATCATTTTGCAATATTCTCGAGTTTTATAATCTAAACAGACTATTCTGATTCAAATGTTTATTTTAGGCAATTTTCTATGTTTTTCAAACTATCAAAAACAAGGAAACCTCTTGCGAAGCGGTTAAATGTTGATTGCAGAAGCTGTCACCATGTAGAAAACTTGCCATTTATTGAGACCATATCAAAATTCAAATTTCCCCCTACAGAATACTCGAAATAAATCCATGTAAGTTTTTATAAAATATTAAATCGTTAGCTGATAAAACAGGTGAATATTCCTTTTAGAATTTTAGCCACGAATGCTTGGGGAGTGGACATATCCTTTCCTGAAACCTCGCAAGGTTCCAAACCCCTTGAAGGGTT
>Ga0079225_10002256_pt1 | contig 11038 bp, 6 predicted proteins | sample Poulit2012_FD_76344 | JGI IMG/M metagenome (GOLD analysis project Ga0079225, IMG submission 76344) | Agricultural soil microbial communities from Georgia to study Nitrogen management - Poultry litter 2012 | ecosystem: Environmental > Terrestrial > Soil > Agricultural land | place: USA: Georgia...
ACCCATGTCGCTCCTTCCGTCACCGCCGGGTGCGGTTCTCGTCCCTCGACGGTGCGCCTCCTCGGCCGGGCCCGCAACGTGAGGGCGGTCGGGGGTGGACGTCCCGCGCCGCCCCGGCCCGCCTAGCGGTTCGTCCGCGAGCTGCCGCTGCCCGGTGCGCGCCGTCGTGACGACCTCCCGGCCGCCGACCGCATCGGGCTCGGCGGCGCCCCTGCGACCCGGGCCCCACATGCGGCAGGACCGGGCCCGGACGCGCAGATAGCCTCGAGGGATGGCTGACATCCACGAGCTGAGCGCCCTCGACCTGGCCGCCGCGGTGCGGTCCGGTGCGGTGAGTCCCGAGGAGGTCGTCGAGCACACCCTGGAGCGGGCCGAGCGCATCGGCCCCACGGTCGGTGCCTTCGCCCACCTCACCCCCGAGCTGGCCCGCGAGCAGGCGGCCGCGGCGACCCGCCGGCTGGAGCAGGACCGGGAGGACCTGCCGCCCTTCCTCGGCGTCCCCGTGCCGGTCAAGGACCTCACGATGGTCGCCGGTCAGCCCTTCGAGATGGGCAGCGCGGCGTTCCGCGGGAACATCGCCCCGGCCGACGACGGCGTGACCATCCGGCTCCGTGAGGCCGGCACGCTCATGGTCGGCAAGACGACGACGCCGGAGCTCGGGCTCCCGCCGTACACCGAGCCCGACGTCGCACCCCCTGCGCGCAGCCCGTGGGACCCCCGCCGCAGCGCGGGCGGCTCGTCCGGGGGTGCCGCGGCCGCCGTCGCCGCCGGGATCGTCCCCGCCGCGCACGCCAGCGACGGCGGTGGCTCGATCCGTATCCCCGCTGCCGCCTGCGGGCTGGTCGGGCTGAAGTCGACCCGGGGCCGCGTGTCGAAGGGCCCCCTCATGGTCGACGGTGCGGGGCTGACCGTCGACGGTGTCGTCACCCGCACCGTGCGGGACACCGCAGCCTTCCTCGATGTGCTGTCACGCCCGTGGCCCGGGGACCACTACCTGCTGCCCGGGCCGCGCTACTCGTTCCTCGCGGCCTGCGACCACCGTCCGGAGCGGCTGCGGGTCGGGGTGCTCACCCAGCCGATCAACGTCCACGAGGCGCCGGTGCACGAGAGCTCGCTGGCCGCCGTCGACCGGGCGGTGCGACTGCTCGAGGACATGGGCCACGTCGTCACACCCACCCGGGTTCCCTTCACCCCCGAGGAGTGGGACGCCTTCGCGCCGCTGTGGGCCGTCGGGTCCCTCATGGCACCGGTGCCGCCCGAGCGGGAGGAGCTGCTCGTCCCGCTCACCCGCTCGATGCGGGAGCGCGGGCGCCAGTACTCGGGCGTCGAGTACGCCCGCGCCGTCGCCGCGGTCCAGATGCTCGCCCGCAAGGCTGCCGACGTGTGGCGCGACCTCGACGTCGTCCTCACCCCGGCGCTGGCGACCCCGCCGCCCCTCATCGGGCAGATGCGCAACGACGCCGACCCGGCCGCCGACTTCGAGGCGCAGAAGGCGTTCACGCCCTGGACCAGTCCGTGGAACATGCTCGGCGCCCCGGCGATCGCCCTGCCGCTGCACCGCGCGGAGGTCGACGGCGTCACCCTGCCGGTCGGCGTCCAGCTCGGGGCGACCCGCCTGGGGGAGGAGGAGCTGCTCCTCGGCCTCGCCGCGGCGCTGGAGGAGGCCGACCCGTGGCCGACGGCGCCGGTCCAGCCGGCCGTCCCACAGGACCGTCGCGGCTGAGGCGGCGGACGGGCCGCCGTGCGGTGGGCCCGCCGGGTGGCGGTGAGCGGCCGGGGGGGCGATGGGCCGCCGGGTGGCGGTGAGCGGGCGGGCGGTCGCGGTCCAGGCTCGGAGCGGTAGTTGTTGGTCCGGGAGAGTCAAGGTGATCCACCCCGTGGATCACCCTCAGCCTGACCCGAGCGACGGCTCGTCCGCGGGCTGATTCGGCAGCCGAGTCGTCCTCAGGCTGATTCAGCAGGCGGGTCATTCTCTGGCTGATGCAGAAGTCGGCTCAGCTTGACCCTTCGTGACAGCACATTGCCTCCGCGCTCGGCGCGCCCTGACTCCGGACACCCGGATCGCGATAGCTCGAACCGGCCCGCGGTGTCCTCCGGGAGCCGGCTGGGCTGGGGCACGCGGTGCGTGCCGCCGGCCCGGCCGGCGCTCCAGGCCGGCGGCGGAGATGGGACCTCCGACACCCTCCGAGCAGACTTGAGCGGAATAGACTCAACTCTGCGGTGTTGAACTCAGCGGAACCCTGAAACCCATTCCCGGAGGTCTCGATGGACAAGCTGACGACCAAGTCGCAGGAGGCGATCGCCTCGGCGATGCGTGCGGCCGCGACGGCCGGTAACCCCCAGCTCGAGCCGGAACACGTGCTCGTGGCACTGCTCGAGCAGCCCGGCGGTGTCGCCCCGGCACTCGTCGACGCGGTGGGCGCCAACCGTGCGGCGATCGTCCAGCGCGCGCAGGCCGCGGTCGCGGCACTGCCCGGTGCCTCCGGCGCCTCCGTCGCCCAGCCCGCGCCGTCGCGCGCGATGATGACCGTCATCACCCAGGCGGGCGAGGAGGCCAACGGCCTGGGCGACCAGTACGTCTCCACCGAGCACCTCCTCATGGCCATCGCGCGCAGCGAGAGCACCGCGGGCCAGATCCTGCGCGACCTCGGCGCCGACCGGGACGCCCTGCTCTCCGCGCTGCCCACCGTGCGCGGCTCCGGCAAGGTCACCAGCCAGGACCCGGAGGGCACCTACAACGCCCTGGAGCAGTACGGCCAGGACCTCACCGCCGCCGCCCGCGAGGGCAAGCTCGACCCGGTCATCGGCCGCGACGCCGAGATCCGGCGCGTGGTCCAGGTGCTCTCCCGGCGCACCAAGAACAACCCCGTCCTCATCGGTGAGCCCGGCGTCGGCAAGACCGCCGTCGTCGAGGGCCTGGCCCAGCGCATCGTCGACGGCGACGTCCCCGACTCCCTGCGCGACAAGCGCCTCATCGCCCTCGACCTCGCCTCGATGGTCGCCGGCGCGAAGTACCGCGGCGAGTTCGAGGAGCGGCTCAAGGCCGTCCTGGAGGAGATCAAGGCCTCCGACGGCCAGGTCGTGACCTTCATCGACGAGCTCCACACCGTCGTCGGTGCCGGAGCCGCCGAGGGCTCCATGGACGCCGGCAACATGCTCAAGCCGATGCTCGCCCGCGGCGAGCTGCGGATGGTCGGTGCCACCACCCTCGACGAGTACCGCGAGCACATCGAGAAGGACCCAGCCCTCGAGCGCCGCTTCCAGCAGGTCTTCGTCGGTGAGCCCTCCGTGGAGGACACCGTGACCATCCTGCGCGGCATCGCCCCGAAGTACGAGGCGCACCACCAGGTGACCATCTCCGACGGCGCGCTCGTCGCCGCCGCCACCCTCTCCGACCGCTACATCAGCGGCCGCCAGCTCCCGGACAAGGCCATCGACCTGGTCGACGAGGCCGCCTCGCGGCTGCGCATGGAGCTCGACTCCTCGCCGGAGGAGATCGACGCGCTGCGCCGCGTCGTCGACCGGCTGAAGATGGAGGAGGCCTACCTCGTCGAGTCCGCCGAGGACGACGACGAGGCCACCGCCGAGCGGCTCGAGCGCCTGCGCGCCGAGATCGCCGACAAGTCCGAGGAGCTCGCCGCCCTCACCGCCCGCTGGGAGGCGGAGAAGGCCAGCCACAACCGGGTCGGTGACCTCAAGCAGCGTCTCGACTCCCTGCGTATCGAGGCCGACCGCGCCCAGCGTGAGGGCGACCTCGAGCGGGCCTCCCGACTGCTCTACGGCGAGATCCCCGCCGTCGAGCGGGAGATCCGTGAGGCCGAGGCCGCCGAGGCCGAGCGGTCCGCCGAACCCCCGATGATCGCCGACCGCGTCTCCGCGGACGAGGTCGCCGAGGTCGTCTCCGCGTGGACCGGCATCCCCGTCGGCCGGCTGCTCGAGGGGGAGACCGAGAAGCTGCTCCGCATGGAGGACGTCATCGGCCGGCGGCTCATCGGCCAGCAGCGCGCGGTGCGCGCCGTGTCCGACGCCGTGCGGCGCTCGCGGGCCGGGCTGTCCGACCCCGACCGGCCCACCGGGTCCTTCCTCTTCCTCGGGCCCACCGGCGTCGGCAAGACCGAGCTGGCCAAGTCCCTGGCGGACTTCCTCTTCGACGACGAGCGCGCCATCGTGCGCATCGACATGAGCGAGTACTCCGAGAAGCACTCGGTCTCGCGGCTCGTCGGTGCCCCTCCGGGCTACGTCGGCTACGAGGAGGGCGGCCAGCTCACCGAGGCGGTGCGCCGCCGGCCCTACTCCGTCGTCCTGCTCGACGAGGTGGAGAAGGCCCACCCCGAGGTCTTCGACATCCTCCTCCAGCTGCTCGACGACGGCCGGCTCACCGACGGCCAGGGGCGCACCGTGGACTTCCGCAACGTCATCATCGTCCTCACCTCGAACCTCGGCTCGCAGTTCCTCGTCGACCAGACGATGTCCGAGGAGGCCAAGCACGAGGCCGTGATGAGCGCGGTGCGCCAGGCGTTCAAGCCGGAGTTCCTCAACCGGCTCGACGACATCGTCATCTTCGACGCGCTCAGCCTCAACGAGCTCAGCGCCATCGTCGAGCTGCAGGTCGACCGGCTGCGCAACCGGCTCGCCGAGCGCCGGATCAAGCTCGAGGTCACCCCGGCCGCGTCGGAGTGGCTCGCCTTCGAGGGCTACGACCCCGCGTACGGCGCCCGCCCGCTGCGCCGCCTGGTGCAGCGCGAGATCGGCGACCAGCTCGCCAAGCTCATGCTCAGCGGCGAGGTCACCGACGGGGCGACCGTCACCGTCGACCGGGGCCCGGAGGGCGGGCTCGTCCTCAGCTCCGAGGCCGGGGCCTCCGCACCGAGCGCTGCCTCCGCGGCCTGACCCCGTCGGGGGCCCACCGCACGTGGGTCCCCGACGTCGCTCCACGGCAAGCCCCTCCGTCCCCGTCGTCCCTGCGGGCGGGACGACAAGCACCCTCCTGCCCGTCGTCCCCGCGGGCGGGCACGACGCGGCCCTCCGTCCTGGTGGCACCCTGGAGACCATGACTGCCTTCGACCAGCTCGCCCTGCCCGACTTCCCGCACGCCGTCGTCGTCACCGACGCCGCCGGCACCCGGCTGACGCACGGCGAGACGCGGCGCTCCTTCCCCTGGGCGTCGGTGACCAAGCTGCTCACCGCGGCCGCCACCCTGGTCGCGGTGTCCCGCCACCTCGTCGACCTCGATGACGCCGCCGGGCCCGAGGGCGCCACGGTGCGCCACCTCCTCGCCCACGCCTCGGGAGTGGCGCTGGACTCCGGGGACGCGCTCAGCGCCCCGGGACGACGGCGCATCTACAGCAACCACGGCATCGAGCTCCTCGCCGCGCACGTCGAGGACGCCACCGGCACCGCCTTCGCGGACTGGCTCGAGGACACCGTGCTCATCCCCCTCGGCATGAGCAGCGTCGTCCTCGAGGGCTCCCCGGCCCACGGTGCCGTCGGCACCGCCGAGGACCTCGCCGCCTTCGGTCGCGAGCTGCTCGCCCCCACGGTGCTCGACGCCGACCTCCTCGCCGAGGCCACCCGGGTGCAGTTCCCGGGGCTGCTCGGCGTCCTGCCCGGGTTCGGGCGCCAGGACCCGAACGACTGGGGCCTCGGCTTCGAGATCCGCGGTGCGAAGAGCCCACACTGGACGGGCAGCCGCAACTCCCCGCAGACCTTCGGGCACTTCGGCCAGTCGGGCAGCTTCCTGTGGGTCGACCCGCAGGCCGGCCTCGCCACCGCGTTCCTCGGCGCCGAGCGCTTCGCCGAGTGGGCCGCCGAGCTGTGGCCGCGGCTCTCCGACGCCGTCCTCACCGACCTGCGCTGAGGGGCCCGGTTAGCCTGCTGCCATGCCACCCGCTCCCGGATCGCCCGTGGTCGGCCTCGTCCTCAGCGGCGGGGGCGCCCGCGCCAGCTTCCAGGTCGGCGCGCTGCGCTACCTCTACGACGAGGTGGGGATCACCCCGTCGGTCATCACCGGCACCTCCGCCGGGTCGATCCTCGCGGCCGTCCTCGCCCAGTCGGCGGACCACACCGGTCAGCGCGCGTCCCTCGCCCGGCTCGAGGAGCTCTTCCGCGGCATGACCGACTCCTCGGACATGTTCGAGGAACTGCCCTGGTTCACCCGGCTGCGCGAGCGCGGTCCCGAGCTCATGGAGGCGCTGGAGCGGCGCCACCGCCGCCAGGGCACCCTGGGCCGCTCCTTCCGGCGGGTCGCCGACCTGCGGCACGGCATCACCGTCGCGGCCGAGCGGGTCAAGGCAGCCAACGGCGCCCGTCCGGACGACGCGGCGGCCGAGGAGGAGCCGGTGGAGGCCGCGCGCAGGGCCGACGCCGCCGCGGCCACCGCGCCGCCGACGAAGCTGACCCCCGACGGCACCGGCCCGTCCGGCGGCGGGCTCCCCGGCGAGCCCGCGGCATCGCCGGAGGCCTGGCAGGACTGGACGACGTCGGTGTCGGAGCGGCTGCTGGAGTCGATCGAGCTCGTCCGCGCCGTCGGCCGGGCGAGCGCGGACCTCGGGACGATCGTCGGCGGCGCCCGCCGCGAGCGGTCGATGTTCCGTCCCGGCCGTGTCGTGGACCGCCTCGTGGAACCCGACGTCTTCGACGAGACGGCGGTGGCGAGCTCGGGGGTGACGCTGCGCATCGCCGTCGTGGCCCTGGAGAGCGGCGAGCTGCGGTATGTCACCGAGTCCGGCACCCTCGTCGACCGGGAGAACCGCCCGGTCGAGGAGGGCTACCGCACCCCGATCGTCGAGGCGGTGCGTGCGTCGTGCGCGATCCCCACGGTCTTCCCGCCCGTGCGGCTGGGACAGGAGAACTACGTCGACGGCGGGGTGCGGGAGTCCCTGCCGGCCGACATCGCGATGCGCCACCTCGGTGTGGACACCTGCTACGCCGTCGTCGCCGGCCCCTCGGGCGTGCAGCACGAGGAGTCCTACGACGAGCGCGACATGCTCGCCATCGTGCTCCGCACGACGACGGCGATCATGGCCGACGAGGTCCAGCGCGACGAGGTGCGGCGCGCCCGGGAGGCGGGCGCTGTCGTCATCGAGCCGGAGTTCGACGTCCACGACACGCTCACCGTCGAGCCCGGGCTCATCGCCATCGCCATGGACTACGGCTGGATGCGTGCGGCGGAGGTCCACCAGGACGCGAGCGCGCAGGAGCGGGCCGTCACCCGTGACGTCGTCCTCCTGCGCCGCCGCATCTGGCGCGCGGAGGAGGACGCCTTCGGCGGGGAGGAGCTGCCCGAGGCGGAGCTCCTGGAGCGCGTCACCGCGATCACCGGCCTGAAGTTCGAGCTGCGCGACCTGCTGCGGCGGCTGCCCGCAGGCCGGCTGCCCGCCGGTGCGGAGGACTGGTGGCGCACCTGGGAGCACCACACCTTCGACATCCCGGTCACCCCCGGCTGGGCGACCGCGTAGTCGCGCGGCCGGTCAGCGGCGGCCGGCCGCGGCGGCACGTGAACCGGTCCACGCCGGCTGGGCTGCCGCGGCACCACATCGACCGTGGCACCCCGCCGGCAGGCGGCAGCACCAGTTCGAGTGTGGCACCCCGCCGGCCGGCCGCGGCACCACAGCCCCGGGACGCTCCCCGCCGGGCAACCGCGTCCTCAGGCCAGGTCGACGACGACGGGCACGTGGTCGCTGGCGCCCTTGCCCTTGCGCTCGTCGCGCTCGACCCGGGCGCCGCGCACGCGGGCGGCCAGCGCGGGGGACGCCAGCACGAGGTCGATCCGCATCCCCTCGTTCCGCGGGAAGCGCAGCTGCTTGTAGTCCCAATAGGTGTAGGCGCCCGGTGTGTGCTCGCGGGTCACCTCCCGGAACCCCACGTCCTGGAACGCGGCGAATGCCGCCCGCTCGGCCGGGGAGACGTGGGTGGCGCCGGCGAAGGCCGCCATGTCCCACACGTCCTCGTCGCGCGGCGCGATGTTCCAGTCGCCGACGAGCGCGACCTGCGCCGCCGGGTCGGCCGCCAGCCATCCCGCCGCAGCGTCCCGCAGCGCCGCCAGCCAGTCGAGCTTGTACTGGTAGTGCGGGTCGGCCGGGTCCCGCCCGTTCGGCACGTACAGGCTCCACACCCGCACCCCACCGACCGTCACCCCGATGGCCCGCGCCTCGGCGGCGGCCGGCTCGCCCCAGGTCGGCATGCCGGGGAAGCCGACCGTGACGTCCTCGATGGGCAACCGGGAGATGACCGCGACCCCGTTCCACTGGCTCACGCCGTGGTGCGCCACCTCGTACCCGGCCATCTCGAAGGGCAGGTAAGGGAACTGGTCATCGCGGCACTTGGTCTCCTGGACCGCCAGGACGTCGGTGCCGGAGCGGTCGAGGAACGCCAGGACGCGGTCGAGGCGGGCACGGACGGAGTTGACGTTCCAGGTGGCCAGGCGCATGGCGCGAGGCTATCCGTCGGTACCCTGCAGCCGTGACCTCACCGAACGACTCCCTGCGCAGCCGCCTGGCCCAGTACGTCCGCGACCTCGCCGTCATCCGCGGCGAGGTGACCCTCGCCAGCGGCCGGACCTCCGACCACTACGTCGACATGCGGCGGGTGACCCTGCACCATGCCGCCGCCCCGCTCGTCGGGCACGTCATGCTCGACCTCCTCGAGGAGGCCGGGCTCGGGCCCGAGGAGGTCGACGTCGTCGGTGGTCTGACGATGGGTGCCGACCCGGTCGCCACGGCGATCCTCCACGCGGCCGCCTCCCGCGGCCTGGAGCTCGATGCCTGCGTCGTGCGCAAGGAGGCCAAGACCCACGGCCTGCAGCGCCGCGTCGAGGGCCCGGACGTCACCGGCCGGCGGGTGGTCGCCGTGGAGGACACCTCGACCACCGGGGGCAGCCTGCTCACCGCGATCGAGGCGCTGCGCGAGGCGGGCGCCGAGGTCGTGGCCGCCGCCGTCGTCGTCGACCGCGACACCGGGGCACGCCAGCGGATCGAGGAGGCCGGGGTGCGGTACCTCGCCGCGCTGGGCCTGGAGGACATCGGCCTGCGCTGACGCGCCCTCTGCCGCTGACGCGCCCCCTGCGGTGAGGTGCTCCCCTGCGGTGAGGCGCCCTCCTGCGCTGACGCGCCCGTGCGCTGACGCGCCCCTGACGGCGCTGTCCGTCGCCGACGGCGTGGGACCCACACCACCCCGCGCCGATCCACCCCCGATCACCCCGCCCGTAACGGCCCCGCGCGGGCGCGTCTGCTCTACGGTGACGGGTGAGGCGGAGGCGTCATGGTGGACAACGGTGCATCGGCGGACCTCGAGGAGATCCGCTTCGCCTGCGTGTTCAACGGCGGCGTCAGCCTCGCGGTGTGGATGGGCGGGGTCGCCCACGAGATCAACGAGCTCACCGGCACCGGCGCCGCCTACGCACCGCTGCTGCGTCTGCTGCGGGTCCGCGCGCGGGCCGACGTCATCTCCGGCACGTCGGCCGGCGGCATCAACGGTGCGGCGCTCGCGCTCGCCCAGGTCAACGAGCACGCCGACCTCGCCGACCTGCGCGAGGTGTGGGGCGACCAGGGCCGCCTGGAGACCCTCCTCCAGGTGCCGTTCCAGGACCACCCCACCTCGCTGCTGCGCGGGGAGGAGGTCTTCCTCCCCGAGCTCACCCGCGCCCTGCACCGGCTGGCGACGCCGTGGCGGGCGCGGGACGTGCGCGAGCGCCCGATCGACCTCACCATCACCGCCACCCTGCTCGACGGCGTCACCCTCCAGCACACCGACTCCCTGGGCCGGCCGCTCACCCAGAAGCGCCACGACGTCCACTTCCGCTTCACCCGGCGCGACGGCGCGGGCGACGACTTCGCCGGTGCCCCGGCCCCGCGGGGCAGCGGGCCGGTGGACGGTGCGGCCCCGGACGAGTCCGGGCCCGGACACCCGGCAGGCCCGCGGGAGGACGTTGTCGCCGCGCTCGCCCTGGCCGCGCGGACCTCGGCGGGATTCCCCTTCGCCTTCGAGCCGACCCTCATCCCCGTCGACGCCGACGAGCCCGTCCCCGACCGTCCCGACATGGCGCCCTACGCGAGCTGGCGGGGCAACGTCCTGCCCGGCCGGGCCAAGGGGCCGGACCGGTCACGCTACGCCGTCGACGGCGGGCTGCTGAACAACACCCCCACCCAGCACGCGCTGTCCGCGATCGAGCAGATGCCCGCCGACCTGGTCGTGGACCGGGTGATGCTCCTCGTCGTGCCGCTGCCCGCGGTGGAGGTGGCCGAGGCCGGGCCGGCCGAGGAGCCGACCGTCGCCGCCATGGCCCGTGGCCTGGGCGCCAGCCTGACGAGCACCGGCAGCCGCACCTTCATCGAGGAGGTGGAGCACCACAACCGGCAGGCGACCTCGCTGCGCGGCACCCGGCGCGACGTCCTCGCCACCGCCGGCGACGCCGACCGGCTCACCGCCACCGCCCGCGACCTGTACGCGCACTACCGGCGTGCCCGCCTGCGCCGCGACATCCGCGACCTCGCCGCGCAGACGCGCCAGCCCCGGGGCTACCCGTACGAGCGGGTCCGGGCTTGCCTCGAGGCCTGCCACGAGCAGCTGGACGCCGCCCCTGACACCACCACGCTGCCGGGCCGGTTCGACGAGCTCGCCGCCCCGTCCGCCGCGTGGCCGTGGGGCGCCAAACCGCTCCTCGACATGGGCGCCGCCGCCCTGGAGTACCTCGGGGTCCTGCACGACGCGCTGCCGGTCGAGGACCGCGGCACCGTCCGGGAGGCCCGCGGCGAGGTGCACGCCGCGATGGTCCAGGTGCGCGCGGTGCGCGCCGCCCTCGACCGTGTGTGGGGTACCGACCCCGCCCTCGCTGTCGCGGTTCCGGACCTGCACTACTGGCACGCCCGGCTCGCCACCGACGCCTGGTTCCAGCGGGGTGCGGCCGCCGCCCTCGACGTCGTGCGCTCCGCCCTCCCGCGGCTCGAGGTGGACCCCGGCCGCCGGGCGGAGGACACCCCTGCACGGCTGGACGCCGACATCGACCCCGACCGCGTCCTGGCGCTCACCGCCGGGCGCCTCG
>Ga0079225_10002257_pt1 | contig 11038 bp, 9 predicted proteins | sample Poulit2012_FD_76344 | JGI IMG/M metagenome (GOLD analysis project Ga0079225, IMG submission 76344) | Agricultural soil microbial communities from Georgia to study Nitrogen management - Poultry litter 2012 | ecosystem: Environmental > Terrestrial > Soil > Agricultural land | place: USA: Georgia...
CATATAAATTAAAACCAGGATTTCCTCCACTTCCTGGATGTAAAGACTCACTCATGCTTGGAAGAATATAAATCAGCGGAAACATCATCACAAAGCCAAAAACATTATATACCGCACTAATTGTTCCACTTTTTTTAGGATCTTTAATTGAATTTCTTAAAACAAGGTAGGCAAAATAAATAAGCATAGTTAATGCAGCTCCCGTTTGTTTGGGATCATTACTCCAAGGTTGGCCCCATGTAAAGTTTGCCCATTCCATTCCTGTTAGCATTCCAAAGCATCCGAATATAAGACCTGTTTTTGCAAATTCTCCTGCACGAATATGATGAATCGCATTTTGTTTATTAAGAAAAATTAAAGAATTAATAAAGCTTAATAAAAATAGAAGCATCATAACCATCCACATAGGAACATGAAAATATAAATTTCTTATACTTTCATGAATAATAGGTAGTTTGGGTACTTTACCTAAAAAACCAAAAACAATAGAATAAATTATTAAAACTCCAGCAAGAACTTTCCACCAATTTTTTTGCATTGTTTAAATTTTGGGTTTTTCAATTGTGGTCAAAGTTACATAAAATATTAGAAGTGGAAAGTATTATTTTTGTCATAATAATAATTTTAATTTCTTTAAAATTATTCAAGCCTTATAAATATAAGTATCTTTGCATAGTGTATAATAAGAAAATATGATAACTATAATTTCTGGTACGAATAGATTAGGAAGTAATACAAAAAAAGTGGCAAATTATTATAATAAATTGCTACAAGCGGAAAAACATCTTGATATAAAAACACTTTACTTAGAGGATATAGATACTCATAAGAGAAGTGAAGAATTAATTCAATTAGAAAAGGAAATTTTAATTCCATCTCAAGCATTTATTTTTATTTTTCCTGAATATAATGGTTCTTTTCCTGGTGTCTTAAAATCATTAATTGATCATACTGATATCCGTAAAGCTTGGTGGTATAAAAAAGCACTTTTAGTTGGTGTAGCTGATGGAAGAGGAGGTAATTTGCGAGGATTAGACCAATTATCTAATGTGTTGCATTATTTAAAAATGTATGTTCATCCAAATAAATTGCCTTTGTCCAAAATAAATCAGGAATTAAATGAAAAAGGGGAATTTAAAAAAGAATTAACTCGTATTGAAATTGAAAATCAAATAGATGATTTTTTAGCTTTTTTAAATTAAAAGATTAATCTTTTTCATTTATTAAAAAATAATTATCTTAGGCTTTAAAAAATATATTTTATGTTAGAGCTAATAGTAGATAAAGTAAATGATATAATTTGGAGTAATCTTTTTATTCTATTAGCTTTATTCACAGGCTTATATTTTTCTATTCGTACTGGATTTCTTCAGATACGTTTTATTCGGAGAATGTTGCATCTTCTGTTTAATGGTAAGGCTTCCGATAAAGGAGTTAGCTCTTTCCAAGCATTTGCAATTGCAATTTCTGGTAGAGTAGGAACAGGGAATATAGCAGGGGTAGCAACTGCTATTGCTATGGGTGGTCCTGGCGCTATATTTTGGATGTGGGTTATAGCTTTTGTTGGAGCTGCTACAGCAGCAGTAGAAGCAAGTTTGGGACAATATTATAAGGTAATAAGAGAAGGACAATACAGAGGTGGACCAGCATTTTATATAGAAAGAGGATTGAAATCCCGAAAATATGCTTTAGCATTTGCATTTGTAACTTTGATAAGCTGTACTTTCCTATTACCAGGAGTTCAAAGTAACAGTATCGCGGTAAGTGTGGAACATGCTTTTGCGGTATCTCCAATAACAATTATTAGCATTGTAGTTGCCTTTATGGCTGTAATTATATTTGGAGGAGTAAAAAGAATTGGTAAAGTTGCAGAGGTAATAGTTCCTTTTATGGCTATAGGTTATATTGGGATGGCAATTGTGATTATTTTTATTAATTTTAAAGAGATTCCTTCTGTATTCCAATTAATAATTTCATCTGCTTTTAATGCAAATGCAACTTTTAGTGGAGTTTTTGGAATGGCAATTGCTTGGGGAGTAAAAAGAGGAATTTACTCAAATGAGGCAGGACAAGGAACGGCTCCTCATGCAGCTGCAGCAGCCGAGGTGAATCATCCCTTAGAGCAAGGGCTTGTCCAAGCTTTTTCCGTTTATATAGATACAATCTTGGTTTGTACCGCAACAGCATTTATGATTATATTTACAAATGCATATAATGTTATGGGGCCAGAAGGTGCATTTATCGTTGAATATATTCCTGGAATAGAAGAAGGGCCTGCCTTTACTCAAGAAGCTATTAATAGTTATTTCCCCAATAATATTGGTGGTAAATTTGTTGCAATTGCTTTGGTGTTTTTTACTTTTACTACTTTGATGGCATATTATTATTATGCCGAAACAAATTTAAGCTTTTTAAGTAAAAGAAATATTCCTAATTTATTATTACAAGCCTTTAGAATTGTTTTCCTAATAATAGTGTTTTTCGGAGCATTACATGAAGCTAATTTTGCTTGGAAGCTTGGTGATATTGGGGTGGGTTTAATGGCTTGGCTAAATATTGTTGCTCTTCTATTATTGAGAAAGAAATTTATGGAAATTTATAAGGATTATAGAAGAAAATTTAAAAAAATTAAAAATACATAATCCAAATTTGACAATTATATGTCCTAAAATAACATACATTTTTGTAAATTTAAAATTATAAATTAAATATTATGAAAAATATAAAAATTATTAGTTTTGCCTTGGTGGTAGTTATGTTATTGTTTGCTTTTTCTGCGATGGGACAAAAAACATACTTAAATGAAAATAATACTCCAAATCAAATTAAAGAGTTTGTACATACTCATTTTCCAAATCATGTTATTACTAAAGTGAAAAAAGAGGTAAATCCCTTAAAAATAAAATATGAACTAAAATTACACCCTAAAGTAGAAATTGAATTTGATGAAAATTTCAATATTATTGAGTTAGAAAGCAAAAATGGAATTCCTTTAGCTACTTTGCCTGTCGAATTACAAAAGTATTTTAAAAATAATGATATTAATGTATTAATAAAAGAATGGGAAAAGAAAGAAGAAGGCCATAAAGTAAAATTACTGGATGGTAGAAAATTATACTTTAATAATAAAGGAGATTTTGTTGGAGAAAAAAATAAAGGTTATTATAAATATTAGTTTTTAAAATAAATCTCACTTTCCTAATTTAATTGATCCATTATATTGCATTGAAAATTGCATTATTATTATTTCAAGTCTTGACTTTTATTAATTCGAATTTGGGATTATAAGTGTAATTGATGCAGTTATTTTATGGTTTAAAATAGGAGTTAAATTATGACTTTTTAAATACCCAATCATGAATGATAGAAATAATTTCCGAGGAAAACTCTGCATTTTGTAAATATTCTTTTGGAGTAGATTTCGCATTCTTGGATTCAAATAGAATGTGATTCATATTTGGTATAATATTTAACTGTACATTTTCTTTTTTGTGTTTTCTAGTCCACGACTTCCAAGTTTCATATTCATATATAGGAACTTGATAATCTTTCTCTCCTTGAATTATTAATAAATTTTTATTGTTTGATTTAAAGCTTTTTTCAAAATCAAATTGAAAATTATCTTTCCAATATAAATAGGGCACCTGCATGAACATGCTGTCATTGGGTATGTTTTGTTTGCTTTTGAGAATTTGCAATAAATTGTTTGTTTCTGCTAATAAATCTTTATAGATTGAAATATTTTGTTCATTACTTTCATTTTCCAAAATATAAATAATTTGTTCTTGCATTAATTCCGCTATACTCCTGCTTGCAGCTCCTATCATAATACCTCTAGAAACTTTTTTGTCTAATGCATTCATAAGAAAAGGGATATAGCTAGAGCTTAAGCTATGCCCTAAGATTATTATTTCAGAAAATGGATACTCGTCCCTGTTTTCATTGAAGAAGTTAACTATTTCTTTTGCATCATCAATAAATTCTTCCTTTACGGTATATTCTGATTTTTCTATATAAAACTTGGGATTAACGAGAGACTTTTTATCAAAACGATAAGTTGCAATTCCTTTTTTTGCTAATTCTTCAGCCAAAACCTTAAATGGTTTAAAGATTCCTACGCTACTATTTTTATCTGAAGGGCCTGAGCCATGTAAAAATAAGATTAAAGGTACTTTATAATCTTCAGGGGAGGGTAGTGTTAAAATACCAGGAAGTATTGCATTATTTACTTTGATATCTAAGGCAACTTCCTGGTATGTTTTTGTTGAATTATCAATTAATTTTTTTTTTCTTCATTTCGTACTTCATGAGGAACTAAGAAAAATCCATCGATTTGATTATTATCATTGATAACTAATTTATAATCAATTTCAGCTGCATCGTATTCCACATGGTAATAAACCACCTGAAAAGTTTGTCCACCTTCTGTCTCTTCAGTTTCGTACGCACCATGTAGTTTTTTAGGACTTCCTAGTTGCTGATTAATTTGCTCGGTAATTTCTCCCACTTGCTCTTCAGTAACCATTTGTTTAGCTTCCTCACTAAACATCTTATAAGCTTTTGATACATCATTTTCTACAATAGTATTCACAAAATCTTCTGCTACTTTACTTTTTTCTTGTGCTACACCTGCAAAAGCAATACCTACAAACATGCACAAGCTTAATACGATCTTTTTCATTTAATTCTATTTTTTATTATACTATCGAAGTTTATGAAAAATAATTAGTTAACAAAGAAAATATCTAATTTTAAGTAAATTTTAATAAAGCCATGCTTCCCCATTCTAATATTATTAGCTGTATTAAAAATAAAGGGAAAAGTACATGAAAAGGTAGATTAAAGGTTTTTCTACATACTTGAAAAAGTAGAAAAAGTATATAAGTTATGGAAATGAATATAAGGATAAATACTATTATATTGGGGAATTCAAAATTATGTAAAATCTCAAAATTTCCCCATGGAAAATAAGGTTCAATATATAATAAACCAGAAATTATAACAAAAGGAAAGCGTATCCAAATAACGCCTATTAAATAATAAAATATATTGATGTTTTGATTGATAACTAATGAGGTTCCAATGCCAATTAAACCATGTATTAGTATAAATGTAATTTGAGTTAATAATTGATAAGTGAAACTTTTAGGTTCGCCAGTAAATTGCAAATAGCTTGTATAAGAGTATCCGCTTTTCATCATCAACCAAGAATTAACAAATACAAGAAGTAGACCAATTATGAAATAATTAGCTACAAATAAGTTTTTATTTATTGGTTTTGACATTCCTATTGTATTTTCAGTGGAATGTATATTTCCAGATTATTTAAAGGACTATTATTATAGTTTATTTCCTTTTTTTGGAAAAATCACATTCGGTTTAAAGCTTTTTGCTTTTTCAAAATCCATTAAAGCATATCCTATTATAATTAGCATATCTCCTGGACTAACTTTTCTTGCCGCAGGACCATTTAAACAAATCTGGCCACTCCCTCTTTTCCCGGTTATTACATAAGTTTCTAATCGTTCACCATTAGCCATATTAACTACTTGAACCTTTTCATTTTCGATAAGATTAGCAGCTTCCATTAAATCTTCATCGATCGTAATACTTCCAATATAATGTAAATCAGCTTCAGTAACCTGAACATGGTGAAGCTTAGACTTCATAACTTCAATTTGCATAATAATACGATTATAATCGCCAAAGATACTGAATTTAATAAGTTTAAACCATACTTTTATTTTAAAATATTATTTCTTGAAAAATATTCATACCTTTAGATAAGACTTAGAAAATTAATTCATAAAATGGCTACTAATAAAAATTTTGGAAATAATATTGTAAATAATATAGCTGATGAGTCTATGAGAAAGGCAATAAAAGTAAATAGCTTTTCAAAAAGTGATGGAATTAATCAATTTGATAATATTGAAATTGTTAAAAAAGTAGCTAAAAATAGTAAATGGGAAATTACAGAACGATTAGATCATTATTTGGAATTATTTGAAAAAAACTTTGAATTGCAAGGAGGGAGAGTTTTATGGGCTGAAGATGATAAAGATGCGCTTAATTATATTCATCAAATTATTAAGGAACAAAACGCAAAGAATATTGTAAAAACTAAATCCTCCACTTTAAATGAAATAGGTTTAAAAAGCTATTTGACTAAAAATGAAATTCATGTGCAAGAAACAGAAATTGGTGAACTCATTTTAGAAGAATTAAATTTAGAATCAAATCACATTACAAATAGCTTGAATGATATTTTAGAATCAAAAGTGCTCCATTTATGGAAAAAAGGAGTAGAAAAAAATACACTTTCAGGTATTAATGAACTATTTCCATTAATTAAAAATAAATCTATACTTGCTGATATTAGTATTACAGGTGCTAATTTTTTATTAGCAAAAGAAGGTAAAGTGCTTTTATCAGAAAATGAAGGGAATATAAGATTTGCTAGTAGTTTTTCTAAAACGCACATTGTAGTAGTGGGAATTGATAAAATCTTATCTTCAATTCATGATTTGCCTTTGTTTTTACCATTATTAGCTTCTTACAATAATGGGCAAAAAATGACAGTACATAATTCTCTTATTGGAGGTCCTAGAAAAAGAGGAGAAAATGATGGACCTGAAAGAATGATAGTAATTTTATTGGACAATAAAAGAAGTGAACTCCTATCAAAAGAGTTTAGAGAGGCTTTATATTGTATAAAGTGTGGCTCATGTATAAATGTTTGTCCGGTTTATCAAAATATTGGTGGCCTAGCTTATGAAGCTCCTTATTCTGGTCCAATTGGTTCTGTGATAAGCCCACATTTAAAAGGAGTATATGATTATGGACATTTAAGCTTTGCCTCAACTTTATGTGGTGCCTGTACAATGAATTGCCCTATTAATATTCAGATTGATACTTTATTAGCCAAAAATAGAAAATTGTATATAAATTATGGATATGGGACTTGGTCAGAAAAAATAAAAATGCAATTATTTAGGTCTGCTATGAAACATCCATTTGTTATTAAAATTCCAAATAAATGGATGAAAGAATGGCTTTATCAAACAGTATTTGCAGATAGATGGGAAAAAGGAAGAAGTGCTATACAATTTTCTGAAACACCATTTTACAAACTGTATAAAAAATCTAATTTTAATAAAAAATAAGAATTATAGGATTTTTTGAATGTAGATAATAAAAGGTAATGTATTCTTATTTATTATTACGTAAATTTGTTTTCTTTTTCGATAAAAGAAAATGTGGATTTTTCTTCTGATAAATAAAGATTATTTAATTTGAAACTTAAAACATTAGAAATTAAAGGATTTAAATCCTTTCCGGATAAAGTTACTTTACATTTAGACCAAAATGTAATGGGAGTAGTGGGTCCAAATGGATGTGGAAAATCAAATATTATAGATGCGATTCGTTGGGTAATTGGAGAACATAAAATAAGAAGTTTAAGAAGTGATAATTTACAAGATTTAATATTTAATGGCTCTAAAGGGCGTTCGCCTTCAGGAATGGCAGAGGTTTCTATAACTTTTGAAAACACAAAAAATATATTACCTACGGAGTTTACTACAGTTACTATAACAAGAAAGTTTTTTAGAACTGGAGAAAGTGAATATCGTTTAAATAATGTTGTTTGTAGATTAAAGGATATACATTCCTTGTTAATGGATACTGGAATTAGTAGTGATTCTTATGCGATTATTGAATTAGGAATGGTTGATGATATAATTCGAGATAAAGATGGCAGTAGAAGAAGAATGCTAGAGCAAGCTGCTGGGATAACAGTATATAAAACAAGAAGAAGAGAGGCCGAGCAAAAATTAACTGCTACTGATTTAGATATCGATAGAATTGAAGATCTTCTTTTTGAAATTGCTAATAATTTAAAATCTTTGGAGCAACAAGCAAAAAAAGCAGAAAGATATCATAATCTCCAATCGGAATATAAAGAATTAAGTATAGAGTTTGCTAAAGCTAGTTTAAGTGACTTTAATGATGAATACCAAAATCTGCAAAAAAAGAATGCAAAGTTTGCAGCAGAAAAAGCAGCAGTTATAGCCTCTATATCTGGAGAAGAAGCTGCTATAGAAAAACAAAAAAGTGATTTGGTGGATAAAGAAAAAGAATTGCATTATCAACAAAAAGCTTTTAATGATTTGATTAGCAGAATTCGTGTGTTGGAGAGTGAAAAAAAATTAACTTCACAACATTTAAGCCATTTAAAAGAAAGAGCGGAGAGTATTAAGCAAATAATAAAACAATCTAAAGAACAGGTTCTATTGATTAAAGAGCAACAGGAAGATTTAGAAGAGAAAATTGAAGAGCAGTTAGATAGAGTGCTTTTTATGGAGGAACAGGTGGAGGACGAAAAAGAGAGTGGGCTAGCATTGCAAAGTGTTTTTAAAGAGTATAGGTTGAAAATGGAAGAAGTGCGAAAAGAAGTGGAAAAATGGCAAGAGGAAAAGTATAAAATTGAAAAAGAAGTTGCTATACAATCACAAACTAATGCTTCTTTGAATAAACAAATGGAGCGAGTGAGAGCAGAGGTTGAGGAGTTGAAATTGCAAATTTTTAATTCGCAAAATCAAATTGATATCTACGGGGATAAAAAAGAAAAACTTATATCCCAAGCAGCTGTGTATAAACAAGAAATAGAAAAATATGAAAATATAATTTTAAAAAATGATAATTTAAGATTAGAAACTGAAGAGTTGCTCAAAGATAATAATAGAAAATTTGATGCAAAAACAAATGAATATGCTCTTTTGAATTCTTTAATATCTTCAATGGAAGGTTATTCAGATAGCATTCAGTTTTTAGAAAATGAGAAAAATAAAGGAAATTTTAAAGGGATTTTGTTATCGGAACTTTTTAAAATTCCTAATAGTTTAGCTTCATTAGTTGAATCTTATTTTGGAGATACTTTAAATTATTATGTGGTTGATAATAAAAATCAAGCTGAAGAAGCAATTGAATTATTGAAAGAAAATAATAAAGGAAAAGTAGGGTTTTGGATTTTAAATAATTACGAGGAAGAAATTATTTCAGATGAAATTAAGCATTGTGAGAAGATATTAAATACTTTAAGTTTTGAAAAGAAATATTTAAATTTATTTACTTACTTGTTTAATAATTTATATATAGTTAAAGAAACTGACAAGTGGCACTATGATGTTAAAAATAGAAATAATATATTCTTTTTAGCAAATGAATCAAAAATTATAGCCCATGGGAAAATATTTGGCGGAGGGCAAGATTCAGAACAGAATTTTAAAATTGGTAGAAAATATCGATTAGAGGAATTAGAAAATGAAATACAGGATATAAAAAAGAACCTTGAGGATTTAAGCGCTGCAAATCAAAAATATACATCTATAATCAAAGAGCACAAAGTATTATTGCAAGCTATTCCACTTCATAAGATTGAAAAGGAATTAACACAATCCGAAATGCATACTTCTAGCTTGATACAAAGAAAAGAAGAGCAAGAAGAGCGTATGGATAAATTATTGGAAGAATTGGACTCAATTGAAAAAGAGGCTGAAAAAATTATGCAACAACAGCCAGATTATCAATCTAAATATACAGTTTTACAAGATAATTTAATCGAGAAACAAGAGGATTTAGAGCAAAAATCAAAAAAATATATTGCTAAAGAACAAGAAGTAAATGAATGGCAACAAAAATTTCAAATGCTTCAAATTTCTTTACAGCAAGAAAAAAATAAACATGCACAAATAAAACAAGAGTTAGCATATAAAAACCAACAATTTGAAGATATTAATCAGCAAATTGCTTTACAAAGTAAACAATTAGAAGAAACGCAACTAAAAATTTCTGAAGCAGATGGAAAAATTAATTTTGGGGACGATGAACTAGAAGAATTATTAAATAAAAAAGAAAAAGAAGAGTTAAAGTTAAATGCCTTAGATAAGGATTATTATGCTTCAAGGAATAAAATTGCAGAAGCTGAGCAAGCAATTTCTGGAGTTAGAAAGAAGAAAGAACAATTTGACTTACTTATTAAAGAAGTAGAAGATGCGCTTTCGCAGATGAAATTACAAGTGGCTGGTATACGAGAACGTTTAACTGTGGAATTTAATTTGAACTTGGAAGAAGTACTAGAGGAAGAAAGAAGTACAAGCTATACTTTAGCGGAATTGCAGGAGCTTTTAGGTAAGGTTAAAAAAAGACTAGAAAATCTTGGGGCGGTAAATCCTACTGCTATAGATGCATACCAAGAAATAAAATTAAGACATGATTTTATTTTAACACAAAAAGAAGATTTAATTGAAGCTAGAAATAGCTTATTAAAAACTATTGAAGAAGTAGAAAGAACAGCAAATCAAAAATTTCAGGAAACTTTTGAAGCAGTGCGAGGTAATTTTATTGAAGTATTTAAAAGTTTATTTACGGAAAATGATCATGCCGACTTGAGATTGACAGATCCAGAAGATATTGCAAATACTAATATAGAAATTTATGCACAGCCAAAAGGCAAGCGACCAAGCACATTAACTCAATTGTCTGGAGGGGAAAAAACATTAACTTCTACAGCTTTCTTGTTTGCTATATATTTAATTAAACCTGCACCTTTTTGTATTTTAGATGAAGTTGATGCGCCTTTAGATGATGCGAATGTTGGGAAATTTACTCAAATGATTAGGGAGTTTTCTGATAATTCTCAATTCATTTTAGTTACTCATAATAAACAAACCATGGCAACTATGGATATAATCTACGGAGTAACTATGCAAGAGCCTGGAGTGAGTAAGATTGTTCCTGTGGATTTTCGTAGTTTGGAATATTAAAATTATTTTTTTAGCTATCAGAAATAGAAATAATAAAATAGCCGTCTCAAAAGTTCATTTTGATGACGGCTATTTTATTATCGATTTTTACTGATAAATTAAGTTTTTCCTATTTTTTATTTGGGTAGTATCCCGTAAAGTGTGTAAAAGCTATCTTGATTTATAACAAAGTTAAACATATTTATTTATTATTTTCTTTTTGGGAATAAAGG
>Ga0079225_10002258_pt1 | contig 11037 bp, 12 predicted proteins | sample Poulit2012_FD_76344 | JGI IMG/M metagenome (GOLD analysis project Ga0079225, IMG submission 76344) | Agricultural soil microbial communities from Georgia to study Nitrogen management - Poultry litter 2012 | ecosystem: Environmental > Terrestrial > Soil > Agricultural land | place: USA: Georgia...
GAAACGGTCGATACGGGACCAAATCTGGTGGAGGCTACGCGTCCTCGACCAGCGTGAGCAGCGAGCGCAGGACGTGCAGGCACGTGTCGATGTCGTCTTCGGTGAGATCACCGGGTACGTCGCGCAACACCGCGTGCTCGCGGTCGAGCACCGCCGCGATCGTACGCTCGCCGCTCGCGGTGAGAGTCACCAACGATGAACGCCGATGGGCCGGATTGTCCGTCAACCTGACCCAGTCGCGGTCGTATGCGTCATTGACCATGCGCTGGACGAACTGTCGGCTCAGCGCCTGCGTACTGGCCATCGCGGGCACGGTCATCGGCCCGTTCGCGCGCAGCATGTCGAGCACGGCACGTACACCGATGGAGACGCCTTCGATCGGCTCACTGTTCTCGACGGTACGGAAGATGCGCCGGTACAGCGGGCCGAGCACGTCGAACACCTCGCGCATTCGTACGGCGGCGTCGTCGGGTGGGAGGGGAGCGGTGGCCATTGCCCCAGCATATGACACCTCGGTTGTCGCTTCGGCGCGAAGATGACACCATGGTTGTCATGTTGGACAGGGAGTTACTCGAGACCGTGCCCGTCAGCGACGGTCATCTCGCCTATCGAGAAGCAGGCGACGGCCCGACCGTGATCTTCCTGCACGGCGGCGCGCTCGACAGTCGTATGTGGGATCCGCAGTTCGATGCGCTCGCCGCCGACCACCGTGTCGTCGCTGTCGATGCCCGAGGACACGGACAGTCGTCGACACCGAAGTCATCGTTTCGCCACGCCGACGACCTCGCCGAACTGTGCGAGCGTCTCGGTATCGACTCCGCGGTGCTGGTCGGTCTGTCGATGGGAGCGGGAACAGCCGTCGACACCGCAGTCGAATATCCGAGCCTCGTTCGTGGGCTCGTGGTCAGCGGTACGGGCACCAGCGCGCCCGACTTCCGCGACCCGTGGGTGTTGGACGTGCTGCAGACCTGGGCCCGTACGCAGGCAGAGCGCGACGCCGACGGATGGGTCGAGGCCTTCATGCGGTTCGTACCCGGACCGCACCGGGCGATGTCAGACGTGGACCCACAGGTCGTCGGCCACGTCGAGCAGATGGTGCGCGAGACGCTGCGCGATCACGTCGGCGGTGACGACCCCGTCCTGCCCGGGCCGGTCGATGACGTACGTACGCGCGCGAGCGCGATCGCCGTCCCGGTGCTCGCGATCATCGGCGCCCTCGACTCCGACGATCACATCCGGATGGCGACCGAGTTGGCAGAGGAGGTCGCGTACGGGTCGGTCATCACGATCGACGGCAGCGCGCACTACCCGAACCTGGAGCGGCCGGACGAGTTCACCGCGGCCGTACGCGCCCACCTCTGACCCGTGTCCACCAGATTTGGTCCCGTATCGACCGTTTCGGCACTCCGAAACGGTCGATACGGGACCAAATCTGGAGGAAGGGTCAGCGGCCCTGCATCATCTTGCGGGCGCCCTTCGTGCTCGTCGGCATCGGGCCGTGCGGGACGGGCGCTTGCGGCCGCATCGCGTCGAGGGCGCGCAGCCGCTGCATGAGCTCGGTGATCTCGGCGGGCGTCGTCGACTTCGGCAGCTTCTGGATGTGCTTGATCAGCTTCGGGATCGCGACCTGCCCCTCGCCGTCGCCGACGACGATGTCGACGATCGGCACCTCGCCGGCCACGCGGGCGTGCTTCTTCTTCTCCGCGGCGAGCAGGTTGCGTACGCGGCTGGGAACGCCCTCGCCGACCAGGATGATGCCCGGGCGCCCGACCACACGGTGCAAGACGTCCTGGTTCTTGGTGAACGCGACGGCGGTCTTGACGTGCCAGCCGCGCTTGAGCATCTGCAGCGCACCGGCCGCGGCCCCCACCTGCCCGTCGATCTGGGCGTACGCGGCGTGCTCGGCGCGCTTGCCGAAGACGATGACCGCGGCCAGGAAGCCCGACATGATGCCGAACGGGAGCGCGAGCCACCAGCCCATGATGAGGTAGCCGATCGCGCCGACGATGCCGCCGACGACGATGAACCACGCGAGCAGCCGGAGACCGATGAACCGCTCGGAGCGCTTGGTGATGCGGTACGCCTGCGCGATCTGGCGCAGCCGACCCTTGGGAGGCTCAGCAGGGGCAGTGGACATACACCCAGCCTACGCGTTGGACCTCGTGCTCTGCTCGCCGCGGGCCTCGACCGCCTGCTGGTAGAGCCGCCCCGCCCGGTACGAGGAGCGTACGAGGGGTCCCGACATGACGCCGGAGAAGCCGATCTCGTCGGCCTCGTGCTTGAGCTCGACGAACTCCTCGGGCTTGACCCACCGCTCGACCGGGTGGTGCCGCGGTGACGGGCGGAGGTATTGCGTGATCGTGAGCAGCTCGCAGCCGGCGTCGTACAGGTCGCGCATCGCCTGCGAAACCTCCTCGCGCTCCTCGCCCATGCCGAGGATGAGGTTCGACTTCGTCACCAGCCCGTACGCGCGCGCCTGCGTCAGGACGTCGAGCGAACGCTCGTAGGTGAACGCCGGCCGGATGCGCTTGAAGATGCGCGGCACCGTCTCGACGTTGTGTGCGAGCACCTCCGGCCATGAGGAGAAGACCTCCTCGAGGAGGTCGGGCTGGCCGTTGAAGTCGGGGATGAGGTTCTCGACGCCGGTGTCGGGGTTGAGCCGGTGGATCTCACGTACGGTCTCGGCGTACAGCCAGGCACCACCGTCGGGCAGGTCGTCGCGTGCGACGCCGGTGATCGTGGAGTAGCGCAACTGCATCGTACGGACGCTCTCGGCCACGCGGCGGGGTTCGTCACGGTCGAGCTCGGCGGGCTTGCCGGTGTCGATCTGGCAGAAGTCGCAGCGTCGGGTGCACTGTTCGCCACCGATCAGGAACGTCGCCTCGCGGTCTTCCCAACACTCGTAGATGTTGGGACAGCCCGCCTCCTGACAGACGGTGTGCAGTCCCTCGCTCTTCACGAGGTCTTGCAACTCCTGGTACTGCGGACCCATCTTGGCACGGGTCTTGATCCACTCCGGTTTCTTCTCGATCGGAGTCTGGCTGTTGCGTACCTCGAGGCGGAGCATCTTGCGGCCATCCGGTGCAATAGTCACGCGGCCCACCCTACGCGGTGGCCGATAGAGTCGGGCGGGTGGCGATCGCGAAGTGGCTGCCGAACCAGACATGGGTCCGGGCGCGGCCGACGACCAGACAGCGACGCGTCGACGTGCTCGTCGGCGTCGCGATCGCTGGGCTCAGCGTGTTCGCGGTCGAGCTGCAGTACAGCGGCGCGCCCGGGGTCGACATGGGCTGGCACGACGTCGAAGGCTACCTCTGGTCCGCGGGGCTCGGGCTCGTCCTCTGCGTTCGGCGGATGTTTCCGCTGACGGTCCTGGTGCTGACGTCGCTCCTGTTCCTCGGGCTCGGATCCCGGCTGATGTACCTGGGCACGTCGGTGTTCGTCCAGATCGCGATGTTCATGGCGATGTACACCGCGTGGGCGTGGTCGCGCCGCCGCCGCGAGCTGTACGTCGTGTCCGCTGTCGTCGTGGTCGGCATGTTCGCGTGGGTCGCCTGGCAGTTCGGCAGCGACGACTTCACCCCGCCCCTGATCAGTCCTGGGCTCGTCGATCCGACGCTCGCGCTCATCCTCTACTCGGTGATGATCAACATCATCTACTTCTTCGGCGCAATGGGGTGGGGAAGCGTGTCCTGGCGCGCTGCCCGACAGCGAGCGGACCTGCAGGCGTACGCCGAGCAGCTGCGCCGTGAGCAGGAGATCAACGCCGAGCGCGCGGTCGCCGAGGAACGCGTACGCATCGCACGCGAGCTGCATGATGTCGTCGCGCACCACGTCAGCACGATCGGTGTACAGGCGGCCGGTGCGCGACGGCTGCTCGAGCGCGCACCCGAGTCGGCGTCGGATGCGTTGCATACGATCGAGGGCTCGAGTCGTTCGGCGGTCTCCGAGATGCACCAGTTGGTCGGGCTCTTGCGCTCGTACGAGACGAACGGCCACGGCGACCGCGCGCCGCAGCCCGGCATCGACGACCTGGAACAGCTCGTCGCCGACTTGCCGCGAGGCAGGTTCACGGCCGACTTGAGCGTTGTCGGTGAGCCGTTCGAGGTATCGGGTACGGCGGGCCTGTCGATCTACCGGACCGTCCAGGAGGCGCTGTCGAACGTACGCGAGCACTCGACCGCGAGCTACGCAAGGGTCGTCCTGCGCTACCTGACCCTCGATGATGCCCGCCGCATCGAGGTCGAGATCACCGACGACGGCTCGCCGCAGAAGGCGGGGCGCGGTGACGACGGCGGTTGGGGCCTGCAGGGTATTCGTGAGCGGGTCCAGCTGCATCGCGGCGAGTCGGAGGTCGGGCCGCGACCGAGCGGAGGGTTCCGCGTACGGGTACGACTGCCGATGGAGGCCGACAAGTGATCCGGATTGTGCTGGCCGACGACCAGGACCTCATCCGCGCGGGGTTCAAGATGATCCTGTCTGTCGAGGAAGACATGGAGGTCGCTGCCGAGGCGTGTGACGGGCGTGAGGCGGTGGCGCTCACGGTCGAGCACGAGCCCGACGTCGTGCTGATGGATGTGCAGATGCCTGACATGGACGGCATCGAAGCGACACGCGACATCGTGGCGCGTACGCAGGAGACGAAGGTAGTCATCCTGACGACGTTCGACAGTGATGAGTATCTGTTCGAGTCGTTGCAGGCGGGCGCGAGCGGGTTCCTGCTCAAGAACAGCGACCCCGACGACCTCGTCTCCGCGATCCGGTCGATCGCCGACGGTCACGCGCTGCTCGCGCCCGAGGTGACACGCCGGGTGATCTCACGCTTCGCGCGCGGTGCCGGGCACGTCGTGAGCGACGGCGACCGGTTGGCGGATCTGACCGACCGCGAACGCGACGTGCTCGTACTGATGGCACGCGGCTTCAGCAACGCCGAGATCGCGGATGAGCTGGTCTTGGGGGAGGCGACGATCAAGACCCACGTGTCGCGGATCCTCACCAAGCTCGACGTACGCGATCGGGTGAAGGCTGTGGTGGTGGCATACGAGTCGGGCCTTGTTGTGCCGCACGCTAACTGAGAAGGACCTATGGTGAGAATGCTTGTTACCGGTGGTGCCGGATTCATCGGCAGCCACTACGTCAGAAGCGTGTTGGGGGACGCGTGGGGTGGTCTTCGGCCCGAGGAGGTCGTAGTGCTCGACAAGCTCACGTACGCGGGGGTGGTGACCAACCTGGCGGCGATGCGTGACGACGGCAGACTCAGATTCGTGCACGGAGATATCCTCGATCGACAATTGGTCGACGATCTGATGACCGAAGTCGACGTCGTCGTGCACTTTGCCGCTGAGAGTCATGTCGACCGGTCGATCTCGTGCGCGACCGACTTCGTGATGACCAACGTCGTCGGCACCCAGGGACTGCTCGACTCCGCGCGCTCCAAGGGCATCGACAGGTTCGTCCATGTCTCGACCGATGAGGTCTACGGGTCGATCGACGAAGGTAGCTGGGATGAATCATGCCCGGTCGAGCCGAACTCGCCGTATGCCGCCTCCAAGGCGTCGAGTGACCTGATCGTGCGGGCGTACCACCGAACACACGGCGTTCCGGCCTGCATCACCCGGAGCTCCAACAACTACGGTCCGTATCAGTTTCCGGAGAAGGTCATACCGCTCTTCGTGACAAACCTGATCAACGGTCGCACGGTGCCGCTGTACGGTGACGGATCGAACGTTCGTGACTGGCTTCATGTCGACGATCATTGTCGTGCGATCCATACCGTCGTCGAGCGCGGCTGTTCTGGGGAGATCTACAATATCGGAGGCGGTTCGGAGATCAGCAATCTCGAGCTCACCGGTCTGCTGCTCGACGCGTGCGGGAGTGAGTGGGATCGGGTCGTCAAGGTCGAGGACCGTCCGGCGCACGACTTGCGGTACTCGGTAGCGACCGACAAGATCCGCTCCGAGCTCGGGTTCGAGCCGCAGATCCCGTTCGCTGACGGACTACGGGCGACGGTCGAGTGGTACCGCGACAACCGTGCATGGTGGGAGCCGCTGGCCTCATGAGACCAGGTCGTTGAAGTCGCTCGCAGACTCGTTCGAGTGCTCCAGGAGGTCGAGCAGGTATGTTCCGTAGCCGCTTGTGACCATCGCCGTTGCCCGCTTGCGGAGTTCTTCGTCCGAGAGGAACCCCTGGCGCCAGGCGACCTCTTCGGGTGCGCCGATCTTCAAGCCCTGCCGGGTTTGAACGGCTCGGATGAAACCGCTGGCTTCATTGAGGGATTCGAACGTCCCAGTGTCCAGCCAGGCGGTTCCGCGGGCGAGAACCGATACATGTAATGCGTCACGATCGAGGTAGGCCTGGTTGACATCGGTGATCTCGTATTCTCCACGCGGGGACGCGCACACGTCCTTCGCGATCTCTACGACATCATTGTCGTAGAAGTACAGGCCCGGGATCGCGTAATTGCTCCGCGGATGCGTTGGTTTCTCCTCTAGCGAGACCGCGCGTCCGACCGCATCGAACTCGACGACTCCGTACGCCTCGGGATTGTGGACTCGATACGCGAAGATCGCAGCACCGTCGAGGGTGGAGAACTGCTGTAACTGAACTCCGAGTCCCTGACCGTAGAACACGTTGTCGCCGAGTACGAGCGCACAACGGTTGGTGCCGATGAAGTCCTCACCGATCGTGAACGCACGCGCCAATCCATCCGGACTCGGCTGTACGGCGTACGAGAGGGAAATGCCGAACTCCGATCCATCACCGAGAAGTCGACGGAAGTTGTCGGCGTCCTGTGGGGTTGTGATGATGAGTACGTCCCGTATTCCAGCCAGCAGCAGTGTTGACAGCGGGTAGTAGATCATCGGCTTGTCATACACGGGCAGAAGCTGCTTGCTGGTGCCGTGCGTGACGGGATGCAGCCGTGACCCCGAACCTCCAGCGAGAATCAGTCCGCGCATGGGCGCGAGTATCCCTTGCGAGGGGGTCATCGACGGTTCGTCGGCGGCGTAACTGGTCGGCAGACAGCCGTCCTGACTGACGAACGGGCGTGGCCCTCATCGTCTGTTATCGTGTCCGGACCCTAGGGAGGCCACTCGATTCAGGAGGCATTGGATGACCCACGAGCGACCTCTACCCGACGAGGTTCTGCTGCTGGCGATCGACGATGACGGGAAGTATCTCGTTGACCAGAACAAGCTGCGTGTGGCGCTCGCTGCCTCGGCCGTGCTGGAGTTGCATCTGATCGGAGTCCTGGAGACCGATGAAGGTGGCAAGCGAGATCGTCTGCGGCGAACCGACGTCGGTGTCCCAGGCGACGATGAGCTGTGGGCCGAGATCGCTGAGAAGGCGGACGACAAGACGCCGAAGGGTGCCGTCTCTGCCTTGGTCAGCAATCCGTTCCACAACCTCGGTACGAAGGTGGAGGAACAATCACTGGACAAGCTTGTCGCCGACGGTGTGTTGGAGAAGCATGAAGGCAGAACACTCGGCGTATTCCCGACCAAGCGTTGGCGAACCGCCGACGCATCCGACGAGGCATCCGTGCACGCAACGGTGCAAGCTGCGCTCGCGACGCAACAGGACCCCGACGTACGCACGGGTGCGCTGATCAGCGTGCTCTGGTCGATCGGCATCGTCAAGGAGGTCTTCGCGGGCGAAGCGGTCGAGCGGCGAGCCGAAGAGATCTCCGAAGGAAATTGGGCAGCGGCCGCGACCAAGGGGGTCGTTGCCGGCATGACGGCAGCGGTCATCGCCGGGGCGGTCGTCGGCGGTGGCATCATCGGCTCCTGACGACCTGTAGTCGCCTTGCTGACCTCGACCGTGCCACCCGCATCCGATGTGCGCGTGTCGGTGATCTGCGCAACGTACAACCGCGGACCGGCAATCAAGGAGACCTTGCAGTCCGTCCTGCATCAGCACCTGACGGCATTGGAACTGATCGTCGTCTCCGACGGCAGCACCGACGACACGGACCGACACGTGGCTACGGTTGCTGACTCAGACTCGCGCGTAAGGCCGTTGGCGGTCGAGCACAGCGGCATTCCATCGCGTGCCCTGAACGCCGGAATCGAACTGGCTCGGGGCGAGTACCTCGCCTACATCGACCATGACGACCGGTGGGCGCCGGAGCACCTGACGTTGCTGGTCCATGAGCTGGAGCAGGGCGCAGACCTCGCAGCGGCAGGGTCAGTGTGGGTCGACGAGGCCAACGAAATCGTTTCGGTACGTCCCGCTGCCGGCCTGCTGTGGCACCCGGAGATCCAGGTCGTCAGACCGATTTTCGAGAACTCACAAGCGGCGCACCGAGCGGACTGGATTGACGTCGTCGGTCCGTGGCGGGAGCAGTCTGCGGGGCTCGAGGATTGGGACATGTGGCTACGCTTCGACGACGCCGGTGCGCGCGTGGCAACGGTGCGCAGCGAGCCGCTACGAAAGACGATGGGCAGATACAACAGGCATCGCGGGATCGAGCAACCGCACTCCTTCGAGCTGGTCCGATGCCCCGACCCTCGCGCCGCACGCCAGGCGATCCGAGCTTTGATGTCACCGCCGGTCGCGACACAGATCGACGAGGCCATGACGGCCGATACGTTGGCTTGGTACAACGCCTTGGCCAGAACCGAACAGTTCGTTCTTCCTCGGGGCTTCGCGAGCAGCCGCGCCGAGGCAATCGAGCTGATACCGCAGGCGCTCCGGGAGGCGCGTGCGGCCGATCGCGGCCTCGAGGACCGATCCAACATCCGTATCGAACCACGGGGTGCTCAGGTCGCTGTGGTACAAGACATCAACTGTATGACTCCCGAGCATGCCGAGCGATTCGCGACCATTACCCGCCGATGTCACCCGCGAATGATGGCGCAGATCGAGGAGGCCACCGCTGCATACTCCAGCGAACCCTAGCCACGCTGAGGGTCTACCGTCCATAGTTGAAAGGAACCCGTATGACGCACGTGTTGACAGAGACCGACAGCGCGAGGGCGACCCGGGATCTCTATCTCGACCTCGTAGAACGCGTTCTGATCAACTCGGTCTACGAAGATCCGGGTATGCTCTACCCTGACGGCGCGTCACGGGAGGAAATCGCGGCGCACCGCGAGGTGGTTGAGTTCGACCCGAAGCGGCGAGCCAATGGCTTCGACTTTCCGACCCAAGCACACACCATGATCGGCGGCCGGCGCATGGCCAACATCCGCGAGTGTGTTGAAACCGTGCTGGCCGAGGAGGTACCCGGAGATCTGATCGAGACGGGCGTCTGGCGTGGGGGCGCGACGATCTACATGCGTGCGATTCTCAAGGCATACGGCGTCGACGACCGTACTGTCTGGGTCGCGGATTCGTTCGAAGGGCTCCCTGCGGCGGATTCCGACAGGTATCCGATTGATGCCGGGATTCCATTCGACGCGATGACTGACGTCTTGGGTGTTCCGCTGGCCGAGGTGCAGGACAACTTTCGGCGCTACAATCTCCTGGACGAGCAGGTGCAGTTCATCAAAGGGTTCTTCCGTGACTCCCTGCCGACCGCGCCGGTCGATCGACTCGCGGTGCTTCGTCTCGACGGTGACATGTATGAGTCCACCATCAACGCTCTAGACGCACTGTACCCGAAGCTCTCCGTTGGTGGGTTCGTGATCATCGACGATTACCGGCTCGTACCTGCGTGTCGGCAGGCAGTCAACGACTACCGTTCGACACACGGCATCACCACCAGCATCACCGCAATCGATGCCTGCGGGTCCTACTGGCGCAAGGAAGCCGACGTCAACGCTTGAGGGTCGTCCCGGACTCGAGTCGAGCACGAAGCTCGTCGTCGAGTCTTCGACACTCGTCGAAGTCCGGTAGTCCGCCGGTGCTCTCCCAATCGCGCACGGTGAGCGCGTTGGCGTCACGCTGTGACATCTCGGCGTCCGCGGGCACGGGCAATGCCAGATCGGGGTCGGTGAACGCCAAAGCCTGCTCGTGGTCGGGGACGTATGTGGTGGAGAGCAGATACGTCACCACGGTGTCATCGGCGGTAGCGACGTAGCCGTGTCCGAATCCAACGGGCAGCGATAGTACGCAGCCGTTCTCGGGGTCGAGCGTCACTTGGTCCCACAACCCGAACGACGGTGAACCGACGCGCAGGTCGACCACGAAATCGAGTGCTGCCCCTGCGGCACACCAGACGAGTTTGGCGCAACCCGGCGGTGTCGTCGTGAAATGGATACCGCGTGCGACACCGCGTCGCGACCGGCTGTGACTGACCTGAGCGATCGGAAACTCGATCGTCGACGGCTCGGTGGCGCGATCGTCCATCCCGTGCTCCAACGGTGCGGTGGAGTAGGTGGTGATGAAATGACCGCGATGATCACGATTGACCGTGGGATACACGACGGTTGCGTCCGCGACATTCAGTCGATCGACCCTCATCATCCCTATACTATGGCCGATGAGTCACTGCCGTATATGTTCGGGCGTCGTCGATCCCTTTCTCGATCTCGGCGACCAGCCCTTGTCGGACGCCTTCCCCTCCGTCGGAGCGACCGATGATGAGTTCTTCTTCTCGCTCGAGGTCGGACGCTGCACTCGTTGCTCGATGGTCCAACTCCTGCACGAGGTACCACGCGAACGCATGTTCCACCACGACTACCCGTACCGGTCGTCGGGGTCGGTCACGATGACAGAACACTTCGCCCAGGTAGCTCAGCGATTTCTCGATCACGAGTTGGACGGAGACGATCCCTTCATCGTCGAGATCGGCAGCAACGATGGCATCATGCTGCGTACGATCGCCGCGTCCGGGGTTCGTCATCTCGGCGTAGACCCGTCCACCGGCGTCGGGATGTCCGCTCAGGAGTCGGGAGTACGTGTGCGTACAGACTTCTTCGAAGAATGCACTGCTCGCCAGATCCACGCAGCCGAAGGTGCAGCAGATGTGATCTACGCGGCCAACACGTTCTGCCACATCCCCTATCTGGACTCGGTTCTCGCAGGCGCCGACATACTGCTGGCGGATTCCGGCATTTTTGTCTTCGAGGATCCCTACCTCGGCGACATTCTGCA
>Ga0079225_10002260_pt1 | contig 11035 bp, 13 predicted proteins | sample Poulit2012_FD_76344 | JGI IMG/M metagenome (GOLD analysis project Ga0079225, IMG submission 76344) | Agricultural soil microbial communities from Georgia to study Nitrogen management - Poultry litter 2012 | ecosystem: Environmental > Terrestrial > Soil > Agricultural land | place: USA: Georgia...
AGGCCCGAGGCTTGCGGGACGATGGAGTCGCCGTTCGCGATCGCCGCTTCGACGCGCTCGCGCCAGGCGGAGGTGCCCAGCAGCCAGTCGAAGCTTTCGACCTGTAAACCGAGGAGGTCAGGAGCCTGGAGCGGCTCCTGGATCTTGGCGAACGAGACTCGACGGGACGCGGTACGAGCCGCGATCTCTTCAGCGGTAGGAACAGAAGATGAGGTGCGCGAGGCAGCCAAAGGGGATCCTTCCCTGCGAATTGTGTGCACACTGCGCTGGGAGGGCCTGCTCGCCCCGAACCATCGACGGACTCGCGTGACAACGGCGAGAGACGACGGTGGGAGGACAGGCAGACACAACTCAGCGCAAAGCGATAGCATACACGAGCGCACAGGCTCGGTCCAGCGCACCCCAATGTGCGTGCAGGTGAGCGCCGTCACCTGCGGGCATCACCATACTTCATCCGGGGCCGCCCGCGAAAACCCCGGTGCACCGGTGGGTTGGCCGGTGCAGGCGCCCTTGGTTCAGTCCCGCAGGATGGCCTCCGCCTCCCGGGCCAGCGCGAACAGCGCGGGCACTGCCTGCGCCGAGCCGATGAGCTGGATACCGATGGGCAATTCGCCGGCTTCCCGGGCGCCGATGGGGAAGGTCACCACGGGGAGCCCCAGGGCCTGCCACGGGACGCTGAGCACCGGGTAGTCGATGTTGCGCTCCCCCGCCGGCGCCCGGCGAGCGATCGCAGGAGCGACGATGACGTCGTGATCGCGGAACATCTGCTGCACCCAGTCGTAGCGCCCTGCCATCGTCGCCAGCGCCGCACGGTATTCGTGCCAGCTCGACTCGGCTTCGGGGCGCAGGTAGCCGCACAGCTGGGCCGGGTCGAGTTGCGCCTCGGCGACGTCCGCGGCGAGCTCGCGGGGCCCCTCGTAGCCCATGACGACCTCGAGCGCGTTCTTCAGCCCAGTCGCGTGCTCCCCGAGGGAGAAGTCGGTGACTTGCGCGCCGCGGCCGGCCAGGTCCGCCGTGGCCGCCTCGAAGGCCTCGCGGACATCGTCGGCGACCTCGCCCCAGTCGTAGTCGATCCACCGGGCCATGCGGGGTGGGTTGGCTCGCCAGTCGCGGGGCTCGGCAACAGGCGCAGGCCGACCGAGGATCGCGGCTTCCGCGTGGGCAAGATCGCCCACGCCGGTGGCAAACAGGCCGAGGGAGTCGAGGGTCGGGCAGGGGCGCACGACCCCTGACATCGGCCAGTCGCCGGCGGGGGCGACATAGCCGGCGACTCCACAGTAGGCCGCCGGCCCCGTGACGGAGCCGGCGGTGTGGGTGCCCACGGCGAGGGGCACCATGCCCGCGGCCACCGCGGCGGCCGAGCCGTTGGATGACCCGCCGGGGGTATGCGCGAGATTGTGGGGGTTGCGAGTGCCGGGGATGAAGGAGCGCACGAAACCGGACGACGTCGTCTTGCCCACCAGCTGCGCATCCAGGTCGCGCAGGCGCTTGGCGATCCATGCGTCGCGGGCGGCCACGGGGTGGCCGCCCGGGCCGTTCCACCGGTAGGTCGGATGTCCCGCGACATCGATCGTCGCCTTGAGGCCCACGGGCACCCCCGCGAGTGCGCCGAGGGTATCGGGGCGCTGCACGTTGGTCATGTCGCGCGCGCGGTCCTGAGCTTCCGCCGCGAAGAGCCAGTGCCAGGCGCGGACGTCCTCGTCAGCCGCCTCGATGCGGGCCAGACTGCGGTGGAGCTCCGCAGCCGGGCTCCGCCGCCCGCTTCGGACCGCTTCGACCGTCTCCGTCACGCTCCAGGACTCCTCGGGGAGCGCATGGCTCACCTCTGCCGCCAGCTGCACCTGCATCGCCACGTTCTCGTTTCCCTTCCCGCGTGCACCGCTGCAACGCCCGAACCAGCATAGGTGTCGAAACGGCAAACGGCCCGAAACCACGCGGGTTTCGGGCCGTTTGGTGGTGATGTCGTTAAGACGTCACTTGAGCTCGATCGTGGCGCCGGCGCCCTCGAGGGCTTCCTTCGCCTTGTTCGCGGTTTCCTCGTCCACGCCTTCGAGCACGGCCTTCGGCGCGGAGTCGACGAGGTCCTTGGCCTCCTTGAGGCCGAGGCTGGTGAGCGCGCGGACCTCCTTGATGACCTGGATCTTCTTGTCGCCGATCTCGGCGAGGAAGACGTCGAATTCGCTCTTCTCGGCGGCGGCCTCGCCACCGGCGTCGCCGCCAGCGGCGGCGGGGCCGGCAGCAACGGCTACTGGGGCCGCTGCGGTGACCTCGAAGACCTCTTCAAACTGCTTGACGAACTCGGAGAGTTCGATGAGCGTGAGCTCCTTGAAAGCCTCGATGAGCTCTTCGGTGCTGAGCTTCGCCATGGTGGGCGTTCCTTCCTGGTTGTCCTGCTACGCGAGCAGCAGTGGGGTGATGGGGTGCCGGGGCGCTCAGGCCTCGGCGGCCTGCTTCTCGCGCAGGGCCTCGATCGTCCGCGCCGCCTGGGTGGCCGGAGCGGTGAACATGTACGCAGCCTGGAACATCGCTGCCTTCATTGCGCCAGCAGCCTTGGCCAGCAGCACCTCGCGGCTCTCGAGGTCGGCGAGTGTGCCCACCTCTTCTGCCGAGAGCGGGCGCCCCTCCATGAGGCCACCCTTGATGACGAGCTGGTCATTCTCCTTGGAGAACGTGCGCAGGGCCTTCGCTGCTTCGGCCGGTTCCCCGGAAACGAAGGCGATGGCGGTCGGCCCCTCGAACTGCTCGACGAGGGAGTCGAAGCCTGCGTCCTTGGCCGCGATCTGGGCCAGGGAGTTCTTCACGACGGAGTAGCTGGCGCTGGTGCCGAGCGAGCGTCGCAGCTCCTTGAGCTGTTCGACGCTGAGCCCGCGGTACTCGGTGAGCACAACGGCCGATGAGTCGCGGAGCTTCTCCGCGATATCGGCGACCGCTGCCACCTTGTCAGGCCTCGCCATGGCCCTCCTTCCGATAGTGCCGCCGGAAGAAGCATGCGGAAACGAAACAAGCCCCGCGCAGGAAGACGCGGGGCTCATGCACTAAGCACGTGGCCGTTGGCTTACCTGCGCTGGCTTCGCTTTCGCGGACTTCGGCTCACCATGGCGATGAGCAACCGGCGGTCTTGGGCAACGATCACCTTAACCCGCGCGGGCCCGATTCCCAAGCGTGAAGGTGTGCGCTTCCCCACAGCCACCCAAACCGGGGCGAGTAGGCCCCCTAACTCATGGGATCCAGACGGTTCGAAGGCGGCCCACGGCGCTAGCTCATGGGACCCAGAGGGTTCGGGGCGCCCCACGGCGCTAGCTCCTGGGATCCAGACGGTTCGGAGGCGACTTACGGCACTAGCTCATGGGACGCAGACGGGTCGGAGCGCTCACTCCTGGGAGTCCGTCGTAACTCATGGGTTCCAGACCCCCTTTTCGACGGACTCCCAGGAGCCAGCCGAGGGCGGGGCGGGTTTGGCGCGGTTGACTCACAGGAATCCGTCGGGCGTGGGGGTCCGTCGGGCATGCGAATCCGTCGGGCGTGGGGCCCCTTCGGGCATGGGGGTCCGCCGGGCAGGGATCGCTCGAGTCTTCCAGTTCCGTCCACTCCGGGGAACGTGAGGCCCGACGACGCGGGTGTCGGCGGTAAAAAGCGACATCACCCGCTTTGTGCAGCGGGTGATGTCGCGAGGTGAATCGGTGATGGCTCAGCCGAGTGGCGGTGCCTCACGAGTGACGGTGCCTCAGACGAGGACGTCCTCGCTCATGAGGTCGCGCGTGCGTGAGGCGTCGAGCGGGATGCCCGGGCCCATCGTCGTCGCCATCGTCGCCTTCTTGATGTAGCGGCCCTTCGACGAGGACGGCTTGAGCCGCAGCACCTCCTCAAGTGCGGCGCCGTAGTTCTCCACGAGCTGCTGCTCGCTGAACGATGCGCGCCCGATGATGAAGTGGAGGTTGCCGTGCTTGTCGACGCGGAAGTCGATACGGCCGCCCTTGATCTCGCTTACGGCCTTGGCCACGTCCATGGTGACCGTTCCGGTGCGCGGGTTGGGCATGAGGCCGCGGGGGCCAAGCACCCGGCCGAGGCGGCCGACCTTACCCATGAGATCCGGGGTCGCAACGGCGGCGTCGAAGTCGGTCCAGCCGCCCGCGACGCGCTCGATGAGCTCGTCGCCCCCAACCTCGTCTGCGCCGGCGTCGATCGCCTGCTGGGCGCGGTCGCCCACCGCGAAGACGATGACCCGGCTCGTCTTACCGGTGCCGTGCGGGAGGTTGACGGTGCCCCGCACCATCTGGTCGGCCTGGCGGGGGTCGACGCCGAGTCGAAAAACGACCTCGACGGTGGAATCGAACTTCGTCGTCGCCGACTCCTTCGCGAGGCGCACTGCCTCGAGCGGAGCGTGAAGGTGGCTGCGGTCGATGCGCTCGGCCGCCTTGCGGTAGTGCTTACTGCGCGTGGTCATGCTGCTTCTCCTTGAAAGTTCTCTGAGCAGTTGTGGTCTGCGGGTCCGCGCCGGACCCTGCCACGGTCATACGTGAACGAAACGGACGTTCCGGTCGAGCCAGCCGGCTCAATCCTTGACGGTGATCCCCATCGAGCGGGCCGTGCCGGCAACGATCTTCGCTGCGGACTCGACGTCATTGGCGTTGAGGTCGGGCATCTTCGTCTGGGCGATCTCTCGCACCTGCTCCGACGTCAGGGTCGCCACCTTGTCGGTGTGGGGGGTTCCCGAGCCCTTCGCGACGCCGGCGGCCTTCTTGATCAGCTCGGACGCGGGCGGCGTCTTCGTGATGAAGGTGAAGGAACGGTCTTCGTACACCGTGATTTCCACGGGGACCACGTTGCCGCGCTGCGACTCGGTGGCGGCGTTGTACGCCTTGCAGAACTCCATGATGTTGACGCCGTGCTGACCGAGCGCGGGGCCAATGGGCGGCGCAGGGGTCGCGGCGCCGGCCTGGATCTGGAGCTTGATCAGGCCTGCAACCTTCTTCTTGGGGGGCATTCTTCGTCCTCGTTACTGAAATGGATGGGCGTTGGTGACCGCCAACGCCGTCGTGCACCGGTGGGCTGACCCGCCGGCTGCTCGCGGGGGAACTGCACCCCTGCGAGTCCTCTCAGAGCTTGGCGACCTGAGAGAAGGACAGTTCGACCGGAGTTTCGCGGCCGAAGATCGAGACCAGCACCTGCAGCTTCTGCGACTCCGCGTTGATCTCCGCGATGGTCGCCGGCAGCGTCTCGAAGGGACCGTCGGTGACCGTGACCGACTCCCCGACAGCGAAGTCCACCTCGATGGCCGGTGCCGGCTCGCCGGGCGCCGCCTCGGCCTTGGCCGTCTCCTTCTTCGCCAGCGTCGGGGCGAGCATGGAGAACACCTCGTCCTCCGTCAGCGGGAATGGCTGGTGGGTCTGGCCCACGAAACCGGTGACGCCGGGAGTGTGGCGAACCGCGCCCCAAGACTCATCGGTGAGGTCCATTCGCACCATGACGTAGCCGGGGATCCGCACGCGCGTCACGAGCTTGCGCTGCGCGTTCTTGATCTCCACGACCTCTTCCATCGGAACCTCGACCTGGAAGATGTAGTCCTCCATGTTGAGGCTCGTGATGCGGTTCTCGAGGTTGGCCTTCACGCGGCGCTCGTATCCCGCGTAGGAGTGGATGACGTACCAGTCACCGGGAAGCATCCGCAGCTCGCGGCGGAACTCTTCCTCCGGGTCTTCCTCTTCCGCTTCCTCGGAATCCGCGGCCTGGGCCGGAGCCTCGGCGTCGCTCGCGGTCGGCGACTCGGCGTCGCTGTCGGCGGGCGTCTCGGCGGCCTCGGGGGTGGCTACCTCGGCAGCCTCGTGAGCCGTCGTCTCGTCGGTGGGCGTCGTCTCATCCCCGCTGCTTGCGAGACCGGATGCCATTGGTTCCTTGGTCTCCTCAGACACGGGTCACCATCTTCCTGATTCGTTGTTCGTCGTACGGGCGCGCGGATCCAAGCGGATTCTACCGGCCGAACACCCACGTGATGACTTGGCCCAGCCCGAGATCGATGAGACCGATGTAGGCCATGATCGCCAGGACGAACACCAGGACCACCACGAAGTACGTCCATAGCTCCGTGCGGCTGGGCTGCACGACTTTCTTGAGTTCAGCGATAACCTGCCGGACGAACAGGGCCATGCGGGCGAAGATGCCGCGCTTCGGCCCGGAGCCGGCATTGCCGGAGCCCCGGCCGGCACGGTCCGGCTTGCCGGTCGTGCTAGCGGACTCACTCACGCGCATTCCTCACTGTTCGACTGCTGTGCGGATCTTCTCCGCACAGCGCGGAGAGGTGCTGCAGGGCAGGAGGGACTCGAACCCACAACCGCCGGTTTTGGAGACCGGTGCGCTACCAATTGCGCCACTGCCCTATGTGGTTGTTGACCGCCCACGTGCTCGCCTCGAGGCAACGAGACGTCGCGGTGGCGGTGACCACCGACGACCGAGTGTACGCGCCATCGCCGCTGAGGTCGAGTCCGGCGCCCATGTGGTGCATCACACGTCACTCGCGCCCGCAACCCCGCGGCTCTCCAGTTCAACCTACCTCAGAAGCCATGACACCATGATCGGTGTGAATGACACGATCAGCGACCACGCTCGGATCTCCGCTCGGATCGGCGCTATCGCCGAGTCCGCCACCCTTGCAGTAGACGCGAAGGCCAAGGCACTACGCGCGGCGGGTCGGCCCGTCATCGGCTTCGGAGCCGGCGCGCCGGACTTTCCGACGCCCCCCCACATCGTCGACGCCGCGGTAGCGGCCGCACGCAACCCGGCGAACCACAGCTACACCCCCACCGCGGGCCTGCCCGCGCTGCGCGAGGCGATCGCTGCCAAGACTGAGCGCGACTCTGGTTACCCCGTCGACCCGGGCGACGTGCTGGTGACCAACGGCGGTAAGCAGGCCGTCTATCAGGCCTTCGCCACTGTCATCGACGAGGGCGACGAGGTGCTCCTCCCCGCGCCCTACTGGACGACCTACCCAGAAGCGATCGCCCTCGCCGGGGGCCGGGCCGTCGAGGTGTTCGCAGGCGCCGACCAGAACTACCTCGTCACCGTCGAGCAGCTCGAGGCCGCCCGCACCGAACGCACGAAGGCGCTGCTGTTCTGCTCGCCCTCCAACCCCACCGGCGCCGTCTACTCCGCCGAGGAAACCGCGGCGATCGGCCGATGGGCGCTGGAGCACGGCATCTGGGTGATCACCGACGAGATCTACGAGCACCTGCTTTACGACGGCGCGCAGTTCTCCCCCATCCAGCGCCTGGTGCCGGAGCTGCGCGACACCTCGATCGTGCTCAATGGGGTGGCAAAGACCTACGCCATGACCGGGTGGCGCGTGGGCTGGATGATCGGCCCCCGCGACGTCGTCAAGGCAGCAACCAACCTGCAGTCCCACCTCACGAGCAACGTGGCCAACGTCAGCCAACAGGCCGCGTTGGCCGCAGTGAGCGACGACCTGTCGGCCACCATGGAGATGCGCGAGTCCTTCGATCGGCGACGGCGCACAATGGTGAGCATGCTGCGGGAGATCGATGGCTTCGATTGCCCGATGCCCCAGGGCGCGTTCTACGCCTACCCCTCCGTTGCGGGCGTGCTCGGCCGCGAGATCCGAGGACGCACACCTCGCACCTCGGCAGAATTGGCCGACATCATCCTCGAAGAGGCCGAGGTCGCTGTCGTTCCGGGCGAAGCCTTCGGCCCCAGCGGCTACCTGCGGCTGAGCTACGTGCTCGGCGACGACGACATCGTCGAAGGCATCGGGCGCATCCAGCGCCTGCTCGGCTGACCACCTGCTCGGCCGACCACAATCGGCCCGCGCCGCCGAGATTCTCATGGGGCTCTCATCCCGCGGCGCAATACTGAGTCCATGCCGCCCCGCTCATTCCTGCGCCGACGCCGCTCCCTCACCGTGCGGGAGCGGATCGTGGCAGCCGTCATCGCGCTGGCGGCGCTGGCCATGCTCGCTGCGGGCGGGACCGCGTGGGTACTGCAACGCAACGTCGTCGACGAAAACATCGACGACAACCTCAACCGTTCGATGGCGGAGTTGCGCACCGTCGCGGATCGCGGCATCGACCCCAACACCGGGGAACGGTACGCCGACGCGGATGCCTTGCTCTACGCGATGATGCAGTTCGCCGTTCCCGCGCCCACCGAAGGCGTCATCGCGATCCTCGAGGGGCAGGTGCGGTATCGCAGGCCGGATATCGGGATCCCGTTGGCGACTGACGCGGAGTTCGTCTCGGCGGTGTCTGGGGTTGCAGAACAGACGAGCGCGCACGTCCGTTCCGTGCAAACCGAAGCGCGCGAGTACCGGTACGCGGCGCTGCCCGTCCAGGTCGGCGATTCCCGGGGCGGCATCGTATTCGCTGTCGACCGGGCCGCGCAGCTCTCCCCGGTGAATGACACATTCCGCACCTATGCCCTTGTCGCGCTCGCGGCCATCGCCGTGCTTGCGGTGGGCGCATGGCGGTTGTCCGGTCGTCTGCTGCTGCCGCTGCGCACGTTGCGCGACACCGCCACCCGGATCACCGACACCGATCTGTCGAGGCGCATCCCCGTCACCGGTCAGGACGACATCTCATCGTTGGCGACGACGTTCAACGCGATGCTGGACCGCCTCGAAACCGCCTTCGCTTCCCAACGCCAGCTGCTCGATGACGCAGGTCATGAGTTGCGCACCCCGCTGACCATCGTGCGAGGCCACCTCGAGCTCATGGACCCCGAGGATCCCGCGGATGCCGCTGCCACCCGTGAGCTGGCGATGAGCGAGCTCGATCGCATGCGCCGCCTGGCGGATGATCTCGTCATGCTCGCCAAGGCCGAGGCGCCCGACTTCGTCCGCCGCGAGCACGCCGAGCTCGGGCCGCTCATGGACAACGTGCTCGACCAAGCTCAGCAGCTGGGGCCACGGCGGTGGCGCCTCGAACCCCGGGTCGAGGCCCGGGCGGTGGTCGATGTACAACGCACGACCCAGGCCCTCCTGCAGCTGGCGAGCAACGCCGTCAAGTTCTCCGAGCCGGGTTCCACGATTTCCTTCGGCTCAGAGTTGCGCGAGGGCGAGGTCAGGCTGTGGGTCGAGGACGAGGGATGCGGAATCCCCGACGGCGAGCGCGAGCGGATATTCGAGCGGTTTGCACGGGTGTCCCCCTCAGAGGCCCACGACGGCTCGGGCCTCGGCCTGGCGATCGTTGCCGCTATCGCCGCCGGGCACGGCGGCCGGGTCACGGTTGATTCCCGGGTCGGCGCCGGATCGCGCTTCACCTTGCATCTGCCGGGCGATGACGCCGAGTTCAGCACAGTCCCCACCCCCGATATCGGGGAGGATGAGCCGGAGGAACTTCCGCAGCGCTTCCCGCGGCCGTTAGACGAGAAGGAGTGAGCGTGGCCCAGATTCTCATTGCCGAGGACGAGCCGGGCATCTCCTCATTCATCAGCAAGGGCCTCAAGTCCGCGGGATACGCCCCCACCGCGGTCACTACCGGCAACGCCGCCCTGCAGCTCGCGATCGCCGGAGACTTCCAGCTCCTCCTGCTCGATATCGGCCTGCCCGACATGGACGGTTTCGAGGTGCTGCGGCGGTTGCGGGCCAGCGGCGTCACCATTCCCGTCATCATCCTCACCGCTCGCAGTTCCGTCACAGATACCGTCGCGGGGCTGGAGGGCGGGGCCGACGATTACATGGCCAAGCCGTTTCGCTTCGAAGAGCTCCTGGCCCGCATCCGATTGCGGCTGCGGCGAGAAACCGCCTCGGGCGATACCACGGTGCTCAGCTACGGCGACCTCAGCCTCGACCTGCGTTCCCGGCACGCGATCGTGGCGGGTGAGGAGGTCGAGCTCTCCGCGCGGGAGTTCGCGTTGGCCGAGACGTTCCTCGCCCACCCCGGCCAGGTGCTCAGCCGTGAGCAATTGCTTGACCAGGTGTGGGGCTACGACTTCGATCCCGGATCGAATGTCGTGGAGGTGTACGTGCGATACCTGCGTCAGAAGATCGGCGCAGAACGCATCCGCACCGTTCGGGGCATGGGCTACCGGCTCGTGGACTCCAGCCGCTGACGGAGCTCGTCCAGCACGCGATCGAGGTGAGGCGTCGCCTGCGCCGCCTCGCGGGGCTCGCGGGCGGCGCGTTGCACCGCGCCGCCGATGTGCTCGAGTTCGGTGGCACGCTCGGCCGCCATGTCGTGCTGCATCGAGGAACGCATCTCGGCGTGGATGTTGTGGATCGTGCGGCTCAGGCGTGCAGCGTCGGTGGGAACACCGCCGGCGGTTGCTACCGCCGCGACCTCGGCGATGAGCCCCTCGGTGAGATCGGGGTCGCGTTCCCGCGCCTCACCCAGCGGGGCGCGCCAATACGAGGTGAGCAGCGCCAGCGGCGCGAGCATGCGCAGCTTCGTCCACAGCACCGCCTCTTCACTGCCGCCCACTTTCACCTCGACACCGGCACCCCGCAAGGCCTCGGTCACACGCCACGATCCGGCGTGCTCGGGGACGGTGATCGTGAGGAAGTCGCTGCGATGGTCGATGATGCGATCCGGCCCCTCGTCGATCCGCACCACCTCGACGCCGATGGCCGCCCCGGCCACCGCTTCGATCCCGCCGGCGCGCCGCAGTTGGTCGACATGCTCCAAGCCGTTGAGGAGAGTGAGTACCTCCCCCGGCTCGGCGGCGGCGATGCCGGGGAGGACGTCGGGCAGGCCGTAGGCCTTGACGGCGAGCAGGACGTCGCTACCCGCCGGTGGTGCCGTGGCCACCGGCGGGTGAGCCGTGAAGTTGCCGTACCGCCCGGAGCGGACCGTCAATCCGTCGGCGCGTAGGGCGTCGACACTTTCGGGGCGCGCTACGAGGGTGACCGGGGTGCCTGCCCGTTCGAGGAGCGCGGCGAGCAGGCCTCCGACGGCGCCGGGGGTGACGATGGCGATCATGACTTTCCTCGCTGGTGGCTCGGTGTGGTCGGTGACCGCCCATCATGCCCCACCGATCAGTCTGCGGAGTCCGCGCTCTCGGGGGAGTCCGGGCTGTCGGGCGAGTCCGGGGA
>Ga0079225_10002261_pt1 | contig 11034 bp, 16 predicted proteins | sample Poulit2012_FD_76344 | JGI IMG/M metagenome (GOLD analysis project Ga0079225, IMG submission 76344) | Agricultural soil microbial communities from Georgia to study Nitrogen management - Poultry litter 2012 | ecosystem: Environmental > Terrestrial > Soil > Agricultural land | place: USA: Georgia...
GAGGAGGCGTTGTGCGAAAGCGCGCCCCAGGCCGCGGTTCGCGCCGGTGATCAGTGCTGTTGCGTTCTTGATGTTCATGTTCGGTACGGTAGAATCTGACGTTGACGTCAGAGGCAAGGTTGGAGGCGGCGTCGGTGACCGGAATCACGTCCGACGTGTCGCGTACAGACCTCTTGCGGATCGGTGCGGTCGCGGATGCCGCAGGGGTCTCGGTACGTGCCGTGCGCTATTACGAGCAGCAGGGACTCCTGACGCCCGTAAGGAGCCCGTCCGGTCAACGGCTGTACGCACCGGACGCGATCGATCGGGTGCGCTTCTTCCAGCAGATGTACGCCGCCGGCCTGAGTAGCCGCAACATCGCCGCGTTGCTGCCCTGTGTGGACTCCGGACACACCGATGCAGACCAACGCGCGATGCTGCACGCCGAGCGCGATCGGATCCAGGAGAGGGTGGACGAGTTGCAAGGGGCGCTCGATCGCCTCGATCAGATCATCGAGGACACAGCGACCGATCCATGAGACCGCGCGTCTGGTCGATGGTCTCGATAGTCGACCCGACTGCGATGTCACCGTCGCTGAGCACATCCGGCTCGTCACTATCTCGTCGGAGGCGACGACGGTGCCCCACAGCGGCTGGGGGTCGCGCCTGGCCAGTCGTGAGGGCCGCCCTCAAATTGGGCTGACCTCGTGCCGGCGCTGGGGTAGCGTCACGCTCGTGTTGAGCTACCCGTTGCTGAACGTTGTCGTGTCCACGCCGATTGTGCAGCTTCGCGGTGCGACGGATGATCTCCTCGATCAGCTGGCGCCGCTCGTACGCGAGGGAAAGACCGACGCCGATCCGCCGCCATACGATGATCCGACTTCCCTGGCTACGAGCCGAACGGCACCACGTGGGATACCCGTAGGAAAGAGCCGGAACGCATACGGTGTTGGAGATTGACGCGCGACACGTGGGAGAGCCGAAGACGAGAAGACATCGAAATCGACGGGGTCGACGCCTGCAGAGCAATCCTGACGCCGTCTCTCACGACGCCGCCGTGAGAGATCGGTTCGATCACGACCCGTCGCGGTTGAACCAGCCTTTGAGTGCCCGAAGCAGACGCTGCCGTCGGAGATGACCACGACGCTTGCCCTCGTCGCGCTTTGCGGCCTCATCTCGCTGAAGTCGCAGGAACACACGCGCGGTTCGGTCGCTCTTGACACCGGTTACCGGCTGACCGATCGACCCGAACATCTTCTCTCCTTCCGAGATCGCATCACGGATGGCGCGTCTCAATTCTACGGGATGGGAAGCCACCCGTCATTGCCACAGGGCTCGGGACGCCCTAGTAGTAGTGCGTTGGCGCTGAGTCGGCCGCCCTGCGCGTCAAGGTGACGAGCAGGTTGGCGTATCCGAGCGCGTCATCGATGGCGTTGTGGGTATGCCGAACGTCTCCGAACCACTCATCGGGGAGGCTCGAAGGGGAGAGCTCAGCGGCCGGCCGCCCGGTCACTGCTGCCGCGTAGCTTCGGATGCACAGCCCCGTACCGCCGAACAAGCGATCATCCTCGTACGGCCCCTGGAGGATGCCGTACTGGGTGTATCGACGGAGGTAATAGTCGATCCAGACGCCGTCGGCCGCCACCGGCTCCGGATTCGCAGTCGCGGCCTCCCATGCCTCCGGTATCGAATGGAACCACGCCAGTGTCTCCGCATTCGGCGACGCTCCCGGCAACTCTTCGAGGACGGCTTCGAAACGTCCGTGCTCCGTGCCGTCGAGCGTGACAGCCACGGAGGCGAACGATCGCATCGAGTTGGGGCCCGGCCACGGCCCGTCCACCTCGACGTCGGTTACGACGTAGACCCAATGGTCGCGCGATTCGTTGGACACGGTAGCCATCCTGGCATTCGGCGAATGCCGCTCAGCACCATGTCTGCGTATACGTCGGTCAGTCGATGCCTTCGATGATGCGGAAGTCGCGCTCGACGCCATCGGCGAGGGCCACCAGCGCCTGTTGGTATGCCTCGCTTTCGTACGCCGCGAGGGCTTGATCGAAGCTGTCGAACTCGATCAGTACGGTGCGCTCGGCGATTCCGGACTCATGTGCCACGACCCGGCCGTCACGGGCGAGGACCCGACCACCCCCGGCCCGGACGGCCGCACGAGCCAGCTCGTTGTAAGCAGCCAGTTTCTCAGGGTCTGAAATGGTGCGGTAGGCGCTGACCCAGTAGCCCTTGGGCATGGAACCCCCTGTGTTCGGTCGGTGTTAGGTGGACGTGCCGTCCGAATCAGGGTGGCAGAGTGCCGCTCGGTCTTGTCGACATATGGGCTAGGGCGTCCACAGCATCCGGCAACCAGCCGGAATCCCACCGGTGCTCGCGGCGGGTGTCATTGCTGTAGAAGTGCGGGATGCCGAGCTCGTTCATGAGAGTGTGGCCGGCGCCCAGGTGATCGTACGTCCAGTCCGGTGCGTTCTTCCCGAAGTTCCCGTAGCCGAACAGCGCGATCCTCGGTGAGTCACCGAGGAGCTTGCCCCGGGTCCGGAGCAGATTGGGGATCGCGAAGTGCTGGAAGTGGTGCGCATTGGGCCAGAAGTAGGGCATCTCCCACTGGTCCGGTTGCTCCTTCATGATCGGAGAGTCGAAGGCAGCCGCGGCTCGGAAGAGATCGGGATAACGCAGCAGCAGCTGCAGTGCTGCCGAGCCACCTTTGCTGTAGCCGATGAGCAGGCGGGGCAGGCCGGGGTACAACCCGTCGACGAAGCCCACCACATCCTCGAGGAAGTAAAGCACCTGCCGGAGCGTCTGCTGATCTGGCACGTCGGTCATCCATGGCCAGTCCGAGAACGTCGGGGCCACGGCCACAAGACCGTACCGGTTGTGCAGGTCGTACGTGAGGATCTGGTCCAGACCGTCGCCTGAGCGATGGCTCAGCTCCGGACAGGAGGGGAGTACGTACACGATCCGGGGTCGCTCGACCTGCTCGGGACGGTCGGGCTCGAGGATGCGGATGGTCGTCTCGAACATCTGTCGATCTGATCGGACGGTGTATTGCAGATAGTCGAGGCGCAAGCCATCGGAGTACTGCGCTGGCATGGTGTCCTCTCGATCGGGGGTGGCGAGGGTGGGTCCGTCGGCGCTGCCGTTGCGGGGAGCCGTCAGTGCAATCGTCCGGGAGGCGGACCCACCGATGCGCGTTCAACGATCTCGGGCACCGGCTCGGCAAGGACGGTCTCACCCTCGGTCGGTTCTCGGATCTGGTCGAGGAGAAGTTCTACGGCACGGCGTCCGACGTCGGCCAGGGGGAGCATCACTGTGGTGAGTGCCGGATTCAGATGTGGGGCGAACCAGGTGTCGTGGATCCCCACGATCGACACGTCGTCCGGGATCGAGTACCCAGCCGACACGACGCCCGCGTGTACGCCGAGCGCACTGGTGCTGGTGACAGCCACGATGCCCGTAGGTCGCTCACCGTCCGCAAAGTAGCGGGTTGTCGCCTCGCGCGCGCTGTCGGCGTCCCAGCCGGCGATGATTGCGGGGCGGTGCGCAAGGTCGTGCTGTGCGAGCGCCTCGAGATACCCCTGCAACCGTCGGTCGGTCGAGCCGCCTTGCGCTCCGACGAACGCGATGTCGGTGTGTCCGGCCTCGATCAGATGACGCGTCGCCAACGCGGCCGCGGTTCTGTCGTCGAGCCGCAGGGTTCGCAGGCCGGGCGTGGCGCTGGCGTTGAAGACCAGCGAGGGAATTGCATCGGCGAGGTCGAGCAGGCCCCGACTCTCCGGGGCATACCCGCTTTGGATCAGGAGACCGTCAACGCGGTGGCCGTGCACGAGCGCCCGTGCCGTGTCGTGCCTTGCAAGGGCGTCGGCGTTGAGCATCACGATCGAGTATTTCCGTTCCGCTGCCGCGGTCTGGGCGGACTCGATCATGTCCGCGTAGATCGGGTCGTTGACCTGGTGCAGGGCGAATCCGAGCAGAGCTGTGTGCGAGCTCCGCAGTGCCCGGGCAGAAGCATGCGGCGTGTACTTCAGCATCTCGATAGCCGACATGACGCGTTCACGCGTCTCCGGACGGATCTTGAGGGTCGGGTCCTCGTTCAGGATGCGCGACACGAGGCCCGGCGATACTTCGGCGAGCTTTGCGACGTCGGGCAACCGAGGGGCTCTGCGGTGAGCCGACAATCTTCCCTCCATCCGATGTGCTTCTGACCGATCCTAGATGCAGAGCCACCTCACTTGCGGTTGGTTCAGCCCTTGAGGTTGAGATGGACGAGTACGCGGGCGGGTGTGTGTTCCGTGGCACCGGTGATTCGCAGCCGCACCCAATTGCCGAAGACGGTCAGGCTGTTGTCGGCGATGGACTCGTCCGCGGCGAGGGTCTGCGGCGTGCCGCGCCGGACCCAGTTGATTCCGTCCGGAGAAATCTCGGTAGAGATCTCCAGCTCGGGATGGGCGCCCTCGACCTGTGTGAAGAACACGGCCTCGGTGGCCCACCCCGCCTCGTAGGGGAGGGTAGCGAAATCAGAACCGATCCTTACCCGCCGCGCCAGGACGGACGTGTACGTGGTGTGCACTTGGTGTTCCTTCCGCTGACGAGGTGTTGTCACTTCGTGGAGTAGAGGACCGAGTCGAGGAAGAGATGGACCGGGCGATCCGTGTCCGTCTCGACGTAGAAGATCGGGTTGATGAGATTGTCGATCGAGCGGTAGCGGTCGACCAGCGTCGGTTGGATGCCGCGGAGGTCGAAGGTCCGGTCCATACTCTGCAGCTCGATGTACTCACGCGCCTGAACGTCGACAAGGAGCCGGAAGTACAACCAGTTCAGCTTGTCCGGTGACTCGTTGTACAGCAGATCCTGCTGCCCTCCAGGGATCCACTGGTAGCCGTCAGATGAGCCATCCTCGTACCGGCGGCCGTACCAGAGATTGTCGATGCCCGGAGAGCACCACCCATCCTCGACGCCGAAGTTCCAGTCCGCATGCGTCACGTCAGCCGAAGCCTTCCAGTACTGCCACTTCTTGACGAGATTGCCGCCGAGCGAGTTCACGTACCGCACTCCGGGCATGTATCGGTACTGCTCGTCCTGGATGTCGAAGTAGAAACCGAATGCTCGGATGTCCTCCTCACCGATACCCTCCCGATCCTGGGTCGGCGTGTACGCGTACCACGCCTCGACTTGGATCTGCGACGGGTCTCCGAAGCGCGAGAGTCGCTTGACCACGACGCCCATGCTGCCGTCGGCGGGAGGCTGCGTGTGCGGAGCCGCTGTTGGCCCGGTGCTGAGCTTGAGCGAGTACGTGCCCTCCATCGACCCGTGGGAGGAGGCGAATCGCATCGCAGCCGAGCTGAGCATGCACGGCGCCCAGCTCGTGAGATCGACCGCGCTGTCGAAGGATTCGTAGTCGTCGTAGACGAAGTTGGGGGTCAGGTCCATCCACCCGCTGAACCCCTCGTCGAAGTCGTCGAACGTGACGACCCGCTCTAGCGGGTTGAAGCGTTCGATCTGTCGGTCGTACACAAGAGTCTTCTGCATGCTCGGCCTCGGTAAATCGTTATCGTGTCGAAGCGCGACTTTGACAGCGAATCAAAATCGGGTATCTCGCGATCAGGTCCAGTGCGTTGCGTTCCTACGGTATAACGCTATACCGTACCTGAACACCATCGCTGTTTCGTGGACACCCCAGTGATTGGAGGCTTCATATGCGACGACGCGACTTCCTTGCCGGCGTCGGTGCCACAGCGCTGGCTGGAGGCCTCGCCGGGTGTTCGCACGGGTTCTCCCTGGGCGGAGCAGATGACGACGGCATCACGCTCCGCATGACGATGTGGACATCGGACCCCAAGCAACTCGCACTCTTCAAGAGGGTCGCCAAGGAATTCGTAGCCACGAACCGTTCGGTGTCGAACATCGAGTTCGAGAGCCTCACCCTCGAGCAATTGGACATGGTGCTCACCACCGGGATCACCGCCGACGATGCGCCCGACCTGACCTGGCTTCCCGTTGAGTCCAGCCTGGAATACATCGAGGCAGACGCGCTGCTGGACGCCGCGCCGGTGCTCACGTCCACCGATGGATACGACTACGACGATCTCGTTCCCAAGCTGCAGGAGCCATGGCGGGTGGGGGAGGCACAGTACGGTGTTCCGTTCTCGACCGGGCCGCTCATCATGTACTTCAACAAGGACCTCTACGCCAAGGCGGGTGTCAGATCCCCGAAGGATCTCGTCGCCGATGGTGAGTGGACCTGGGAGTCGTTCCGCGAGACGTCGAAGCAGCTCACCGACGAGACCGGCCTCCCTGGTTACGTCGTGAACGATTTCGATTTCAGTAACTGGACTCGTTTGCTGCCGTTGCTGAACGCCTATGGCGCATCTCCGTGGAACAAGGACGCGACCGAATGCACCGTCGACAGCCCGGAGATGCGCCAAGCACTCGGATTGTTCAACGGGATGGTCTTCGAGGATCGCTCATCGCCGGTGCCTGATCAGCAGGTCGACTTCTGGGGCGGGCAGGCAGGCGCCACCTCGGCATTCCTTGGTTCCAGTACGCTCCTCGAAGGCGCTCCCTTCGACTGGGACATCGTCCCCACTCCGGGCGGTCCCGCCGGTGACGTACAAGCTCTCGGGCAGTCAGCCATCGTGGCGCTCAGCGCAGGCAAGAACCACGAAGCCGCGCTGGCGTTCCTCGCCCACCTCACCAAGGCCGAGAATGCCGCGAGGTTGTCGAGGTTCTTCCCACCCGCGCGCGAGAGCCTCCTGAACGCCGAGGTACTCGCCCGGTCCTCCGGACTTCTCACCGAGCAGCAGCTCGGGACGATCGTGGATTCGATCACCAGGAACGCACGGATCTTTCCCGTCGCGCCCAACGCGGCCAGTGTCGCCAACGCTCTCGACTCCGCGTTGGACGAGTTCGTCTACGCGCCGGACGTCGATCTCGACCAGGCGCTGCCCAAGGTGTGCAACGCAGTAGAGCCGGTGTTGTCGGCATGAGTGTGGATTCCAAGGTTCTGCGTTCACGTCGCACGACGTCCGGAAGAGATCGCGGACGCAACCTCTTCGGCTACGCGCTCCTTGCCCCGCAGATGATCGGGTTCACAGCGGTCGGCGTGGTGGCAATCGTATGGGTCTTCTGGTTGAGCCTGCACCACGTGAACATGCTCTCTGGAACGCAGGAGTTCGCCGGACTCGACAACTACGCCCGAATCCTCAGCGATCCGAGCATCGTCACGGTGCTTCCCAACACCGTCTTCTTCGCCTGCGTACTCAGCGTCGCCGGCACTGTCGCCGCGCTGTTTCTTGCCCTCCTGCTCAACCAGGCGCTGATCGGTATTCGGATCTTCCGGTCGGTCATCTTCATCCCGGCGCTCGTCACGATGGTGGCCTGGGCCCTTGTCTGGAACTTCGTCGTGCAGCCTGAAGGCCTACTCGATGCGATCCTCGGCGCCGTGGGGGTCAACGGCCCCTCGTGGTTGCGTGGTGGCTGGCTGACCCTGGTCGTGTTCGCGGTCATTCAGCTGACGAAGAACATCGGGATCAACATGATGATCTTGCTGGGTGCGCTGCAGGCCGTCCCTCGAGACCTCATCGAGGCGGCACGTATTGACGGGGCGAGCCCATGGCGTATCGCGCGCAGCGTTGTGATTCCGCAGATCTCACCAGCGATCCTCATGGTCTTCATGCTGATGATGGTCGGGTCGTTCAAGGTCTTCGAGGTCGTGCTTCTGCTCACCGAGGGCGGACCGGGCGTCCAGAGCTCGGTGCTGTCGTTCGAGATCTACAAGCACGGATTTCTCCTGAACGACGTGGGCTACGCGAGCGCCCTCGCAGTTCTTCTGTTCGTTCTGATCATGCTGCTCACGGCGGTCATCTGGCAGGCAAGGAGGCGAGTGGTCTTCCATGAGGACGACTGAGGGGAGACGTCTCATCGGCCGCGGGCTGAACTACCTGGTTCTGATGGTGGTCTCACTCGTGGCGCTGGCACCGGTCTTGTGGATGGTCAGCGCCTCGCTCAAGTCGCCGACTGAAATCCTGCGTTACCCACCGACGATCATCCCCGAGGACGTCCGCTGGGACAACTACACCAAGGTGTTCGAGCTGCAGCCATTCGCGCAGCAGTTCATCAACTCCGTGGTCATCATGGGCCTGGTCACGGCGCTCACGATCGTGCTATCGGTCCCTGCCGGGTATGCATTGGCGCGGGTCAGGCCGATCGCCTCCGGTGCGATCTTCCTCGTACTGCTCAGCGCACTGTTCGTCCCACCCGAGGCGACGATCCTCCCGCTGTTCCAGTTCGCTGCGAAGCTCGGCTGGGTCGATACCCACTATCCGCTCGTGGTCTTCACCGCCGTACTCATCACCGCACCGATCGCGACCTTCGTGATGCGACAGACATTTATCACGCTGCCTGCCGAGCTAGGGGAGGCAGCCACTGTGGACGGCTCCAAGCGCCTTCGGACAATGTTGCAGATCTACCTTCCGCTCGCGCGTCCGTCGTTGGCTTCCGTGGTCGTGCTCTCGTGTTGGTACAGCTGGAATCAGTTTCTCGAACCGCTCATCTACGTGCGCACTCCAGAGAAGCTGACAGTGCCTGTGGCTCTTACTCACTACGAGGATCCGATCGCTGGGCCGCTGTGGGGTGTCCAGATGGCGGCCACCACGCTGTCGGTGATTCCGGTCCTGCTGGTGTTCTTCTTCGCGCAGCGACACGTTGTCTCCGGGTTGACAGCCGGCGCACTGAAGTCCTGACCCGTGTGCCGATGCTCACGAGCACCCGTCGTCGGCGTGACGCCGGAGCAACCGGTCTGACATTCTGTCGTGATGACCAACGTGTGCGTGTTCTGCGGAGCGAGCCCGGGTAACCGGCCCGAACTGGTCGAAGCGGCCGGGCATCTGGGAGAAGCGATCGGGCGCGCCGGTCTGGGGCTCGTCTACGGCGCAGGGGGAGTCGGCATGATGGGGGCGCTCTCGGACGGCGTGCTGCGCGCGGGCGGTCACGTCACAGGTGTCATCCCTTCCGCGCTGATGGAGCGCGAGTTCGGTCGTACGGACATACCCGACCTGCGCGTCGTTGCCGACATGCACGAACGTAAGTCGCTGATGTACGAACTGTCGGCGGCGTTCGTGACCCTGCCGGGCGGCCTGGGCACGCTCGAAGAGTTCTTCGAGACGGTCACCTGGAGCCAGTTGGGCTTCCATACGAAGCCATCGCTGGTACTGAACGTTGCAAGCTACTACAGCCCGCTGCGGGAGCTGCTTGATCACGCACTCACAACCGGGTTCATCACACCGATGGCTCGTGATCTCGTATCCGTGTACGACGACACGGACGAGCTCGTCGCCGAGCTCGTCGGCTTGACGGCCGTACGAGCAGGAGCCGACGCGATCTGATCATGTCGTCGTGGGCAGACTGACCCAGGGGATCGACGCGTCCGGATCCGGTCGTTCGACGATCGTATAGAATGACATAATGTACATTATCGGCGCACAATGCGCAGAGCCTGCTACTTGTAGTGGAACCGTGCCTGCAGAATAGCGAGATCGTCATCGTCTACGAGGTAGACGAGGCGATGCTCTTCTGTGATCCGACGCGACCATGCGCCACCGAGCAGGTGCTTCAGTGGCTCGGGTTTACCGAGTCCGTCCGTCGGATTGCGCAACGCGTCGTCGATTAGCTTGTTGATGCGCTTGAGTGTCTGCCGGTCGGCTTGCAGCCAGTACTTGTAGTCATCCCAGCCATGCGGAGTGAAGACAAGCCTCACTCCGCTAGCTCATGTTCCTGGCGTTCTCCAGACCTGGCTTGCTGAAGGCTCTCCAGAAGCCGCTTAGCGTTGGCTGGGACGCGGAGCAGGTACGCCGTCTCCTCAAGTGAGGCGAACTCCGCGGCAGAGATGAGCACGGCGTTGCCTCGGCGTGACGTTATCTCTACCGTGTCGCGGTCGTCGTTGACCTTCTCGATGAGCGGGAAGAGCTGCTTGCGTGCTTCGCTTGCCGTGATCGACATCAAGACGTCCTCAATCTATGGTACAAGAATATGGTACCACTCGGCGCGACTGGAGCGCGCCTACTCGCGGCTCATCAACTCCCGTTCGTGCCAGTTGACTCGCAGGAGTTGCGTTAGGTGCAGGACCCTGCCTGAGATCGCTGGGACGATCTGTGCGTTCCTATGGCCGCAAACTCCATCGTCGTTCACGGGATTGAGAGCCTCGGTCAGACCCGGAATGCATTTATGTTGTGTCGAGCCCATTGCGTCAGAGGGTCCGACAACGGGGTGGGTCAACGCTGGCTGTGACAACACGCGTATGCCTGTGACACTTCCCCAGCCTCCGGGGACTTCTGGAGGACGAACACGATGAAGAATGGCTCGTTCGAGAGCTTGTCGAAGGTCTCGGGAAACTGCTCTCTCATCGATTCTGCAGGCAACGGCTCCACGAGGCGTTCGATGAGGAACCCGGCCTCGCCGAACTCCGCACACCAGGCAGTCAGCGGAGCCCTGCGGAATCGGACCTCCCACCCAGCGTTCCACTTGGCGTCGATGATCTCGTCCGTGAAGTAGCTGCCGCCCAACTGGTGCCAATCCGCAGTCGGGTGAACCGTGGAGACCACGAGCCGCCCGCCCGGTTTGAGCGTTCGGTGGATCTCGCGCAGCGCTGACACTGGGTCAGCGAGATGATGCAGTACCAGCGCCATAACGGCCTGGTCCATCGATTCATCAGCCAGCCAGTCAAGGGGGTCCTCCAGGTCGTGCACCCTGACATGCACCGCGCTGCTCACCCGACGTTTCGCGTGATTCACCAGCTGGCTACTGCTGTCGAACGCGACGACGTGAGCACCCCGCCGTGCGAGTTCCTCTGCATATAGACCCGAGCCACAACCAACGTCCAGGACTCGGCGTCCGCTGACGTCTCCGATCAGGCCCAAGACCGCTGGGCGGTCATAGTGAGCGTTGTATGCGCTGTCCTCTACATGGTCGGCGAACGAATCTGCAAAGGCATCGTAGGAACTCACGAACGCAGACTAGCGGAGCAGCAACGCCGAGTGCCCGAACTGGCTCAGGCGC
>Ga0079225_10002262_pt1 | contig 11031 bp, 10 predicted proteins | sample Poulit2012_FD_76344 | JGI IMG/M metagenome (GOLD analysis project Ga0079225, IMG submission 76344) | Agricultural soil microbial communities from Georgia to study Nitrogen management - Poultry litter 2012 | ecosystem: Environmental > Terrestrial > Soil > Agricultural land | place: USA: Georgia...
ATGCTGCTCACCCACACCTCCGGCATCGGCGGGGACCTGAGCCACCAGGGCCCGTGGGGGCTGACCCGCCCGGACAAGGCCGACGGGGTGCACCGGGCGCTCACCGCGCCGCTGGAGTTCGGGCCCGGCGAACGGTTCCACTACTCCGACATCGGGTTCATCATCCTCGGCGCTCTGGTGGAGGAGCTCACCGGCGAGCCGCTGGACCGCTACGTGCCCGAGCACGTGTTCGCCCCGCTGCACATGACCGACACCCACTATCTGCCGGTCGCCAAGGCGTGCGGGCCGCACCGGGTGCGCGGTGCGGTGATCGCGCCCGACCCCGACCCCGACACCGACGCCGACACGCGCGACTGCCCGGACGACGCGTGGAGCACCGCGCTTCTGGCGCGCATCGCGCCCACCGCCCACGACGGCGACACCCCCGGGATCAACCCGGATTTCGGTGCGCTGCTGCGCGGCACCGTCCACGACCCCACCGCGCGGCGCATGGGCGGGGTGGCCGGCAGCGCCGGGGTGTTCTCCACCGTGCACGACGTCGGGCTGTTCGCCCAAGCGCTACTCGACCGCCTCGCCGGGCGACCCAGCCCGTTCCCGCTGAGCACGGCGACGCTGGCGGCGATGACCAGCCCGCAGCAGCCCGGCCGCAGCCCGGAGCAACTGGTTGCCGCCAACGACGCGACCCGCGCGGCGACGGCCGCCACCCCCGACCGGCCCGATCCGCTGCTGGCGCCGGCCTATCCGGCGATCGCCGGGCAGGATCTGCGCGGTTTCGGCTGGGACATCGACACCCCGCACTCGGCGCCCCGGGGCGTGGTTTTCCCGATCGGCAGCGTCGGGCACACCGGGTTCACCGGGGTGACGATCTGGATCGACCCCGGCTCGGACACCTACGTGGTGGTGCTCGCCAACGTCATCCACCAGCCCGGCGGACCGCCCATCGCCGGGCTCAGCGGTGAGATCGCCACCCTGGCCGCCCGGGCGCTGCACCTCTACGGCACGTGAGCCCGCCGGCTCAGCCCGCCAAGCTGGCCTGCATCGCCGCCAGCGCCGCGCCGGCCAGCCGGGCCAGCTCCTCGGCCTGCGCGGTGTCGAGAACCGCCGCCGACAGCTGCGCCATCCACCGGTCGGTCTGCTCCTCGGCGTCCGCGTAGGCGTCTTTTTTGTCCGCGCCGTCGGCGAACGGTTCGGCCCAGCCGAACATCGCGGTGTACTGCGCCCCCTTGTTGAGCATGTGCGCCTCGACCGCGCTGATCCCGGCGAGCATCAGGGCGTGGAAGTGCACCGCCGCGCGCAGTTCGCGCAGCACGAACATCACCTGCAGCGCGCGGGCCGGCGCGTCGGCGGCCCGCGGCATCGCCCGCCAGCCGGCGAACAACGCCAGCCCGCCGGTCGGGGCGGCGGCGATGAGCGTCTCGCCCAGTGCGGCCAGACGCTCCAGACCGTCGACGCCGTGCAGGTGACGGCGGGCGAACTCGGCGGTCTGCTCCCAGTACACCTGCGCGGCGCCGGCCGCGCCGCGCACCGCGACGCCCTCGTCCCACATCGCGGCCAGGGTGGTCGGTTCGAAGACGGTGAACACCGCGGCCACCGTCACGCCGGTGGCCTCACCGAGCACCCCGCCGCGGCCGGCCACGTAGCCGGCCAGCGGGTTCTGGTAGCCGGCGGCGACGCTGTCGGCGAAGGTCTGCGGGTGCAGCATGAACAGCGAGACGGCCTCCTCCATCGCCGCACCGGTCGCGGCGGCGGTCTGCATCGGGGCGGTGTCGGTCATCGTCGGGGCTCCTTGTCGGCGGCGGGTCGGGTGTCCTGCGGTTGAGTATGCCCGCGGGGTCATCCACGGCGTGGGCCACACGAATAACACGTGCCACATTGTTAACATCTGCGCATGCAGGCTCCCCCTCCGATGTCCCCGCCGCGCCGCGCGCCCCGGACCTCCCGCCGCGACGCGCTGCGCTACGCCGCGGCGGCGTCGGCGCTGGCCGGGGCGGGAGTGGCGGCGGCGCGCGCCGGGATCCCGCCGGCGTCGGCGGCCAACCCGATGCTCATCGACTACGCGATGCGCCAGATCCCCGCCGAGGCGATCCGGGCGGCCGGCTACGCCGGGGTGATCAACTACGTGTCGACCTCGCGGCCCGGCTCGAACTTCGGGGCCAAGCCGATCACCCGCCCCTACGCGCAGTCGCTGACCGCCGCGGGGCTGGTCATCGTCAGCAACTACCAGTACGGCAAGCCCGGCGGCACCGCCCCGTCGGATTTCACCCGCGGGTATGCCGGCGGGGTCGCCGATGCGCGCACCGCCTGGAAGATCCACACCGCCGCCGGCGGCGGGCAGAGTGCGCCGATCTTCTTCAGCGTCGACGACGACATCGACCGCCACACCTGGGACACGGTGGCGCTGCCGTGGTTTCGCGGCATCAACTCCGTGCTCGGGGTGCAGCGCACCGGGGTCTACGGCGGGGTCGACGTGTGCCAGTGGGCCGGCGCGGCCGGGGTGATCGGCAATTCGCGCACCCCCGGGCACCGGTGGGCCTGGCAGACCCGGTCGTGGTCCAACGGGCGCCGTGACCCGGCCGCGGTGCTGTTTCAGCGCATCGTGAGCACCGCGTCGAGTCCGGGTCCGATCGTCGGCGGCATCGAGGTCGACGTCAACGATGTGCTGGCCGCCGACTGCGGGCAGTGGAACCTGCACCCCTAACTGCGGGCGCGGACCCCGCGCAGCAGCCCGTTGGTGGCCACGACGTGCAGCCGGGTCCCGATCACCAGGGCCCGGTACACCCCGCCGAGGACCCCGGGGAACTCCGCGTAGCTGCGGGCGTGCAGCGTGGTGGCCCCGGCCGGGCCGTCGGTGAGGTCGAACACGAGCCGATAGCGCGAGAAGCGATGGCGGCCGGCCAGACCCAGTCGCCGGTTCTCGATCGCCTCGACGACCTCGAAGCCTTCGCGCGGGTGCGGACCGAGCAGGGCGACCAGCGGATTGCGTTGCGCGCTTGTCAGCATCGACCGCGTGTGCTGCTGCAGCGCGGCCCAGACCCGCTCTCGCGGGGCGTCGATGCGCACCGAGTGCTCATCGATGTAGGAAAGCCCCGGGTCGGCGGTGTCCACGAATCGTAACCTACTCGGCTCGCGGATCGTCGCCCCACCCGTCGGGCAGCAGCGGGACCTGCCCGGCGGTGTCCTGCTCGGCGCTGCCGACGGTGACCATCCCGGCCGCCGTGCGGGGGGAGTCGGTTGCGGTGCCCGCGAACCCGAGCGGGCCGGCGTCACGGGTGGAGGCGCGCACCGGGTCGGGGCCCGGGGGCGGTGTCGGACTCCACTCCGCGGTGACCTTGACGTCCATGTCGGCGTACTCGTCGCCGTGCCCGCGCCGTGCGCGGCGGTGGCGGCGCCGGGTGTGTGCCCGGCGGCGGGCCTCGGCGGCGGCCGCCGCTCCGGGCGCGGCCGCATCCTCGGACGCGGGGTCCCGGCGTCGTGCGCGGGTCGTGGTGTGCGTTCTCCGCGTCGCCGCGACCACCGCCGGCGGTCCCAGCAGGTAGGGCGGGCCGGCTCCCGGCGCGCCCGGCGCGGGCGAGGCCGGCGGCGGCGCCGTGGGGGCGGCGGCCGCCGGTGCCGGCGCCGGGGCCGGCGCGGCGGCCGGGGCCGGCGAGAGCGGTGCGGGGCTCGGCGCGGTGCCGGGTGCGCCCGGGGAGACCGCCAAGCCCGGGGTCGGCTCGCCCACCCCACCCGGGATCGTCGCCGCGGCGGCGGGCGCCGCCCCCGCCAGGCCCGCCAGCCCGGCGAGGCCGCCCACCCAGCCCAGGTTGGCGATCGCCATGGTCATCGCCGGCCCCAGCAGCGCGGGGGCGAACTGGAGTGCGGTGGTGAGCAGTTGGCTGGCGTGGAAGGCCAGATCGGCCATGACCATCGGGAGGAACTCCGCGAACGCCGCGGGGTCGGTCACCAGCAATTCGGCCAGCCGCTGAAAGTTCTCCACCTGTTCCAGGCCGACGTCGGTCCACCACTCCGGGTCGGTCGGCGAGAGCTCCCCGTCGTGAGCGCCGTCCCCGTCCCCGTGGTCATGGTCGTGGTCGTGGTCGTGGTCGGCGTGAACGATCTGGGGGGCCGGTGGGGTCTGCGGGCTGCTGGCCACCGCGGTGTCGCCGACCGCCTGATAGGTGCTCATCGTGGTGGCGGCCTGCACCCACATCCGCGCGTAGTCGGCTTCGTTGACGGCGATCGGGATGGTGTCGATCCCGAAGAAGTTCGTCGCGAGCAGGGTGGCGTGGGTCGCGTGGTTGGCGGCCAGCTCCGCCAGCGTGGGCATGGTGGCCAGCGCGGTGGCGTAGCCGGCCGCGGCGACGTCGTGCTGGGCGGCCCGGGCCGCGCTGTCGGTGCCGGCCTGCGTCAGCCACTGCAGATACGGCAGGTGGGCGGCCACGTACTGCACGGCGGTCGGCCCCTGCCAGGCACCGGCGTGCACCGCGCCCAGGGTGGCGAGGAGTTCCTGCGCGATGCTCGCGTAGTGCGTGCTCAACTGCGCCCACGCCGCGGAGGCGGCGAGCAGCGCGCCCGGTCCCGCGCCGCTGGACAACAACCCCGAGTGCACCTCGGGGGGCATCGCCATCCACACCGGGGCGCTCACCGCGGTCCGCCTTCACCGCGGGGGTCGTCGACACCCGGGCCCGGGGTCGGCACGTCGAGCGGATCGCACGCGAACAACGGAAGCCTCCCTCGGTACCGACGACAGGTGATGACCAGATGACGACAATGACAATCATTGCCAGTAGAGCTGGCGGGAACATTACCGCACCGCCGCCTTAATGACAACGATTATCATTACCGGGTGTGCCGCGGCGGCGCGTCCGCCCGGCGCCGGGGTCGGTGGGCCGCCGGCTCACACCCCCGGGCGGCGCGCCTGCAGCCGACGGTCGAGCCCGGCGATCACCACATCGACACTGAACTCGAAATCGGCGGCGTCGGTGTCGGCGCGGGCCGAGACCACCTGTGCCAGCAGCGGGTAGCGCCCCGTCGGCAGCTCGCCGAGGGCCCGCGCCACCTCCGGGGCCTGGTGGAGTCTGGACTGCTCGTCGCCGAGCAGATCATGGGCCGCCGTGTAGGCGATCCCGGAGGCCAGGGTCAGCGCCTGGCCGGCCTCATCGACGGTGAACCCGGCGCCGACCAGGGCCTCAAGCACCCGTTCGGCCACGGCCAGGCTCCCGGTGGAGCGCAACCGCAACGGCGCGTCGGGCACGCCGACCCGGACGACGCCGTGGTGGATGGCCACGGTGTAGGCGCGCAGCAGGTCGGGCCAGGGCGCGTCGTGGGGCAGGCGCTCCCGGGCGATCTGCGCCTCGAACAGGTGGGTGACCACCAGCTCGAGCAGGCCGCCCCGGTCCCCGACGTAGTAGTGCAGGGCGGTGCGGTCGACGCCCAGCGCATCGGCGACCGCCTGCATGGTCAGCCGGCCGGGCGCCAGCGACAGCGCCGCGGCCACGATCCGGTCCCGGTCGATCCGCGGCGGGCGGCCGCGACGCCCGCCCGGCGAGCCGGCGCCCTGCGTTGGCATCTGCACCGCACGACGATATCGACCGCCCCGCGACCGACGTTCGTCACCGGCGACAAGCCCCGGGTTCATGGGGCATTCCCGCCACGATCCGCCCGGCGGTGGGATATATTTCCACGGTCGTGAAAAATAGCGGAGGGGAGCGCGGATGCGCATCATTCAGTGGACTACGGGCAAGGTCGGCACGCTGAGCCTGCGCGCCGTCCTCGACGACCCGCGCCTCGAGCTCGCCGGGGTCTACGCCTATTCCGACGCCAAGGCCGGCGTGGACGCCGGACGGCTCTGCGGCCGGCCGGACACCGGGGTCACCGCCACCGGCGACATCGACGCCCTGCTGGCGGCGGGGGCCGACACGGTGATCTACACGCCGTTCATGGCCGACCTCGACCACGTGGTGCGGCTGCTCGAGAGCGGCCTGGACGTCATCAGCACCAACCTGTTCCTCAACGTCGGCGGGATCCAGGGCGAGACCGAGCAGCGCCTCGCCGACGCCTGCGAACGCGGACAGAGTTCGCTGCACATCACCGGCATCAACCCCGGCTGGGTCAACGCGATCACCGCCGCGTTGACCGGCGTCTGCCGCGACGTGCAGCGGGTGTCCATCTACGAATCGGCCGATGTGTCGGTCTACGAGTCGGCGGAGACCTGGCAGGCGCTGGGGATCTCGCGCGCCGAGATCACCCCGGACCTCGCCGAGGTCGCCAAACTGTGGATGAGCACCTTCCGCGACTCCGTCGAGCGCATGGCGGTCGCGCTGGGTTTCACCCTGACCGACCTCGACTTCGACATCGAGTACGCGACCGCCTCCGAGACCGTCGACCTGGGGTGGCTGACCATCGACAAGGACACCGCCGCGGCGCTGCGCGGCGCGTGGAGCGGCAAGGTGGACGGCAGAACCGTCATCTATTCGCGGGTCGCGTGGTATCTCACCACCAAGCTCAACGAGGGCTGGGAATTCGACGACGACCACCACAACATCGTCATCGACGGCGAGCCGGCGGTGCACACACGCATCCGCTTCATCGCGCCGCAGAGCTGGGGCAATCACGAATGGGACACCATGACGGCGATGCCGGCGGTCAACACCGTCTTCGACGTCGCCGCGGCCCCGCCCGGCATCCTGAGCCTCAAAGACGTCGGTCTGCCCTGCGCCCCGGCGGGGGTGTGGATGGGCGCGCGAACCTAAGGGCCGCGACCGGCTCGAGGAATCGCTCAGGACGAGGTGACCGCGGCCATCTTCGCGGCGTTCGCCAGCGATTCCAGCGGCGAGGGGTGCCAGACCGGCATCGCGGCGAGTTCGCCGAGATTCGTGCCGGTTTGCATGAAGGCGGCGGCCGCTTCGGCGATCTGCGCGGCCCCGGATCCGACCGCGTGGACACCGAGCAGGTTTCCGTCGGCGCCCGCGATCACCTTGACCGCACCGGGAATCGCGCCGCTGATCAGGTTGCCGGGCACCGAATCGAGGTCGAGGAACCCGACCTTGACCGCGCCGTGGCGTTGCACGGCGGTCTGCTCGTCGATGCCGGCGAAGGCGATGTCGGTGTGCAACCGCAGAACGACCGGCTCCACGATCTCCGGATAACTCGCGGCGCCGCCGGCGGCGTTGGTGCCCGCGATCCGGCCGCTGCGCTGGGCCGACGTCGTCAGCGAACTCCCGCCGATCAAATCTCCCGCGGCATAGATGTGGGGCACGGCCGTGGCGAGGCGTTCATCGACTCGCACGGGCACACGGGAGTCCAGGCCGGCGGCGTCGCTGTTGAGACCCTCGAGCGAGACGTATCGGACGTCGGTCATGACGACGCAGTCCGGCTGCAGCACCTCCTGCGGCGAGTTCGGCGAGACCACCACCCCGGCGGTCGATCCGGTCAGCGGCGCCTCAAGCCGCACCGAACACCCGATGGTTTCCAGCGCGTCGACGACGTAGTGCTGCAGATCGGCGTCCAGGCCGGCCACCACCCGGTCGCCGGCTGTGGCGAACGTCGCCTCCGACCCCAGGGCGGCCAGCAGATAGGCGTACTCGATGGCGAAGTCGACCAATCCGGTGTTGCGCCCGCCGACCACCAGCGCCGTGGCCGGGACCTGCGTCCATTCCTGGACCACGTCCGGGGTGACCACCGCGTCGGCGGGCACGCCGTCGAACGTGGGGTCCCGCCACCGCGCACCGGTGGCCAAGACCACCGAGCCGGCCCGAATCCGGTGGTGGGACTCGACGGCGATGGTGTGCGCGTCGACGAACGAGGCGTGGCCGCTCAGGTGCGCGATGCCGGCGTCGCGAAGCCGTCGCACCAGGCTCTCGCCGATCTCGCGGACCAGGGCGCGTTTGCGCCGGGACAGCGCCCCGACCTGCGGTGCGCCGATGTCGGCGAGCACCTTCTCCGCGGTCAGCACCGAGACCGCGAAGGCACTGTTCGCGGCGTTGAGGAAGATCTCGGTCGGGATGCAGGTGGCGTTCACGCAGGTGCCGCCGAGCTTCTCCTGCTCGATCAGCGCCACCGACGCACCGGCGGCGGCCGCCGCACCCGCCGCGGCGATCCCGGCGGGACCACCGCCGATGACGACGACGTCGTAGCTGTCCATCAACACGCCACCTCCGTGACTCAACGGCGCCGTCCGGGCACCCCGGTCCTGTATTATCTAATTCTATGGAATACGGTACCAGTGTCGACGCGGGGGGCGCGGCGCGCGTCGAGGCGCTCGCGCTTGTCGGGAAGGCCCTCGCCAACGGGCGGCGGCTGCAGTTGCTGGAGATGCTGACGCAGGGTGAGCGCTCGGTGGAGGCCATCGCCCACGCCTCGCAGACGGCGCTGTCGACGACCTCGGCGCATCTGCAGATCCTTCGGCGCGCAGGTCTGGTGCGCACCCGCCGCGACGGCACGACGATCTTCTACCGTGTCGCCGGCCCGCAGATCGCGGCGCTGCTCGTCGCCGTCAACCGGGTCGCCCGCGCACACCCGTCCTCGCCCGAGCCCCAACTCGACGGCGGCGAGTCGGTGCCGGTCATCGACGCGGCCTCGGTCACCGCCGACATGCTGGTGCTCGACGTGCGCCCGCCGCTGGAATACGACGCCGGGCACTTCCCCGGCGCGGTGTCCATCCCCCTACCCGAACTCGCCGATCGGTGGGCCGAACTCGACCCCGACCGCTACGTGGTCGTCTACTGCCGCAGCGAATGGTGCGGTTACGCCAGAGAGGCGGCGCGGTTCTTGCGCCGGCAACGGTTCGACGTCGCCGCGATGAGCGAGGGCGTCGTCGAGTGGCAGGCCGGCCGCCGCGTCGGGCTCACGACCGCCGCGGCGGCCGGCGAGCATTGCTGACACGCCCCCGACCGTGGCCCCCGGGTGTCTCGGCCGGCTCGTAGCGCAGCATGGTGACGTCGCCCTCGGGGTGGTCGATGAACACCGGACGCACCGGCATGCCCACCCGCAGGTCGCCGGGCGCGACGTTGACCATTTCGGTCGAGAAGCGGGGGCCCTCCTCCCATTCGACGATCGCCAGCAGATGCGGAACGGCGTCGGCGAAGTGCGGCCCGACGGGTCGACGCGCGACGGTGAACGCGTAGAGCACACCGCGCCCCGAGATCTCGCGCCACTGGAGGTCGTCGGCCAGGGTGCGCGGGGCCCGCACCCGGGGGTAGAACACGTATTCGCCGGTCGACGGCGAGTACTGGATGACGATGCGGCGTTGGGCCAACCCGTCCCAGAACGGAGCGGTGGTCGGCGTCTTCACCGGTAGGGGGCGCGGCAACTCGGTCATGATCGTCACTGCCCTTCCAGGATGAGTGCGGTCTGCTCGGAGAGGATCCCGCCGTTGCCCGACACGAACGCCCGATGGCAGTCGCCGACCTGCGCCGGGCCCGCCCGGCCCATGATCTGGCGCGCGGCGTCGCACACGTGGTGCATCCCGCCGGCCAGGCCGGCCTGGCCGAAGCCGAGTTGACCACCGGCGGTGTTCAGCGGAAAGTCGCCGCGGAAGGTCAGATCGTGCTCGGCGACGAAGCCCATGCCCTGTCCCTTCGGGCAGAACCCCGCGTCCTCCAGCGACAACAACACCGTGATCGTGTAGCAGTCGTAGATCGACACCATGTCCATGTCGGCGCGGCGCAGCCCCGACATCGCGAAGGCGGTCTCGGCGGCCTCGGCGATCGGCGTGTGCAACAGGTCGGCGGCGTAGGTGGGGGTTTTGAACGGCACGTTCTCCCCGAATCCCCGGATCCACACGGGACGGTTGCGCGCGGTCTTCGCCACCTGCGCGTTGGCGACGACCACGGCCGCGCCCCCCACGCACGGCATGACGATCTCGAGCATGTGCAACGGGTCGGCGATGACCGGACTGGCCAGCACCTCGTCGATCGTCAGCGGCGTGTCATGCCAGATGGCGCCGTCGGTGTGGTTGGCGTTGACGCGTTGATCGACCACGATCTTGGCCATGGCCCGCTCGTCGTAGCCGAACACCGCACCGTAGCGGGTGGCGACCTGACCGTACGGACCGTTCTGGCCGAGATTGCCGTAGGGAATCTCGAATTCGGCCTGCGGGGAACCGTACTGGTTGCTCGACGCCCCGAAGTACACGGCGTCGCTGAGCGCCTTGGGTTTCGCCTGCGAGGTGGGGGTGATGTAGCGGGCGGGCAGCGCGCAGAGGACGACGTCGCAGATCCCGAGCTCGACCGCCGCCGCGCGCCAGACCATCGCGGCGGCACTGGCCCCGCCGAGGTCGACCAGTTCCGCGAAGCGCGCTCGCACACCGAGGTATTCGGCCACGGTGGAGGGAACGAAGATCTGCGACTCCTCGAGGTGCGAGGTGACGATGCCGTCGACGAGATCAGCGGGCAGGCCGGCGTCGTCCATGGCCGCCGCACCCAGTTCGGCCCACTGTTCGAGCGTGAACGGCGCAGGTCGGGCCTTGCTCAGCCGCTCGGGCGCCCATTCGACGTAGCCGACGATGGCCGCCTCACCCTTCAGACCCATGGTTTCCTTCCTCGTGATCGGTGCCGGCTCATGCTATTCGATCACCGGCACCGACTCGGTGGCTTATCTCCGCACGTTGGCCGTGCGTGTCAGCGCCGGATCCCGGCCACCAGGTGCTCCCAGTTGCCCGACGCGATTCGCCGCCGGTCACCATCGTCGAGGTCGGCCTCCTCGAGGAAGCGGCGCGCGCCGCCGCGCGGGGCGAACGCGAACGGGTAGTCGGTGGACAACAGGATGCGCTCGACGCCGACCACCTCGATCGCCCAGCGCAGGTAGCGGTGACTGAAAATGCCGCTGGGCGTGACGAAGACGTTGTTGCGCACATACTCCGAAGGCGGGCGCGCGAGTGCGGCGGTGGGCCGCAACGCATCGATCCTGTCGAGGTAGAACAGCACCATCTCGCCCCAGTGGCCCACGATGACCTGCAGGTCGGGAAAGCGGTCGAAGACCCCGCCGAGGATCAGGCGCAGCAGCTCAACTCCGGTCTCGTAGTGCCAGCCGACGCCGTGGGTGGCGAACGCGTCG
>Ga0079225_10002263_pt1 | contig 11031 bp, 23 predicted proteins | sample Poulit2012_FD_76344 | JGI IMG/M metagenome (GOLD analysis project Ga0079225, IMG submission 76344) | Agricultural soil microbial communities from Georgia to study Nitrogen management - Poultry litter 2012 | ecosystem: Environmental > Terrestrial > Soil > Agricultural land | place: USA: Georgia...
CCCTGCAAGATATCCCTCGAATTGCTCCGCAGTTAGCTTGTCCTGTATATAATCAATCGTTTCGATATCCCCGGAATTATAATGATTTGGGGAATTAATGTTATCAGTCATAACTACCACCCTCTCACCAACTTTTAAATAAATCATAGTAAGCTGCCCGCCAGTAGCTTGATAACCTGGAATCAAAATTGTTTTTCGTGCTGCCTTTGCGGTATTTGTTGATTGTGAATTTAATTTTCATGTATGATAACCTCTACTCTTGGGTTGTTTTTATCGACTTTAAAGATATGTTTGATGGAATTAACCTCTTTCCAACCATCATTATCAAGTACCCCGGCCTTTACTAATCCATCTAGCAAGAATTTAATTCCTCCCCCAGCAACGTTGTCGGGGTCCTTGCGCTTATTTTTGCAGTACCACGTAATCTCAAAATCTGCTTTCTCTATTTTTGGTAGACTCCCGGCACTCATTTGCACAAGTGCCGTATAGTCTTTTTTTAATGTTGAATATGCCATGTAATGTGATTTGCTCGCTTTTATAATTTTATTCATATCGGGTAATTCGCCCGGGATAGTAAATTTCATTTAAATTCTCCTTTGTAGTCGTTCTTTAAAATGGAAGATCATCATCTGAGATATCAATTGGTTCGCCATGTCCTTTGAACGCATCATCGTTTTGATTGTTTTTCTGATTACTAGATTGATTGTTTGATTGCTTCTTTGACTCCAAAAACTGCACCGAATCAGCAACAACTTCTGTAATGTAAACTCTTTTTCCGTCCTGACCTTCAAAATTTCTTGTTTGAATACGACCATCTACTCCAACTTGACCGCCTTTCCCCATGTAATTAGCGAGATTCTCGGCCGCCTTGCCCCATATTGTGCAGTTGATAAAGTCAGCCTCTTGTTCCCCTTGTTGATTCTTAAATGGGCGATTTACCGCTAATGTGAAGTTGCCTACTGCTTTGCCATTTTGTGTGTATCGGAGATCACAATCCTTTGTCATACGCCCAACTAATACTGTTCTGTTTATCATTTCTTTTCCTCCTTGTATTCGAGTAATAATTTATTCATTCTTGGTTGATTGTTCGGCTTGAAATACAGCTCCAATTCTTTATAATCACTTTTCCAATTTAATACTTGTTTCTCTATCACCAGAAACTCAATTAGTAGAGTAAGGGAATCACCGCCCGATTCTGATTCCAGTTTTATCGCTTCGGTATATAATTCTTTAAGATCCATATCGGTAGTCCAGATCGGCGAACAGGTTATACTCTTTTAGAAATGCAAGTTCCACCGTTCCTACAGCCCCATTACGCTGTTTAGCAATAATTACCTCAATGATGTTTTTCTGCTCACTATCATTGTCGTAATAATCATCCCGATATAAGAACTCAATAACATCTGCATCTTGCTCAATGTTTCCTGAATCACGTATATCTGACATCATCGGGCGTTTGTCTTGCCTTGTTTCTACACCTCGCGAAAGTTGGGAAAGCAGATATACTGGCGAATTGGTATCACGGGCCAATTCTTTTAAACTTCGTGAGATCTCTCCCACTTCAATATTTTTATTTTCATGTTTAGCGCTTGTCCGCATTAGTTGCAAATAATCAATAAGTATTAGCATTGGTGTATCTGGGTATTGACGTTTCAACTTTTTCACTTTTGATCGGATGTACTCGACTGTTTGACCGGACTTATCATAAATATGCATGTTCATATTTGATAAAATAGCCAGCGAATTTGTGAAATTACTCCAATCTTTGTCATCAAATAACTGCTTAGGCCTTCTCATTTTGTGGCCATCAATTCTGCCTATCATGGACAGCATTCTCTTATTAATCGATTCCTCGCCCATTTCTAGCGAGAACATGGCAACCAATCCGCCATTTTCTCCGTGCTTTATAGCGTGATTGAGCATTTTAGCTGTCTTACCTACAGATGGCCTTGCAGCAGATATAATCAAGTCGCCACCCTGGAATCCGTCTAATATCCTATTCAGATCTGTAAACCCTGTATCGATACCACTCAAGCCGTCTTGTTGTTCTTCTATGTTGTTATATAGTGATATGAGCGCTTCTTTATGGTTGTAATCATCTTCGTTATTTGTTTGTTCTAATTCGGACAAGTCGTTCATAAGATTAGATATATCGTCAACATTGGTTATTTCTTTTGATTGGATATCCTTTACTTGCCTTAACTTCCAAGATTCAATAATTAGTCTTTCATACGTTTTAAATGGTTCTGTGCTGGCAACACTATTCATAAGGCTACCAAGAGTGTTTTTATCTATATCCGATGATTCCGATAAGATGGTCACAACATCTATCGGATCACCCTTTTTATCGATTTTCTGCATTATTTCAAACAAACGTTGATTCTTTTGATCGTAAAAATGTTTACTACTTATCGTAATTTCTTTAATGAGTTCATTGTCAGTTAGAATGCAGCCAAGTAAACTTTGTTCAGCTTCAAGGTTTAAAACCAACTGCATCCGCCTCCCATTGCTTCACCTTATCTATAAAACTTCTATTTCTTGATTCAACTTTCTTTTCTCGTATATCCGTTATGGTCGGAGGGAACTTGTTGTTTAGCACATAGCCTTCTGTGTTGTTTATTACGGCTTTGTGATCTTGTTCTTTTAGCAACCTTGCCCATACATCCAATTTCTCGGAAGACACCTCAAATGACGGATAAACGCTTTTTATGATCTTGAATACTTCTTTCACCTGGTCTCTATTCATTACAAATCATCCCAATCTATAGACGATCCACTGCTCTCTTGCTCTTGATTTAGATAACCCTCAAATTTGTTCCCAAAAAGTGTTTCAGGCCGGATGTACTTAGCCATATCTGTACCTGTCCACTCTTTGACTTTCTTATCTATAACTTTTTTAAAATCATCTACAGTAAAAGTTTCAATCCACCTCGCTTTGATGAGGTCTTTTGTTTTTTGTGTAGTTGAACGATATTTTTTACCAGATACATCGTTGAGATAATTTATTATCTCGACATAGGGTATTGTATTATTAGATGTATTACTATTACTTGTATTACTCTCTTCCAACTTTCCCGAATACCCCCCTTCGACTTCTCGAATAGGTCTGTCGATTTCCCGAATACCCCTACTCGATTTTCCGAACACCCTTATCACTCTTTTGTCAATGTTCGTCCCACCTTCGCCTTTGATATATCTTATTGATATTAACCCTTTAGCTTCTAGTGACTTTATAACTTCTGAACAACGATTTTTAGATAAATTAAAGAAGTTAGCAAAGTGCTTATTTGAAGCAAAACAACCTTTTTCGTTATCCAGACTATCTATTTCAACCAAAAATACCTTTTCTTGAAGAGTTAGCTTATCTGATAGCCATATTTCCTTTGGAATCCATACACCTTTAAACGCTCTATTCATTGTCGTAATCCTCTTTTATCAATGCTTTATAACCCTGAAAAACGAAGGTTTCCACTAGTTTCAAAGCTTCATCTTTAGAACCGAAAAAGAAAACTGGATTATATGCGCTATTACACTCATTTTCTAAAACCAAAGTCACTTCATACATTTATTGTTCCTCCCTCATCTCACTACCTCGCAAATCGCATAATACTTATGAATTTCTTTAACTGTGTATCCTTTATAACGCTGCATATAATAAGCAATGTTCTGCTTTAATTGCGTTTTATTATTAGCGTTATCCCAACACCAGTGAGGTAAAATCACTTTAGTCTTGTTGATCATGTGTTCACCCCTGTTTGTCGTTTATAGTCGCCAATTCATGCTCTAACTTGTTCCGCTTCTGCCTGTAATCTATCAGTCTGTGATTCAGGGAATCGTACATCAACTTATATTTTTGATGCATAGATGCCGCTTCTGCTTCCGATTGCCTATGTTCCTTGATTGCCAGTTCGGCAGTCGATTCTTTAACGGCAACCGTACCAGTTTCTCCTAATAATATTTCAGCATATATGCGCTTGCGTTCTGCATAGGATGTATCTTTAACGTACAGCGCTTCACTTACGAGGTCGCCTACAATAAAGAGTGCTTCATTATGTAGGCTGACCGATTCATATAAATGTGATAGTTCATTGTGATCAAGCTGCTTGATTTTGTGAAATATCTCGGTTAATTGGTTTACACGTTTATCTATTTTTTTGTTCATAATATTGCTTCAACTCTTTTCGCTTTTCCGTACGCCACTCTTTGCCTTCTTTTGTGTAATCAGCCCAATTATGGCAAGTGCCTGTATTGACGGACGGGCCACAAAGTAAAGCTAGATTGCTAGGTTCACTCCCACTTCCTCCTTGTGCAGCACCCTTTAGATGTGCCACCTCGAAGGCATAGGCACTTGTCCTTCCGCAACATTCACATTTACCCTCGCTTCTTCGTAAAACCTCGTCACGGGCTTTCTGTGTGATTCTGGTTACATCCTTACGTTTAGGAGACTTTCTTTTGTGATTAATCTTTTTCGGAAACATCATTTATTCTGATTTTCCTGTAATTTTCTGGTCAGCAACTCGTCCATTTGTAGATTAGTGACTCCGGCACTTAATTGTTTGGCATACCAGGCATTAAATTGTTCTTCCGTTCCGCCTCCAGTTTTAAATTTTGCCAATATAACATCCTTTGATGGTTCTTTCGCTTGGGAATTTGACGGCTTTCTTCTCTGTGGTTGCTGTTCTCTTTCGTCTGTTTCAGCAGATGATATTTTATCTGGATCCTCGCCCGTGGGAATGGCAAACGTCCGCAGCAACAAATATTTATATGCGTATGTCATAGCCTTTCCTACTCCCTTATCTTGCGTGTCTACACCAGTACCACTAGATACGATAACTTCATTCTCGCCGCTCTCTATATCAATTATTTTGTATTTAACATTTACGGTTGAAAGAGTCCCTTCGCGGCTGTGATCTTGCTCAACTGGAAGGATGACAAGCTTGTTCTTAATAAGTGATTCACGTACCGTTCTTGTCACCTTCTCTTCTGAAATTGCTTTATAATTAGTTGATTTAAATTTGATGTGATCATCTTTTGCCATATATTCAACATCCTGCATAACGGCGCTTATTTTTTGAAAAAGTTCACTCATCGCCCATTACCTCCCAAGTCATACCGTGTTCAGACATAAATGATTCGAGTGCATTTAACTGCGATTCAGTTCCAGTTATCTTGTACACTTCGTAAACTGACGGCTCTTCTATATCCGTAAATGGAATAGGTTCTGGCGCAACAAATACAGGATCAATTACAGGTTCTGGTTCTTTTTTCTCCTGTACTATTGGTTCTTGTGATTCGCGCTCCTGTCGCTCTTGTTTGCGCTTTTCTTCACGCTCTAATTGTTCTTGTTTACGTTGTTCCGCTTGTCTTTCTCTCTCTAATTCACGATCAACATCAGACGTGATTTGTTCGGTAATTTGGTTAACATCTTTATAATCTAGTAAACTCAAATAGCTACTTTCTGATAGAGTTAGATCATTTTCAGCATTAGATAGTTTCACTTGATTAATGATAGATTGCTTGTCAGACGCTTCTTTTTCTTGCTTCATTTTCAAGTGTTCAGCCTTCATTTCAAATTCTTCTTTTATGGATTTCATACTTCTGCTTTTCGCAAGATGAGTATCTTCGATTGCAAGTTCAATAGCATACTTTTCATCTAACTCAAAATCTTCAATTATCTGCGCTAACACTTCTTGGGATTTCTCGCGTTTTTCAGTTCGTCTTTTTTCTTCAAATGCGTTACTTTGCTCAACCAGAGGGTTGATAACACTATCAAATTTTTCATTAAGTGTTTTACATTTCTTTTCAAATTCCGTAATAGGCGCGGACAGTTCTTTTTTGGTATCGATCCTGTATCGATCAACAGCCTTTTTGCCTTTCCGTAATTCTGCGATGGTTTTATTGCATTCCGTTGCGTCATCTTCCGTAAAAGTGAGTCCGCTATATTTTTTAAGGTTGTTTTCTAAATCTTTTTCTATTTCTTCGTGATTAAATACCACCTTAGCTGGTTCTAATTCGATTGTTTTAACTTGTAAATTGTTCATTTATTTTCCCCCTATATAAAATCAGATAATTTATGCCCTGCTTCCCTCATCTTCCATTCATCGGAGCTCACACCACGTGGACGAGTAGGAAAATATTCTTCCATCCCTTCCATCAAATCCTCTTGAAAGAAGTCATATACAATATTCAAGTCGTCCAGTGTTCTGCCTTCTGCCATAAATGATGCTGCCACACCTAGTGATTCATATTCCGTACTACCGGATTCACGTTCCTCTTTGTATTTTTCAAGGTATTTATTCATTAATAAATTCATCTACTTCTTTATGCATTCTTTTGAGTGCGTCAATCGGATTCTCCCATTCCCAATTTTTTATATATCCTTGTGTAACCTCGGTGTGGTTATGATCTTCATCCACTTTTGAAATAGAAATTCCGTATATAGTTGGCTGGAAGTCAATATGCAAGTTACTTTCAAAGCACTTCCACGCTAAATCTTTAAATAATTTTTCCATGTATAAACCCTCCAAATTGTGATAGACTAATAGTAATTAAATGTTTTTGTTAGTCCGCGTTGCCGCGCGGGCTTCCTGCTAACTTCATAATTTCCTCTTTTGGCACTTCTCGCTTGATGGCTTCTACTACTAACGATTGCCAGGTCATGGGATCATCTCCTTATTAAATCTCCTAAATCAAAATCATCAGGAACTGGATAAAACCCCTTATAGAAATTAATGCCATCGTCACTCACCGGGAATGAATCTCCATCTTCATCATCAATTCGGTAATCACAGTGCTTGCGTTTCGGATAAGGGAACTTTTTTCCGGAAGATGTTACATGTCTTGCTTTGGCTTCAATTACTTTTCCAAAATGAAATCCGCCTAAATTACCTAAATAAACAACTTTAATCTTGTCTTGACCTATTGTTGACGAACGTACCTTCACATACATTTTTTCTAAATCTTTTTCATCCACTCGTTTTCTCTCCTTTAAATAATCATATAAATAATCAGAATTGCGATTAGTACAGTTCCTGCTATGTTCATTGGTAGATCGTATTTCAATTAGTTTCCTCCTAAGCATTTGTCATGCAAAAATATAAGAATACGAATGTTCCGATACCTGCGATTGCATAAAATGTATTTATAAAGCGCTCGCTCATTTAGGCACCTCCTACGCCAAGCCATTCGTCTATCGCGTCCAGGTTAAAAATTAATATTCTGGGTGATGGTTTTCGGTGCGGAATTTTATTTTCTCGCAACAGCCTAAAGATTGTAGACTCACTCATAGGTGTTCCGATTTTATCAAGATATTCTGCAAGTGCTTTTGCTCCACGAACGTTTCTCATCATGTGTCAATCCTTTCTCTTAGTTTTTTTGTTACACTCACTACTGCCACAACTTACTCGGCTTGACCAATCTGCAATTGAAATTGCCAAATCGTAATCGACGTTATGCTCTATTCCACAGCCAGGACATATTGTGTAAAGTTCGTCTGGATCAACATCAAGATTAATCGTCACGCCCGGAGTTAGTTCAACTTTTGTATAAATCATAGTCACACCGCCATTTCTACATCATTTTTAATTGCCATTTCTTTAACAACTGCCAAATAAATTTCTGTTAATCTAGCGTCATCGGCGATAACATCCATTTTGCTAGTTTTATCTACCTTGGATTTAGGAGAACCTTCAAGCGCCATTTTTTGTTTTCGATTTGTGAGTCTGGTTGATAATTGACACCTGCCGCGTTCTTCTAATATTTTATAGCTTTCATTTCGGACATCTCTATAAGCTTGAAAACCACCTCTACTTTGCGCTATTTTATTAATGATGTTATTTACCTTTTTGCGCCATTCAGTTGGATTAAGGCTTAATAATTCATTGATGTTATCCTGCTTCCTCTCCACAGCGGTTAACCGTTGATCTTGTGCCACCATTTGATTAATCGCGCCTTGTAATATTTCTAATTGTGTCTGTGGATGTTGATAAGAACCAGTCTTTCTAATAGTCGGTATTACTTCTGATGTAATCCATTTTCTAAAGCGTTTAGCTTCTAGTTTGCGACTGTCAAGAATGACATCATACAAACCATCTTCGTTTACGAAAGTTGCTTGTTGTATTCCGCCCGCTGTTTGAAGGGGGTGATTTGAAATCACGTCCTTGTCCAAGCGTCTTTTAACACCTGCGACCTGACCAAGTTCCAAAATATTACATACATCTTTTAATAAGAAAGTTGGCTCGCCGTCATTCTCCACAATTGTTAATTCCTGCTCATCAAACACTTTTGTTAATTGGTTCATTGATATTTCCTCCTTTTATTTCATTTCTTAATTTAAATAGATAAAATATTACGTATATGCTTTACATGTTGCTGAGCTTTAGGACCTGTTCTCCGACCGTTTATAATGTCAGATAAATAAGGAGTGGAAATCCCGATAATGTTAGCTAATTCTTTTTGGCTCATTTTTCTTTTAAATAATTCTGACCGAACCTTGATGCTAATGTCCTCTGGCATAAATTCACCGCCTTTGAATGTATAATTTAAAACTATTTTGTTAGCTAATTAGCTAAAAGTCATTGACTATAACTAACGTATTTGTTAGTATATAGACATAGCTAAATAAGACTATGAAAAGCCTGTAGTTCAACATTTATCCGTTCCCCAACGAAAAGAATGTATTAAAGTAGGTCGTATTTTTTATTGTCTTTTTTGCTAACAAAATAGCTTATGAATACATAATACTAACATATGTGTTAGTTGTCAATAGAATAACTAATATTTTTGTTAGATTATTGTATTTGTGTCGAAGGATGGTTGTTATGACAACGTTAGAACGAGTAAAAGAATTATGTAAAGAACACAGTATCACTGTGAAGACTCTAGAAGAAAGATTAGATTTACCGAATAATACTATTTATCAATGGAAGACCAGAAAGCCTGGAACGGACAGGCTAGAGAGAGTAGCAGATTACTTTGATGTATCAACCGATTACCTTCTTGGAAGAACAGACAAGAAAAGATACTATGATTTAACCGAGAAGGATGAACGAGATATTCAGAAGGAATTGAAGAAAATAATAAATGGCGAGGATGTCGATAATGCGTTTGCTGCTTTTGACGGGAGGGTTTTAGATGATTTAAATGAAGAAGATAAAGAATTACTAATTTCATCTTGGGAAAGCACTTTACGGTTAACAAAAATGATAGCAAAACAAAAATTCACTCCCAATAAATATAGAGACTAAGGAATGATTACGTGAAAATAAAAAAGAAGGTCGGTCAATTAGTAAAAAAGTTTAAAACGAATGACCCTTTTGTAATAGCGAAACAGATGGGAATCATTATTGTTTATGAACCCTTGGGGTCTATATTAGGTTATTACAGCAAATCTCATCGAACTAAGGTCATACACATCAATGAAAGTTTGCCCTATGAAAAGCAATTATCTACTTGTGCTCATGAATTGGGGCATTCTATTCTGCACCCTGGTGATAATGCTGCGTTTTTAAAAGCCAATACCTTATATTCAACAGAAAAACATGAACTAGAAGCTAACCTGTTTGTAGTAGAGCTTTTATTCAATCAGTGTTCGTGTTCCAATAACTTAGTTACCATCGAAGAAGCCATAGAACGATACGGAGTTTCTAAGCAGCTTCTCTATAAAGAAATTTACGAATAAATAGAACAAATATTTTTATCGGAGGCAAATCATGGCATATGTAGAGGATTTAGGAAATAAGCGTCATAAAATATATGTGGACATGGGATATGATAGCCGCGGAAAACGCAAACGGCGCACCAAAACCATCGAAGCGACATCCAAACGCGATTTAAATAAGAAAGTACGAGAATTTGAATTACAGTGCATGCAGGATGTGGATGAACCACTTGATGACATCTCATTTAAAGGTTTTGTGGAACGATGGAAGGATAATCACGTTGCCGTTAATCTCACGAAATCAACTATGGATTCATATAATCAGATTTTAGAAAAATACCTTATGGATTATTTCGGGAGGATGAAATTAAAAGATATAAGAAAGTTCCATATTGTTGAGTACCTAGCCAAACAAGAGACCATGGCTCCTAATAAATATATGGTACTTAAAAGCATTTTCCAAAAAGCTATGGAATGGGAAGTTTTAAAGGATAACCCTACCAACGGAATAAAAGAACCTGAAAGGAAAAAGAAAAAATCAGGTTTTTATAATGAAGATGAACTGAATCATCTGTTTAACGTACTGGCCGATTGCTTTCCTAAGCACAGGATTATGATTAAATTAGCTGCAATTGGTGGACTTAGACGCGCGGAAATTGCAGGGATAAGGGAAGAATCTATAAATTATAATGAAAATTATATATTTGTGGACAAGCAACTAAGATATCGCAAAGGTGAATTTTATATGGCTCCAGTCAAAAATAAGAAGCCGAGGAAAGTATTCTTTCCAAAGGATTTCATGAAAGAATTAAAAAAATATCACGTGGATCATAAAGCCAGAAAAATGGAATTGGGTAATTTGTGGAAGGGAATATATGAAGATAGGAAAATGATCAATCTTCTCTTTGTGAAAGAAGATGGTTATCCAACGCATGTAAATTCAATCGGTAATGAGTGGAGAAAAATAATTAATAGGTATAATCTAAAGCCTATATCATTTCATCAATTAAGGCACTCTTGCGCCTCTTTAATGGTTAAGAAGGGTGTAAACTTTAAAATCATACAGGAACGCCTAGGACATGCAAATATTGGTATTACGTTAGATTTATATTCCCACTTAGAAGAAGAGCAACACAAAGAAAGTACGTCAGTTTTTGACAGCATTTTATAGCGTTTGTCACTTCTATGACACTTTAGTATTTTTAGGAGTGACAAACGCTGTCTTACCAACACTTGTGAAGCATGGGTGCACAATCGAGGCATTTAAACTGCCAATAAAAATAGTTTGACGATGAATAATTTGATTCTTAGTATTAAGAAAAAGAACAACGAAGTGCTCCTGGTGAAGGCCGCGCATTTCTTCCATAACATAA
>Ga0079225_10002264_pt1 | contig 11029 bp, 12 predicted proteins | sample Poulit2012_FD_76344 | JGI IMG/M metagenome (GOLD analysis project Ga0079225, IMG submission 76344) | Agricultural soil microbial communities from Georgia to study Nitrogen management - Poultry litter 2012 | ecosystem: Environmental > Terrestrial > Soil > Agricultural land | place: USA: Georgia...
CAGATTGACCCGCATCGCTACTGCATTGCCTTCGCTCAGATTATTCGACTGGGGGAAATAGCGGTTGTCCCCGCCCGTCTCGGTCGCCCACTGATCCGGAGTGGATGGCTTGCCTGTGATCCTGTTCCAGCTGGCTGTGCCTCCACCGGACCCGCCAGAGCCGCCACCAGGAGGGGCTGAGCCGGTGGAGGAGTCGGCTGTGTATTTTATGAGCTGCTGGAAGGTGTCAGCCTCAGATAGCTGCTCCTGAATCCTGAACAGCGTCACGCTCCACCGACCCGGCAGGAATGAGTACTGCCCACCCACGTAATAGAATGCCTCGCCCTGATAGATCAGCACCCTGCCTGTATCGAAATCACCGTGCAGATTGGCTTCAAGCTTGCGCGTGTTGGAGCGCTGGAAGTCAATCACTTCCTTCAGTAGATTCTCGTGAAAAATCCGGCCCAGAGTGCCACCGCGACGGCCCCAACCGCCCAGAGTCAAAGCATTACCTGCCGCGTCAGTGCTGAGCGCCCCCACGGCGTAACCGGTCGGCCCGTCACCGTACCATGTCGGAGGGTATTCATAGCGGGTCGTATAGCCGCCCTGCTGCGTGAGTAGGTAGTCAATGGCCGTGGAGGAGCCTTCGGGGACGGAGGGGTCACTGATGTCGAAATGAATGCCCTCAACGAGCGTCTCGGTAGCTTGCTCCTGCCCGGAGGCTGCGTTGTGAATCTCAATGAAGAGCTGCCCTGACCCGAGCGGAAGTGGCTCGGTGCGGAATGCGAATGCGCCGACAACGCTTGACCCGTACTCAATCAGGCTGACTGAGTTGGCCGTAAAAGCCGACTGCCACTGGCCTGCAGAATCATTCCAGTACATCCCTTGCCCGGAGATGATGACCTGCATCGTAGCCTGCGTTACAGGCCCGTCAAAATGCGCCTGAATCGAGCTGGAAAGGAAGTTGATACGAGTATCGCCTGAGGAGGCAATGACCTGGCTAAGCGGATACGTGGGATCCTCGGCCGTCAGCCTGACATGTGACGGGAATTGATCGACCGTCACGGTCGCCCGATGATCGTACCGGATCCGCCCCTGATTGATGGCCGGATAGGTGTCGTCGCCAGAGGAGGTCTTCACGCTCAGGCTCCCGTCGAAGCTGGCTGCAGCGTTCTGGCGCAGATCCCGAACCGACCGCACCGGATTGAGCCCGTCAGCATCGTAGAGGGTGCAGATGACATTGCCCGGATTCTTCAGGGCTGAAATCTGCTCGACAAGTATCTTTCCCCCTGACTGGCGAATCAGTAGAGCCGGGTCAGCCAGGTACCTTGCCGCCTGAAACCGGCTGATCGCCTCGTCCTCTTCCCCGGAGCGGCCGAATTTGCGCAGTGCGGACCGCTCAGCGTAGATCTGTGCGAGAAAGTCGTTTGCTTCGTTAATATTCTCATGCGTCCATGAAGTGCGCGTCTCGATTGGCAGGCCCAGATTGAGCACGTCAGCCAGTAGCTCGATCAGTGTCGATCGCCCGGACTGGATCGGGTAGTCCTCACCCTTGAGAATATCGAAATCGGTTGCCCTGATCCGGCCGAAGTAGGCGGGTTTCTGCTCAGTGCGAAGGTTCTCGGTATTGGCGAACCCTGTCCACTCCAAGCTTCCGTCACGGATCCATCTCACCTCGACCTCTCGTGGTGGCCTGCCCAGAATGTCGGTCAGCACATCTCTCTCGGCCTGACTCTGGATGCGCGGAAAGAAGTCCAGTACGCCCCGTTGAATACGATTCGCATAGGGGTTGATGATCCCGCCTGAGTCGGTCGCTGTGATCTCCTCGTGGCGGAATCGCGCTCCTTCGCTATTGGACAGGAGCTGGACGGGCGATCCGCTGTAGCCATCAATATGGATCTCAATGCGCTCGGTGGCTCCTAATGTATTTCTCTGCTCCCAGTAGGCTCTAAGCATGCTGCCTCCGTCCTTTTTCCGTCAGCATAAAGAACTCATCGGGCCCAAGCCGTGAGGTGTGGGATCGTAATGCTTTTGCAAAGGCTCGCTCCATCTGAGCCGGATCAACGGACTGCGCAGGGGCCTGCATGCGGCCCATCGCCTTCATCTGCGACCGGGTGAATACGCCCTCACCGCCTCGCACCTGAATCATTCGCTCGCCTGATCCGGGCACGATGCCGCCGGAATGGAACAGCCCGCCAAAGACAGCGCCCAGCAGCGACCCACCACCAAGCGACGCGCCGCCGGTCACCAGTGCCGTCACGCCCATCACAAAAGCGCGCGATGCAAACTGCTTGATCAGGTTCTTCAATACATCGGAGAGATCGTTCCCGTGCAGCACGGCCTGCGAGAGCGCATTGCCCATGATATTGCCGAACTCGCGCCCCCGTACGGCGGCCTGCTCCGTCTTGCCCATAATGTCATCGATCTGCTCCTGCGTCATCTCCATCTCTTCGCGCAGTCGCTGCTGAACCTCCGGATCGAAAGCATAAAGCATCTGTTCGCGCAGCTCGGTCATGCGCTCCTGCAGCGACCCCAGCGATCCCTCGGGAAACTCCAAATCGATCGGCTCGCCCAGCTCCAGTTTCAGGTCGAGCAGGTCGCTCAGTGAGTCGCGGTTCTGCAGTAGCCCTTCCGGATCGATCACTCCGCCCGTGGGTCGCTCCGCCTCGACCTTGGCCCGGCGGATCTCCATAGTGAGCCGCTCAACCGCTTCAGTCGTATCGTCAACATCCTCCTCGGAGCGCTCATCGATTACTTTCTGGATCCTCTCTGCGGCAGCCTGGTTGCGCTTCTCGATCAGTTTCTGCAGGTCGGCGTTCATCTTGTCGATCTCGGCGCGCTGCCCTCGGATGGCTGCCTTCGACGATGACCCGTACCGGTTGAAATTCCTTTCAGCCTGCTCGATCTTCTGCGACTGCTCGATGATCTTCTGGTTGAGCTCATCGAAATCATCCGCGCCCGTCTCCCGGCTGAGCAGCTCGTCCAGCTCTTCTCGGAATTTCTTGGTCTCCTCGGCCGCACTCGCCACACTCGCTGCATAGCTGACGACAAGGGCTGTAATACCTATGAACACATTCGCCTTCATGGCTCGATTCAGGGCGATCTGGGCTGTTGTCTGTGCTCCTGTAGCGACCGTGAGCGCTCCAAGCGCCCGAACGAAGCCGCCCATCAGGTAGATGCCTGGCCCGACGATCGCCAGAAAGCCTCCCATGACCACACCCATTCGCGTCACCATCGGGTGAAGGTCGCCCATCGCCTGAGTGATTCTGGCCAGCACCCGTACCGCGTCTGTGCCAAAATCGATCAATCCCGCATCGGCAATAGCCAGTTGAAGCTCTTCGAAGGCAGACTGAAGCTCCTTGAGCGCTCCGTTCAATCCCTCCATCTGCTGCTTGGCAATGCGTTCGGCCGTACCGCCTGCGTCCTGCAGTTCACCGGTCATCTCGCGCAATGCGTCAGAACCCCGCGAGAGAAGTACCTGCATGGCTGGCCCGCCTCGATCACCGAAGATCTCCATAGCGCGCGCAGACGAGAGTCCCGTGCGTTCCAGGTCGGTCATAATATCGGCAAGCGATCGCATCCGCCCGGACGAGTCGTAAACCTCAACGCCCAGCTTGTCGGCCTCACGGGAGAGGGTCGTCAGGATCCGCCTCAGTCCGGTTCCGGCCATTGACGCCTGCATGCCCGCATCAGAAAGGAACCCAACGGCCGCGGCCGTCTCCTCGAACTGCACGCCGAAGCCGGACGCGACCGGACCGACCATCTTCATGGCCTCGCCCAGCTGCGAGAGGTCGGTATTGGATGAGGTGAACGACTTGGCCAGAACATCGACTGCCCCGGAAAGCTCCGAAGCGTCCATGTTGAACCCGGCCATGATATTGGATGCGATATCGGCTGATTGCGCCATATCAAGCTGTGCCGCCGCGGCCAGGTTCAGTACGGCAGGCATGGCCGTCATCGTCTGGTTGACATCGAATCCGGCCATAGATAGGAACGACATCGCATCGGCCGCTTGGGAGGCAGAGAACTGTGTCGTGGCGCCCAGCTCGCGGGCCAGCTCGGTCATCTGCTGCAGCTGCGATCCGGTCGCTCCGGAGATGGCAGCCACGCGGTTCATAGATGCCTCGAAGTTGCCCGCCGTCCGTAGCGCCAGTGCGCCGAAGCCGACCAGGGGCAGGGTCAGGCGCTTGGTCAGCGTCGAGCCGGTCGACTGCATCGACTTGCCGATCTTGCTGAACTCATCGGCAATGACCCTGGTGGTCTGCTCGCCTGATTTCTTAGCCTGATCGAGCCGTTTATTGAACTCCCTCGGGTCAGCAGTAAGCTTGGCGGCTATTTCTCCAACCAGAAACGACATAGGTTACAGCTCATAGTGCGGGCTGACCGCGTTACGATTTGTCTTATCCCGCAGGAAGTCGCCAAAGGCGCATTCAGGGGGTAAGTGTGCAAGCAGTGTCATGAACCGTCGGTGGCTCATCCCTTCGCGGAAGACGGCTCGGTTGACGTCGATTCCGTAGAATCGCTGGAAGTCGGCCTCGATCGCTCCCCATCCCCAGATGACGACGCGGGCGTCTTCTTTTTTTTTGTCTCGCCATCCACATCGAAGCCGAACCAGCGGTTGATGATCGGGTTCATCAGCTTCTGGTTAGCCATGCGGACATTGACCCAGTTCGATTCCTCCGATGCCTTATTGAGCTTGTCGGCGAACTCCTCTCCGAACAGGCGGCGCATGATCTCGATGTCGCCCTCCATCGAAGGGTCGCCATCGAAGCGAAGGATCATCAGGCGAAACCATTCCGGCGGGGTGTCAGGGATCTTGTACTCCTTGCCCTCCCACCGGACGGTGATGGCGCGCTGCTTCTCCTCCTCAATGGCCGCATCGAAGTCGATGACAAGCTCTTGGGACTGTCTTTCGGCTTCTTGCTGTACGGCCTTTTCAAGCTTCTCGCGGTTGGTCATCAGGCTGTAACCTCGGTCTTGCTGTTGACGCGGAAGGTGGCACTGAACTTCTCAGTCGCCTCGCCCTTGTCGCCTGTGCGGGTGAAATTGGTGAAGTGGCCGGTCAGGTCGTATCCCGTGTCGTCCTCATAGCGGTATTCAAGGGTTACCTCGGATCCGGTTTCGGCGGCCGTCTCGGCGGCAACCTGGCCGTCGTCATCGACTACCGCGATACCGTTGATCGATGCCGTTTTGCCGACGGATTGCGCCAGGTACTGCTCGGAGATGATCGGCGGATCTCCGACCGTGTCCTCAAGGCCGGCCACCTCCTCCTCGGAGATCTCGCTGGCGATTTCATAGCCCAGAATGGCGGCTATCGCGTCGGTTCCAATCGTGGCGGTGAAGCCTGCTACTTTTCGTCTTGCCATAGTTATAGGGGTGTTCTGTGGATGTTTTGACCGATGCTACAGTCGTGGGTGTAGTGAATCGAGTAGACTGCCCGACCCTTCTCGTCATTCTCGACGAAAGCCGGTGAAGTCTGGATATGGGTATCAAGAATGTGGATACCGTCATACTCCCCGGAGAGACTTGTGACGGCACGGTGAATCTCTAATGTCTTGGCCTTGGCCCACCTGAAGGATCCCCTGATGAGCCATTGCGACCCGAAGCTGTCCGCATCCATCGAGTGCATCTCGGGAGTGACCACGCCCGGTTCGTCGTAGATGCAGATCGCGTTATCAGGGCCGTCCGGCATCATCCGCACGAACAGGTCCTGGCCGAAGACGCCAATACCTTGCGTCTCCGCATAGTCTTTCAGTCCGGTGCTCAGCATAATTCAAGCAGTTGGGCTTTCGTCAGTGACGGGTCGAAGTTGATACCGTCCGCTTCGAGATAGGCCATGATCTCGGCCTTCGTATTGGCCGTTGTTGGCGTGTCAGCCTCCACGTAAGCCTGCCCGCACCGAACCAACCGCTCGGCCTGTTCCTCACTGGCCGGGATCGGTTCGCCTTTCGGGTAGTAGCTGCCGCGCCAGTGCTGCGAAAAAGATGCTTTTACCATGTCTGCTTACCTGCAATTTGAAGTTGACGCCTGACCTCGCTCGGCCCGACTTGATTCAAGGGGTCTCGCACATAGTTATGCTTGCGCCCTTTCTGGAAGTTGGCTGGCGTTTCATGCCATTTGATCGCATAAGGGACTCTCGGGAAGCCCGTGCCTGCCCCGCCGCCAGCGGAGATGACCACATCGAGCTCGTCCACTGGATTCTGGAAGACATCGACGGTCGCCTGCAGGATCCCCTCATCGTGAGGCACTTCGGCCAGTACTTGCTGCTTGACTGTCTCCCCGGCCCGGACCAGAGCCTTGCCCATCGCCTGACGGGTAGCTCGCTTGAGTAGGTCGCCTTTCCATCGTGTCCAGCTCATCGCAGTACCACCTCCACATGCTCTAAGAGATTGCCGCCAATTGAGTAGAAGGGCATCATATCCGATACCTGATATTCACGATCGTTGTACTCCAGTCGCCACCTTGTGTGCGACGGGTCAATTCGATCATTCCCGCTGATGACGGTCGTCTTGCCGGTGTACTGCTCGCCCTGATCATCGAAAGCGCGCTTCCAGCCGAATACCGGATCGATCTGCACCTCAAAGGAATCGGTTACCGCCTCATCCCCGAAGCCGTCCGTGTCAATGCGCTTTAGCATGGCCGTGGCCGTTTGGAACTGGTCAAATGCCATAGACCGCCTCCCGCGCATCGTAGCCAGTCAGTAGGCGGTTCCATCCGTCCGGCCATGTGCGCCAGTCGGGAGAGGCGCCCCGGTAGGTGACCGATCGCTGACCCTGCCGGATCGATGCGACCGACTCGCTGGTGTAGTTTTGCAGCGTGGCGCTGACCACCTCGGCAATCGTCCGCCTCAGGGCGTCCTTCAACCCTTCGTCGCTATTCTCCGGAGAGTCCTGATCGTAGCCTATCAGCCTGACCAAAAAGCCTCGTGACGGATCGGCTCCATGCTCCCACTTGAAGAAATCAGCATAGGTCGACCTCTTGCGCTGCCGATAGAAGCTGATCACCTCATACTCCACCTTGGAGGCAATCGCATCGAGCTCATCGGAGTCGCGTACCGACTTATGCAGCAGGGCGATGTCGTCAGGTTTGTTCGGGTCGAAGAAGGTCATTGAGTTCGGCTTGGGCTTTTTCGGCGTTCTCCTGTCCCTGAATCCGGCTACCATCAGAGAGGGTGTACCATGATCCAGTCTCGTCTTTGATCGGGTAGGAGGTCCCTTTCGAGACCTCCACCTCAGACCATCCTCTTTTGGAGCGATAGCGCCTGTACATTTCCTTCGTGACAGACACTACCCTCCCGTTCGGGTTGCGGAGCCTCACGATTGCGGCACTTCGATTGTGCCCAGAGCGGTGGGGCGAACGACCTTCTTGCCGTACACATGCAGTCCTTTGACGAAGTCGGAGAATCCGGCTTCGCGGCGCCCGGCCTCCGTCTTAAGGATCTGATCGGCGTAGGTAATGGCGATCGGGTGGCCGAACAGGTAGTGCTTGGTGTCCGGGTCTTCGCCGGTGCCCTCGACGGTAATCAGGTTGTTGGACATGAACACATCGAATCCAGCAGCCCGGCCCATGAAGCCCTCGCGCGCGGTCTGGTCGCCCAAGTCGGAGGCTTTCAGGAAAGCCGGGTCGTTTGACAGGGCCTTGATTCCCGCCGGATCGACAACGATGTATCGCCCCTGATCGGGAACGTCGGATTCCGACAAGAGCCGCCCGGCCTCGGTAAGCTGCTCATAGGCATTCTCATCGGTGAACCCACCTGAGCTGATCACATTGGAGGCGGCGGCTTCGGAGTAGGCTTCGAGAATAAACGTGTCGGCAGCCTTGGCCAGAGAATAGGATGCCTCGCCCATGTATGACTGCATCAAGGGCACATTTGCCTGCGCCTGATCTACGTCGTCGATCAGAAAAGCGAAATACTTCGCCTGGTCGATCTCAAGCGCCTGCGTGGTGGAGGCAAGAGCCTGAAACGTGATATCCGACCCGGTGTAGTCGCCAGTGTTGATTGCGGATGGTGACTGGATGTGAACCGTATCGCCCTCAGAGGTGATTTCCCCCTGATAATTGCGATTGACAAGGGATGTGCCGACAAGCTGATTTTTCAGCGAATAAAGCAATTCTCTTGCCCAAATTTCGGGTATAAAATTGGCTGTACTCATGGAGATAGCGGGTTTGATTGACATTGGATGAGCCTCGTTTGTCAATGCCCGCTGGAAGGCGCCCTGTTTTGACCTGACAGGTAACAGTAGCAGCAAAATGAGCCGGAACGAGTACCGAACTCACGGGTAATGTAATAAAAACTGATACACTGATCAATACCAGTGTATCAGTTGACTGAATTATTCACCGACGGACTTCAGTATCGCCTCCCGGTTCTTAGCGTACTCTTCGTCAGACATGCCCTTGATCTGCTCCGGGGTGAACTTAACAGACCCCCCGCCTCCATCTCCGAATCCAGACCCTCGCTGTCGCTTGTCCTGAAGCAGGTCGGCAAACTTGTCCTTGTTCTCCTCGAAAAACTTCTCTGGGGTGTACTTGCCTCCATCGCCAGTTGGCCGGAATCCGCCTTGTGGGTCTTTGAGTGCCACCGTGCCGTTCTCATCGACGTCAAACATTCCGGCGAATTTCTGAACCACAAACGGATCATCATCGCCAGTGAATGACTTGATATACTGTTCCTGAAACAGGCCGTTGGCGGCTTTGAGGATATGCGATTCGACCATGCCGCGCTTCATCTTTTCAAGCTGAGTCGATAATTTCTCCTTCTCCTCCTGCAACGGCTTGGTCAATTGCTTGGCAGCCTGCGCCTTCCACTCCTCCGGGTCAAAGTCCGGCTTGAGGCCCTTCGGCTTGCCGTCATCGCCGAGCGTGACGTTGTACTTGGAGAAAATGGATTTGTGAAACTCCTGATCGTCCTGCAGGGCGCTCTTCACCTTGTCGCGCTCTTTGGCGAGACGGTCTTTGACGACATTATCAAGCGCCTCTTGCGTGAAGTACCCCTTCGGGACGCTATCCGGGGTGATGAGGGCAAACCCCTCGCCCAGCTTCAACTCGTCGGGCTTCAGTTCGACTTCCTTTCCTTCGATGATTGCTTTAATGCTCATATTTCTGCCTGTTTTTATTGCGGGTTATGTGCCACGACTGGCACTGGTCACAGTGATAGATTCGTTCGGGCCGCTTCGGTATCGTCTTGCTCTGGCGCAATAGATTTAGGGCTGATTCAGCGCCTTTCTTATCGTATCTGCGCTTTCGGCATCTCATATCTGTTCACGACTGTAATCTCTTCGTAGGAACTCATTCGATTTTATGTGGTCGCGCTGTCGGGCTTGCCACTGGCGAACCTTGGCCTTTGCCTTGACCTGCTCCGCCTCGGTCATGGCTGCTGCCTCCCTGCGCTTCCATGCCTTGACCTGACGCTCATTATAGCGCTGCTCCTGCTTGGCCTCGTACTGGTCGCGGTTCTCACGTACGGCCATATCCTCATCAGGTAGCTTATTGATGCCCGGCGTGTATCCGGCCTGCGAGTGCATGCAATTAGCGTGATACAGCCCGCCTGCGATAGCGTCCTGCAACGACGGGAACCGGTCAGATCGCCCCGAAATGGAAAACACCCGGCCCTGATATGGCTCGCACAGATCCGATGTCGGGAAGTGCTGCGATATCTGCACCAGATCCATGCCGTATTCCTGCAATCGGTTCATATTGGCCTGACGCGCCGCGTTACCCGTCTGAGTACGTGCGACCATCTCCGAATAAGAGTCCAGCTTCATGGTGCGGCCATTGCTGTAGCGAATCCCTGTGATGCCCTCATCAGCGAACTGGGTCATGAGCTGGCCGGACATCTCGCGGCGGGTGAATGTGTCCGCATCTCGATAGGCCGACTCGGAAGCCTGCACCGATAGTCGCCTGATCCGATCCTCCTGCTCCCGGACAATCGGTATCCGCGTTGCTTCAAAGTCGCGGTAGGCCGCACCCTGAAAGACTTCGTACATCGTGAAATGCTGCGGGTAATCTGCCAGCAGCTCTCTGGCTTTTGGTGAAATCGGTGAAGGCGGCCCGGACGGCGCCAGTATGCCAGCCTCTGCAAACCTGCCTGCCGATATCGGATTGCCCGACTCCCTGCCGGACCGGTTGCCCTGCTCAATGCCGCGCAAATAGGACGTAGGCAGCGCCTCATCGATCCAGTCGGTCGCCTCATCCAGAAACGACTCGTGCTGGCTCGTGACGGCCCTCGACTCGCTGACGAGGCTCACCACCACGTCCGGATCACTGACAAGGCGCAAAGCGATAGACCGAAGCCGACGGATCAGCCACAGGCTTAATCGCTCGGATCGCTCGACCAGTGGACGGGATAGGTTGGTGAACGCATTCTCGGTCATGGCCCTATAAATGGATCAGGGATCGTCGCGCCCCGCTCGGTATTAATCCGCTCGACCTCCTCTTCAATCTCATCATCGGTCATGCCGGGGTGAAGCAGCTCGACCTTCTTACGGATGCTCATTGAATCCGACACGTTGCGGATCACCTCCGACACCTTACGCAGCGATTCGGTCTTGTCCTCCGGCTGGAAGTCATCGTTTCGCCTGACAAACGCCTTGCCCCAGCTTGAGGGCTGGTCAGGGAAGTAGACCTGTTCCAGAAGATGCAGGCAGTGATTCTCAAATTCGTCGATCGAAGAGACAAGGAGCGTCAGGAACGCCTCCACGCCGGACCGTGACTCTTGACGTATCTCGGTCGCGGTCACCTGCCTCGCTGCATCGCCATAGGAGCGGAAGGCTGACTCCATGAACGCTTCGGTGTCTTTGTCAAGGATCTGCCCAGCCTCTCCCAGATAGGAGCTGTCAGGCGATTTATAGCCGTGCTCTCCCTGCGTGTCCGGATCTTTGCGAAGTACCCGAAACCCTTTATTAATCTTATCCAGAAACTCTTCGTACTGAGTGCTGTCACCGACGAATTGCAGGAAGGCGAACGACATATTCCGCACCGAAAAGTCGCGGATCGATTTGAAATTGAAGATGTGATTCTGCTTCTGTGCCAGTAGGTAGCCGATGTCTCG
>Ga0079225_10002265_pt1 | contig 11027 bp, 5 predicted proteins | sample Poulit2012_FD_76344 | JGI IMG/M metagenome (GOLD analysis project Ga0079225, IMG submission 76344) | Agricultural soil microbial communities from Georgia to study Nitrogen management - Poultry litter 2012 | ecosystem: Environmental > Terrestrial > Soil > Agricultural land | place: USA: Georgia...
ATTAACATACTTATTATTTAGTGGCGTCTCTCCTGGTAATAAACTTGTGTCAGATGGATCCACTTCAGCTCCAATTGCGATCGTAATTGGTTCTTCATACTTTCCAAAGGGATCCATGTCACCTGTTTCGACTTTGGACTCATTTCCATCATTACTATTTTCATTCGTATCCGAGCATGCTACCAATAATAAAATTAGACCCAAAATTATAATGCTTAGAAACTTTGACTTCATAAACCTTTTATCCCCTTTCGAAATGTTTTGATTACAATATTATTTTAACAGCCATCTGAATGCGCTCACAATAGGTTGAATGTTCTCATTATTTAGGGGGTAAATGTTTGATTCATTACCACAAGTACACTATTTAAAATCTTTGCACAACAAATATCTACCATGGTATATAACCAATTATGCCCTTTTTCTTTCACGAAAAAGTCGAGATTATTAATTTTATCGAAGAAATATTGCGATGTTGTTAGAATTAAGTTATTAACATGTCATATTCATTTCTTCCAACTTTTCATAACAAGTGGAATTCCTGTTCAATCGCTAAGGCATTATCAACCACACAAGACGAATAGGAATAAATATCACCACTTTCCTTAAACCAAAACCGGACATAATCATTGATCAATTTCCAATCGCTTTTTAAAATCCATTTACGATTTCAGCAACTTCTTCCGTTATTTGATCTCCACCTTGTTTTTTCCAATCCTCAACAAATTTATCAAAGGTGTCTAGAGGTTCGGCACCCATAATAATTTTCAAAAATGTTTCATCCTCTAGTTTCTGTAAGTTGACCCAACGATTTTCCATTGTTTCTGTTTGTGAATATATAAGACTTTCTACACCTTTTATGTCTACATCTACCAATGGCGCTCCACCAACTAATACTGAATATGAACGCCCGAAACTACTTGAATCAAAATCCCAATGTTCGATAGACATATCATCATAGGGTTCTAATTTCGTTTCAAAAATCGTATCTACATCATTTTTAAGCAATGTGTATACCGGATCTCCATAAAAGTCTTCAGGCTTTTTTGTTCCTGATAATACTTCACGTAGCGCATTAGCGGATACTTCTATGTTATCTAAAGGCGAGTGCACCACTCTTAAAGGATAATGACCTACTTCTCCTCCACCTTCCATATTTACCATTTCATCTTCATAGGCAAAATAATTATTCATCATTTTCATAATAGCCTCTGGATGCTCGTAATCCTTTCTTACTACTGCAAATTCACTTGTAGGTGACATTAAGTGAGGAGAATAGTCACCATTAGCATCTAAAGGTACAGCATAAGACTGCCAATTTGCCTCTGGATCCTCTTCTAATACATCTGCTAGATTATACCCCATCCACCAAGGGCCGAAATACATCCCTGTTTTACCAGCAACAATAGGTTCAATAGGATCTTCACGCACCCCCATTTCTTTATCAATTAATTCTTCTACATACATATCCCTTAAGAACCCTAATGTTTCTCTTGTTTCAGGAAGAATGGACCCATATACTGGTTCTCCATCATCACCTTCAAGCCAGTACCCGGGATAAGCATGAAATGCAGAGAATATTCCATCAAAACCATACGTATTATTAGCAGATTCCAGGAAATTAGCATGAATCTTTCCATTGGATCCTGGTCCCGCTAAACCAATTGTATCGTTTTCACCATTATCATCTGGATCATCTTCGGTAAACGCTCTTGCAACTTCTTTTAATTCTTCAACCGTTTGTGGTACTTCAAGACCAAGGTTATCGAGCCAGTCCTGTCTAATCCATAAATTGTGAACACCATCAGCACCAGTTAAGGAATTGGGAATTGCCATAAGTTTACCGTTAAACATTGCATAATCTAGTGCTCCGCTCTCTTTAATTATTTCCTTTATTTCATCCGATGCATAATTTTCATAAACCTCCGTTAAATCGACAATTTGATCAAATTCAACCATTTGACGTAATTCAACAGGACCAACTGTCATCGCGTCTGGTAAATCATTACTCGAAATTGCTAAACTTTTCTTTTGGTCTATATTACTTGGAGAAGCCGTAAAATAATGTTCTACGTTAATGTTCAAATTCTCCTTAACATGATTAACAAACTTATTATCTAACGGTGTCTCTCCCTCTTCTAAACTTGTATCAGACGGATCCACCTCAGCTCCAATTGCAATCGTAATAGGTTCTTCATACTTTCCAAAGGGATCCATGTCACCTGTTTCGACTTTGGATTCATCTCCATCATTACTATTATCATTCATATCTGAGCATGCTACCAATAATAAAATCAGACTTAAAAACGTAATGCTTAGAAACTTTGATTTAATAACCTTTTTATCCCCTTTCGAAATATTTTAATTACAACATTATTTTAACAGCCAATTGAATGCGCTTACAATAGGTTGAATGTTCCCAATATTTAGGGGATAAATGTTTGATTTATTATCGTAAGATGATTATCTTTTTTCTGATCTAACAAATAACCATCATATAATCCAACATTTACATCCCCTAAATTAACACGGTCTTATATATACAAATACCCCTCTTACCAATCTGAGGGGCTAGTTGTATATGTAAAATAGCTTAGTTTGAAAATGGCTGAAGATAATAATATGATGGCTGTTCCATATCGTCTAATATAGATGACTGATTATGTTTGGTGTCTTTAATATCGTTATTTTCCCATGCAATAGCGACCAAATTAGACCACTAGTTAAAATAGATGTAAGTTTTAATTTAACATCTTGGTATCACTTTCCTACATCACTTTTAAACGTCAATGTTTTTTAATTATTTCTAAATAGCTTTTTTCTTACAAGTTTAACAAATCCTCACCATCGACCCAGCGGTTTATAATTTTTTATATCTTTCCCTATACTGACTTGGAAGATATCCTGTTTGACTCCTGAACACTTTTCTAAAGTAAGTCACATCCAAATAACCTACTTTCTCAGCAATTATCGCTATTTTTTCTGTTGTATAGATTAAATAATTCATTGCCTCCTTCATTCTAGCTATTCTAAGATATTGATTAAATGTTTCCCCAACTACTTGCTTAAAGCAAATGCTAAAATAACTCCTACTCATATGAACCTTTTTGGAAATATCGGTAGCAGTTATATCTGACGATAAATTTTCACCGATGTGATAAATTGCTTCCATAATACTTTGATTGGTTTCTTTGGAAACAGATCGATGAGTTACGGAGTCATATATGATTTCTTTAGTATCCCAGAACCAGTCTTCGATATCCTGCCAGGTTGCAAAAGACTCTGGCAAATTCATTATGTTTGGCATTACCGTTGAGTGTAATCGGTTACACTCAGTCAATGTTATAATAAGTAATTCATTTATTTTATGTCTTGTTAAGCGTAATTTCTTTAATTCTTTTAACATCTTTTCTAATACTTGGTGATCAAAGACCCACTCTAATGATTTTAATTGGACTTTTATCTGGTCGATTTTACCTTGATCCTTAAGAGGTTTCGAGAGTACCACATCCTCTAAATGGATAGAGGTAACTTTTTCATCTTTCTTGATTTCGTAAAAATAGAGACGTTCTCTATATCCTTGTATGAATTTTTTGATGTCGTTTAGTTGCCAATTTGTATTGTTTTCTATTTTAATCAATAGCAAGAGTTCCGCGTCACTTGCCTGATCACGTAACAATTGTTTTATTTCTAAAAATTTATCCGAATTATCTGTAATCATTAAAGCTGCTTCCAAACCAATATACATCCAGTTATTTTCATGGATAATATTTTTCAAATCTTTCATAAACCCTTCAATGGAAATATCAGATAAAAGAATGGCTCCGTTTATGATGTCTGTTTCTGAAATTGTATTTGAAAAGGGCTTCTTCTCATTATTTAAAATACTTTCATGTATTCTATCAAGTGTTTTATCCATATTTTCACTATCTAACTCTACTTTTGCGATATAATCAATTGCCCCTAATCGCATGGCTTTTTGTATATATTCAAAATCTCGGTGTAACGATAAAACAACAATAAAAATAGAAGGGTATAACTCTTTCACCCTTTTAATTAATTCAATTCCTGACATAATTGGCATAGCTAAATCAGTAATAATTAAATTAACCTCATTATTCTCTAAAAACTCTAATGCTTTTTCACCATTCTTTGCATCCCCTACAATATTCATATTAAATTTATTCCAATCAAATGAAGTAATTAAACTTTTTCTAACAAGCTTATCGTCTTCAACTAGTAGTACCTTAATCATAAAATCACCTTATTATTGGTATTTTTATAATGACACTTGTTCCTCTTTCTAATTTACTGCGTATCTCTATACTTGCACGATCATCATAAGTATGCTCTAAAATTCTTTTCACATAATTTAAACCAATTCCCATGCCATTCTTTTTATGATCAATAGATGTTTCATTTAAAAGATTATGAATATTTTCTTTTGTAATACCACGTCCATTATCACATACTTTTAAAGTAATTCTGTCTAGGTCATAATGAACTTTGATATGAATCTCACCATCATCGACCATTCCGTGATAGATGGAATTCTCTACTAATGGCTGCAATATAAATCGTGGAACAGAAGTTTGAAGTAATTCCACTGGAATCTGATTATCAATAACATATTTAAAGTCATAACGAATCTGTTGTAATTGCAAATATTGTTTCAATGAATTTAATTCTTCTTCCAGAGTAGACAATTCTCCTAATTTACCCATATTATAATAAAGAAGTTTATTCAGTGATGTTAGTAAATGTTTTAGCTCTTTTTTATCTCCCAAAACTGCTAACCATCTTGCAGTATCAAGTGTGTTCATAAGAAAATGTGGATTAATTTGATGTACTAATTTTTCCACTTCTAAATCAGCTCGTTTTTTTTCTTTTCTTTCTATTTCTTTAATTAAATGAACTATTTGCCTTTTCATTTTTCGAAACTGTTTAATGAGATCAACAAACTCCGGAATTTTAGTTTTAACAACTTTTGAGTGAAAATTATTGTTTCTCATTAATTTTATTTCATTATTAAATTGATTTAAAGGTTTATAAAATGTTCTCCATAATAGTAGCCCAACTATTGAACTTACTAATACAAACAGGATAGCAATATATACCATTGATGCCATCCACTGATTTACCTCCTTCTTATACTGTGATATTGGAATAAGGGCTACGATACTCCAACCCCTTTCAGTCATTTCTTCAAACCAATAATGGCCATCAACTGACTCTATGCCTTTTTGATCACCGGCTGGAAATTTAGTGTGTGTGGGAAATTGACTATTATCACTGTATGTAATTTCCCTTTTATCGTCTAATATTAAATAATGAATTTGATTGACACTATCCATCGGCAACTGAAATAAACCATCTGTCAAATCTAAATTTGATTCCAAATACAAATAAATATTATCATTCGGATTTACATCAAACTTTCGAACTGTAGATAATACATAATTATTGGTATATCTTTTCATACTTACATGTGGCCCAAAATTATCTAACTTGTACCCTTTAATTAATAATGGTTGATTTCGGAGTTTAAAATCCTCCTTTACACCCTCGCTATTAAACATATATTTACTTTCATCTTCGTTATACAAAAGTGATAACTCTATACTTGGATTGCTAAATGTAATAAGATTAAGTTCTTTTTTTATATCATTATAATTTTTAAGGCGTTCATAAGATTCCTCCAATTCTAAATACAGGTTCAACTTAAAATTGATATCTTCTGAAAAGACAATTTGTTGGGAAACATAATTGAGATCATCTATTTTATTTTCTAAAGATAAACGAATTTGATGTAGATTATTGTTTAATGTGTCATGTAATTTATTTGTTAGTATGTTTGACATGGATAGATAAGAAAATATCATAGAAAACAATAAGGGGGCAAAGGTGCTTAATGCAAAAACTAGAGCTATTCTACTTTTCAGGCTTAATGATTCGAAAGAGTGTATTACGTTGGCCATTTTTCCTTTCCGCATAATATCAGCCCCTTAATGTATCCGCTTTCAAATTAATGGTATTCTTTCTTTGTCTTTTCAATTATACCTAATGTGATTTTTTAGGCAATCCTTAAAAAAGTAACCGCTTATGGGATAACGATAGCGGATTACTGATCTATCTTCAAATTCTCTAATAATGGTGAGTTGAAACAGAGTCGATAGGATTCAATTAATATTTGATCAATTCAAAAACGTAGAAGTCATTCTACCGTTAAAAGAACACATAATTTTATCGAAATGAAATGTTCTAACTTAATTTCGAAGGACACCATAAAATTGAGTCTATTATAAAGAGTATTTTGAACAAAGAAAGACATTTTCGAGTTAATTGGATTTACTCAAAAACATCTTTTCTCTTTTTCTATATTAACTTTTTATACATTGACAATATTCACTTTGAATCCCCTACAGTTCAATTGTAAGATCTGAAACTGTTTGCTCTGGCGTAATTGTGGCGCCTGCCACTGCCGTTGTCCACTCGCCACTTGAGGTGGACTGAATGGACGGGATATTTACAAACTGGATGTGGTATGGTTTGTTTTTAATATCGGTTTGTATGTCGATCGTTTGTCCGGATCGTGCGGCTGTGATGGTGCCTGCGGTTTTGCCGTCTAGATCGTTCACGGTGGCGGATGCGTTTTGGCCATCTTCAAGCTCATAGATTTGGAATGTGACATCGTCCATATAGTCATAGTCAGGTCGTGAATCGTTGGCACCGACGGGTAGAATCGTGTTTGGTTTGACGAAAAGTGGGAGACTCATATAATCATAGTACTCCTTAAACCATGTGCCACCTTCTACAACATCACCTGAGATCAGATGTGTCCATGTGCCTTTAGGTAGATAATATGTCGCTAAACCTGATTCATTAAATATTGGTGCGACAAGTACGGCATCACCTAACATATACTGGCGGTCGAGCACCTCACTTGTTGGGTCTTCAGGAAACTCCAGGATCATCGCCCGCATAACCGGTACACCTGTCTGATTGTTGTTAATTGCGGCGTTGAATAAATACGGCATGAGGCGATTTTTTAAGTTGGTAAAATGTCTGGTCACGTCAACGGCTTCTTCATCAAATAACCATGGGACTCGGTAAGAAGAACTGCCGTGGAATCGGCTGTGACTCGATAACAGTCCGAAAGCTGTCCAGCGTTTAAACACATCTGGTGTTGCCGTACTTTCAAAACCACCAATGTCATGGCTCCAGTAACCAAAGCCAGACAATGTTAAGGATAAGCCCCCACGCAAGCTCTCTGCCATCGCTTCATATGTTGAGTCGCAATCGCCGCCCCAATGCACAGGGAATTTTTGTCCGCCGGCTGTTGAAGAACGGGCAAATAAGACAGCTTCATTGTCACCCTTTTCTTCCTTCAGGAGATCAAAGACCACTTGGTTAAATAAATAAGCATAGTAATTATGCATCTTTTGTGGGTCCGAGCCATCGAAATAAGTCACATCTGTTGGGATGCGCTCACCGAAATCTGTTTTAAAGGAGTCGACTCCCATATCCATGAGAACTCTTAACTTATCGTTATACCACGCACAAGCGTCTGGGTTTGTGAAATCAACTATGCCCATGCCGGCTTGCCAGAGATCCCATTGCCAAACGTCACCATTCGGCTTTTTAATTAAAAAGCCTTGTTCTGCCGCTTCATCAAACAGTTTTGATTTTTGTGCGATATATGGATTGATCCAAACACATATGTTGAGACCTTTGGCTTTTAAGCGCTCCAACATCCCTTGCGGATCGGGGAAGTTATCTTTATCCCATTCGAAATTACACCATTCAAATTCTTTCATCCAAAAACAGTCGAAATGGAATACTGATAACGGAATACCGCGTTCCTCCATGCCATCAACGAAGTGGTTGACTGTCTCTTCGTTATAATCCGTTGTAAATGATGTCGTGAGCCATAGACCAAAGGACCAAGCTGGCGGTAGAGCTGGCGTGCCTGTTAAATCTGTGTAACGACGAATCACATCTTTCGGTGTTGGGCCATTGATAATATAGTAATCCAAATATTCACCAGCCACACTAAACTGTGATTTTGAGACAGATTCTGAACCAATTTCAAAATTGACTTCTTCTGGATGATTAACAAACACGCCATATCCTTTACTACTTAAATAAAAAGGCACATTTTTATAAGACTGTTCGGAGCTTGTTCCGCCGTCTTTATTCCATATATCAACGGTTTGACCGTTTTTTACGAAGGGGGTAAAACGTTCACCCAGTCCGTAAATGTTTTCACCGACGTCTAAATTCAGTTGGGCTCTCATGTATGTTTTGTCATTGGGACCTTCAATCCAAGCGAGTCCTTTGGCGTCACCTGCATTGATTTTTGTTTCACCATTATAAAAATTCAAGCCAAAATCACTTTTATCAACCGTTACTTTTAAATCGCCACTTTGTAGGGATATGTCTGCATCATGCGCCGTGATGTGTGGTTGAGCGTCCGTTTGCGCGATATCAAAGTGTGGTCCTTTGTTTTGTCTTCCTTTATAATGCCACGTCTGAACGCGCACCACATTCGCCATCGGCGATGATAATTTAACTGTTAACAATGGTCCATCTAATGTGTCACCACGATGATTGATGTCTTTACACGGAGCGTATAGCGTGATGCCGTCATCTGTTTTTGATATATCGTGTACTGTTCGCGGAAAGTGAATGTCATACCCTTCTCGTGTCATCCAGTTACCATTTGTGAATTTCAATGAATGTCTCTCCTTCTATCTATGAACTCTTTTTATAAAGTTGAGGGGTGCTGATCAGTCATATTCAAAAATATACCCATGGCTCAGTTCGATCATCGAACGAGCCATGAGCAGACTGATCTTATTTCGTTCCCCACAATTCCATAATATCTTGTGTAATTTTCGTCATTTCTTCATTAGCGTCTTCAATACCAGCGTCGATAAGTTCTTCTTGTACCTCTTCCCATGCATCATCAAAATCCTCTGGTTTGCCGAGTATTGCCTGGGTGATTTTTTGTTCTGCGATATCATCCGCTTTTTGTTGGATGATTTCTAAATCACTACCAGATGGAATCGTATAGTTTGCCGCTGCACCATGTTGCGAGATACCTAACTCTTCTGGAGTTGGGAACCAATCAATCCAGCTGTCCATGTCATATTCAGCAATCACTTCTTTTTCAGCATCTGTATAATTTTCTATAATATCTTCTTGTGTATTAGGTGTAATGGATTGACCATTTGAATCAACCGCACCGTCTCCCCACTGTGGGAATGGGTACACATAATAGCCGACACCCGTTTCTTTAGCATAATCTGAATCCGAATTCATACGTTCACGGTCTTCTTCGTTTAACACACGTTCACCATCGACAATCTCATAATTTTCCCCTTCAATTCCCCAATTCACCAAAATTTGTGCTTCCTCTGAAGCCATCCAGTCTAAAAATTCAAATGCTTCTTCTTGGTGTTCGCTTGTTGATGAGATCGATATGCCCCAACCACCTGCAAAGCCATAATCTTTAAGCCCTTGTGATTCATACTCTTCCCCCATTGTAACTGGAAGTGGTGCATATGTTCTCCACTCTTTACCATCTGCACGCAATGCATTTTCCGCATCTCCGTAGTTCCAATCTTGGTCTGCTAGACCGAGTACTCGACCAGATGAGATTTTAGAAATATATGTGTCATGTGTATGTGTAAATGATTCTGGATCAAGTAAGCCAATATCGTGCATATGGTTCAACCATGCAAAGTACTCTTTTATTTCCGGTAATGTAAACTTATATATTGATTCACCCGTATCGTCATCGATGGCCCATTGTCCGTCATCCGGAATCCCTAATGAAAATCCAGCAGGGTTTCCAACCGTAATCAACCATCTCCAGTCACTACCGAGTAATGAAAGTCCAATTGTTTTTTGACCATCAATTTCTGGGTATTTTTCAATGTATTCCGTGATTGCATCTTCAAAGTCATAAATGGTTTCTATCTTTGGATAGCCAAGTTCACGTAGCACATCAAGCTGTATTTGTGTTGTACCACTTGTTTCCCAATAGGCATTTTCAACACCATATGTCCCAACTGTATAAATACTTGGATCTTCAGGCGAATTTCTAAGACGGTCAAGTTGGTCACCATACATGTCCTTTAAATTGTCGCCCTTTTCTTCAATGAGATCATCCAACTTAATAACCCCACCAGCTTCAATTAATTTTCCAATGTCACCTTTGGCGAAAATCATATCCGGATAATCACCACTTGCGATCATAAGTGGAATCGCTTGCTCATCACCACCGACTGGATGCTCTAACTCTAATGTCACCCCTGTTTCTTCTGTGATCTTTTGTGCAACTGGATCGTCAAATGATTTATCCTCAGTCAAGTCCGCGTTAAACAATGATAACGTTATCGGCTCTTTACTTTCATCGTCATTATTACCATCATTTTCTTCAACGTTGTTGCCATTATTTTCTGTATTGTCGTTATTAGCGTTATTGTCATTTTTATCGTCCGAATTGCCACATCCAGCAAGGACGATGATGGCAATAAAAACAATTAAGACACATCGTAAGATAGACAATCTCTTTTTTAACATGTGATCTCCCCCATTTTTTATTTTCTTATTTAACTGCACCTAACGTCAAACCTGTTACAAAGTACTTTTGTAAAAATGGATACACAAGTAAAATTGGAATGGTTGCAATAATCGTAATGGCCATTTTTAATGATTGTGGGTTTGTCTGCTCAGCAATAAATTGTGCGTTTTGACTTGTGACTCCTGCATTTCCAGAAGTACTGGCATTATCTAAAATCTTCATCAATTCGTATTGCAGAGTTGTTAAATTTTCATTTGAGCGCGCATACAAATAGGTGTCAAACCAACTGTTCCATTGCCCGACTGCTAAAAACAAACAAATGGTTGCAATAACAGGCATTGATAATGGTAAAACGATACGCCAAAAAATCGTGAAATCATTTGCCCCATCAATTTTCGCAGATTCTTGTAGTGCATCTGGCAAGCCATCCATAAAT
>Ga0079225_10002268_pt1 | contig 11017 bp, 7 predicted proteins | sample Poulit2012_FD_76344 | JGI IMG/M metagenome (GOLD analysis project Ga0079225, IMG submission 76344) | Agricultural soil microbial communities from Georgia to study Nitrogen management - Poultry litter 2012 | ecosystem: Environmental > Terrestrial > Soil > Agricultural land | place: USA: Georgia...
CTGCCTAAGGTGGTCCGCAAACAGTTGGTGCCGGCCCCCGAAACCGCACGGTGGATCCTGGCGCAGTTGCCGCCCTGGGACCAGATGGCCCCGGCCGGGCCGGAGGCGGTCTCCTTCGCTGAGGCGTTCGCCGCGGCTGCCGGCCGGGTGCGCGAGGTGGAGGTCGGGGCCGATGATCGCGATCTGCAGCGGCTGCCGGCGCACCTGCAGATGACCTTCCAGGTGCACGCCGAACGGGGTGCGGTGCTGGGCACCAGCAAGAACCTGCACCTGTTGCAGCGCCAGCTGTCCCGGCAGTCCGGTGATGCGGTGCGCACGGCGGTGAAGTCGGCCCTGGTGGCGGCCCAGCAGCGGGCCGGGGGCCAGGGCCCGACACCGCGGCCGCCCGAGCAGCAACCCGCGCCAGGGCAGCAACCCGACGGTGAGGGTACGGCCGCAGGACCGGCGTCGGAGCGATCGACGAGGGACTCCACGAGTGGCCGCGCGGATCTGCGCGACGGACTGGTCGAGGAGGAGGGCCTGACCGGGTGGCCGGCCATCGGCTCGATTCCGGAGATGGTCACTGCCACCGGCAGCGGCGGGCTGGAGATCCGGGGGTACCCAGCGCTGGTGGTCACTGGTCCGGGTGCGGGGCAGGTGTCGCTGCGGGTGCTTGATGACGCCGACCAACAGGCGGGTGCCCACCGCGCCGGGGTGCGGCGGCTGCTGGCGGAGACCACCGCGCTGCCGACGGGCCGGGTCACCAGCCGGTGGAACTCACGTGCGGCGTTGATGCTCGCCGCCAGCCCGTACCCGAACACCGAAGCCCTGGTCACCGACCTGCACCGGGCAGCGATCGCCACGCTGACCGCGGACACCGACCTGGCCGGGGTCCGCACCCAGCAGGCGTTCGACAGTCTGCGCCAGCGGCTGCGCGCACAGGTCGAGGATGAGGTCTTCCGGTTGTCGGAGCTGACCGTGCAGATCCTGGAGGCCTCGCGGGAGCTGGACGCCCAGATCAAGGCCACGACATCGATGGCGCTGTTGAACGTGCTCACCGACGTGCGCGATCAACACGCAGTCTTGATCGGCGACGGGTTCCTCACCGCTACGCCACCACAGCGGTTGGAGGATCTGCCGAGGTACCTACGGGCAGCGTCGATCCGGTTGGAGAAGGCCGCTCAGAACCCCAACCGCGACGCGGACCTGGCCTGGGAGATCGGGGAGCTGTCCGATGCCTGGTGGGCCGCCCACCGCGCCGCTACCGACCCCCGGCAGCGGGCACAGTTGGCTCAGGTGCGCTGGCAGCTAGAGGAGTTGCGGGTCAGCTTCTTCGCCCAGCAACTGGGCACGGCGGCACCGGTATCGGCAAAACGAATCCGCAAGGCCCTGGCCGAGACGTGAGGACCCTGGTACCTCTGGGGGCGGTCAGTGCCTTCGCTGTCTGGCATTGCGGGGTTGGCAGGCATGGCCCAGGATCGGTGTCATCCAGCCCGAGTGGGAGGACGATGGACGCCGGTGGGGCCGGACCTCGAGGAGAGCAGCGCTGATGGATTCTGGGGTGTGGGGCAGTATCGGGCTGATCCTGCTGTTCATCCTGATCGGCGGGGTGTTCGCGGGCACCGAGTTCGCCTTGGTATCCCTGCGGGAGAGCCAGATCCGCCAGCTGGATGACCGCAGTGCGCGCGGGCGGCGGGTCGCGACCGTGGCCCGGGACCCGAACCGGTTCCTCTCCGCGGTGCAGATCGGCGTCACTGTGGCGGGCTTCTTCTCCGCTGCCTATGGTGCGTCCGCGTTGGCCCCGTCCCTGGCCCCGTTGCTGGTCCAGGTGGGGCTGCCCGAGGGCGTGTCCAGCACTGTGGCCCTGGTGTTGCTCACGCTGATCATCGCCTATGCCTCGCTGGTGTTCGGCGAGTTGGTACCCAAGCGACTGGCCTTACAGCGTTCGACGTCGTTCGCCCTGATCATGGCCCCGCCGCTGGACCGCTTCGCGACCGTGGTGCGACCGGTGATTTGGCTGCTGTCCCGATCCACGAATGCGGTCGTGCGGCTTCTCGGCGGTGACCCCAGTGCCCGTGGGGAGACGCTGGGGGAGGATGAACTGCGCGACATCGTGATGGCCCATGAGGGCATCCCGCACGAGGAACGGCGCCTGCTGACCGATGTCTTCCGTGCCTCGGACCGCACGGTGGCCGAAGTCATGCAGCCACGCAACGAGGTGACCTTCCTGGAAGGAGACCTGAACCTGGCCGAGGCAGCGCAGATGCTGCGCGGCCAGCCGTATTCGCGTTACCCGGTGATCGGCACCGATTTCGACGACGTCCTCGGCTTCGTCCACATCCGTGACGTCCTGCAACCACCGCCGGGCACCGAGATAGCCACCGACATGGTCAGCGACATCGTCCGGGAGATCCTGTTCCTGCCCTCTACCAACCCGGTGCTCGCATCGTTGTCGATCATGCGCCACCGGCGCGCTCACATGGTCATCGTGGTCGATGAGTACGGCGGCACCGACGGCATCATGACGATGGAGGACGTGATCGAGGAACTCGTCGGCGACATCCGCGATGAGTACGATCCGCGCGAACCGCGCCGCGCCGCCGGCACACACGATGCGGGGATGACCATTGAGTCATTCACCGCGGCCACCGGGCTGGAGTTGCAGGACGGCCCGTATGAGACGGTCGCCGGGTATCTGCTAGCCCGGCTGGGGCGTCTCGCCAGACCCGGGGACCAGGTTCAGGTAGGTGAGCGAACTATCGAGGTGATCTCGGTCAAGGCTCGGCGTATCCACCTGGTGCGGGTCTCCGATCCACCGAAGAGCCCCGGGAGCGAGTTGACGGGCCACGCTGATGCGGCCGCCGACGACGAGTCCTGACCGCCCTGGTCCGCCGCCCGCCGGTGGCGCGACCCACCCCGCCCGGCCGCACCGTCTCCTGGACGGGGCAATACTGTCTCCCGGCGGGCAATATCGCCTCCCGGCGGACATCCAGTCTCCCCGAGCCATACAGTCTGCGGGCATCCAGTCTCCCGGCGGGCATCCAGTCTCCCCGGCGAGGCAATACAGTGCTAGCGAGCGGAGGTGACTGATGGATCTGGATGAGGCGTGGGCGATGGGCCGGGAGTTGCTGGACCAGCACGACCTGAGGCACTGGGACCTGTCCTTCGATCGTGCCAAGCGCCGCGCCGGCCTGTGCCGCTACGACGCCCGCACGATCTCCCTGAGCCGGCATCTGACCGCGCTGCACTCACCCGATCAGGTCCGCGACACCGTCCTGCATGAGGTCGCCCATGCTCTGGCCGGAGCTGAGGCGGGCCACGGGCCCAGCTGGCGGGCAACCGCCCGGCGGATCGGCGCCTCCACCGCCCGGACCCTGGCGGCTGACGCACCGATGCCCCCGGCGCCGTGGCAGGGCCACTGCCCGGCCGGTCATCAGGTGCAGCGGTTCCGGCGGCCGAGCCGGCCGGTGAGCTGCAGCCGCTGTTGTCCTCGGTTCTGCCTGGCGCACCTGATCAGCTGGACGCGGGAGGGTGATCCGCTACAGCCGAGTCTCCAGTACCGTGACGCGTTGGCCCATGCCTCCTGGCGGGCCGTGCAACAACCGGCCTGCCCGCGCTGCGGGCGGGCACCCGCTGAGTACGCTGCTGAGGAGAGCGCATGAGTATCGAACCGGACCGCAAGGACTGGACTTGGGTGCTGGAACGCCCGTGCCCTCAGTGCGCGATCGAGGCGGGCACCATCGAACCGGAGCGGATCGCCTCCCTGATCCGGGCCAATGCCCGGGGGTGGGTTTCGGTGTTCGGTCGTACCGAGTCGGGCTGGCAGCACGAGCGCCCCGACATGAGCACCTGGTCCCCGCTGGAGTACGCCGCGCACGTGCGGGACGTGCATCAGGTCTTCGCCGAGCGTCTGCAGTCCATGCTCGAGGAGGACGATCCGCTGTGGCCGGACTGGGATCAGGATGCCGCCGCCGTCGAGCGTGACTACCCCGCCCAGGACCCGGTGGAGGTGATTGCCCAACTCGAGGAGAACGCCGAGCGCGTGGCTGGTAAATACGCCGCCCTCAGCGACGCACAGTGGCAACGGCCCGGAAGGCGGTCCGATGGGGCATCTTTCACCACTACGACGCTCGCCCAGTACCACCTGCACGACGTCGTCCACCATCTGCACGATATTCACCCCGATCGGCCTAAGACCGCCGGCGTCCCGGACCAGAGCAGCTCGGCACCCTCTCCCAGCTGAACCCGGCCCACCCTGCTGAACCCGGCTGTGCCCGGGCCCATCCCGCCGAACCCAGCTGTGCCCGGGCCCATCCCGCCGAACCCAGCTGAACCCGAGCAGGTCCCACCAAACCCAGCCGTACCCGCCGAGCTCAGCTGTACCCCGAGCTCAGCTGTACCCGCCGAGCTCAGCTATACCCGCCGAGCTCAGCTATACCCGGGCATCCCGCCGAACTCAGCTGTGCCCACTGCAAATCCAACCCATACAACGTTTTTGGCACTGCCCAGTCACCGCAACTAGCGCTCGGTGGCTGAGCGCAATTGCCGGTCAGCGGAAAGCTCCCGATACCTGGAAACGACGACCGCCCGTGGAAACGACGACCGCCCGCCGGACATCACTTCCACGCAACGGAAAGCTCTCGCTATCCGGAAACGGTGACCTCCGGGCGGTCACCACTTCCGTCCCATGGGCAGTGGCAAAAACACTACTGGAGTTGAGTTTTTCGGTGCCGTCACCGCTTTGAGGAGCGGGAGTACCATCACCCCTTCGAGGAGCGGGGGCCGTCACCCCTTCGAGGAGCGGGGCTGACGGTCGATCAGCGCCTCACCAGTGCCCACCGGCCACCCGAGTCGGCCAAGGGCCTCACCCCGGTCGGGTGACTTCCTCCAGCACTTCCAGCACATGGCGGTAGGGCCGAGAGGTGGCCCGGCTCATCCCCATCTCACAGGTCCGGTTCGCCGAGACATAGGCGGCGAAGGGACCCCGCTCCCGTTCGATCCGGGAAATCTCTTCGGCCTCCAGTTCGGTGGCCCCCTCGGTCAACTCCGGGTGCAGCAAACCGCGGTCCCCGGCGAATCCGCAACACCCCCAGTTGACCGGCACCACGGTCTCCTTGGCGATCGCCGTGGCCAGGGCGACCAGGTCATCGGTCACCCCCAGGTGACTGGTGGCACAGGTGGGGTGGACCACGACCGAATCCACGAGGCGGCCGGCATCGATATCCAGCTCCGGCAGCACCCGCTGGTGGATGAAGGTCAGCGCATCCATCACCTGCCCGGAGCTTTCGGCCAGGCCGTGAGTGCACGATGCGGCGTCGGTGACCACCGGTACCCGGCCGGCATCGGTGGCAGCCTGAAGAATGGCATCGACCCGCGTCGACATCGCCGCCGCGCCCCCACTCAACCCCTTGGACGTCCACGGCACCCCGCAGCACAGTTCGTCGATCCGCTCGGGCAGGTGAATCTTCTTACCGGCCCGCTCACACAACGCAACAAACGCCTCAGCGGCGCCGGCACCCGTGCCGTGCGCACCGAACATCGCTCCGGTGCAGGAGGGAAAGAGCACCACATCCGCCTGCTCGGGCGGGACGCTACGTCCGGGAGCCAGCATGCTGCGTCGTCGTCCCGGCCCGGGAAGATCCCTGCCGGTGGCCGGCACCAGATCGTGGGGCAGCAACGTGCGCGCAGCCTTGGAGGCGCCATCGGCCCACGCCGGGGGCAGTGCGCTGGCCACCCCGAGCCCGGCCCGGACAACGTCGGTGGCTCCCGCCCAGTGATCGGCCGCCGCCCGCCCGATCTTCTGGGCGACAACCGGGTTGGACTGAGCCCGGGTCTTCTTCATCACCGCACCGGTGTCGATCGCCACGGGACAGGCCGTGACGCACATCGAGTCCGCGGCGCAGGTTTGCACCGCCTCATACCCGAAATCTCGCTCCAACTCGGCACGGCGGGCCGGATCGGCGGCAGCGATCTCGCGCATCAGCACGATCCGCTGCCGGGGCGTGGTGGTCACATTCCGTGACGGACAGACCGGCTCGCAGAACCCGCACTCCATGCACCGGTCCACCGCCTCATCGACCACCGGCATCGTCTTCAAGTTCTTCAGGTGCGCCTGTGGATCGTCGTCGATCACCACCCCTGGCGCCAAGATGCCGTGGGGGTCGCATAACTGCTTGACGGTGCGCATCACCTCATACAGCTCCGGCCCGAACTGCCGCCCGACGTAGGCCGACATCACCCGCCCGGTCCCGTGTTCGGCCTTCAGGGTGCCGTTGGCGCCGAGGATCAACTCCACCAGGTCCTCGGTGAAGGCGGCATAGGTGTCCACCTCCGCCCGGCGGTCCAGTTGCGGGTTGATCATGAAGTGCAGGTTGGCATCGCGGGCGTGGCCGAAAATCACCGCATCCTCGTACTGATAGCGCCGGAACAACCCGGCCAGGGAGCGCACCGTCTCGGTGAGCACCTCCGGGGGCACGGCCACGTCTTCCAGCAGGTTCGTGGTGCCCGAGGGCCGGGCGCCGGCCACCGCCGGGTACAGCCCCTTGCGCACCGCCCACATCGCGTTGCGGTCAGCGGCCACCGAGCTGAACTGCGCCGGCAGGGCCAGGTTCAGCCCGGCCAGGACCTTCTCGGCACCGGCACGCTGGTGGGCAAGTTCCTCGGACTCGCCGGCCTGGAGTTCTACCAGTACCGCCGTGTGGTCACGCACGTCGATATCGCGCATGAACGCTGGCGCGGTGGGCAGCTGTTGGGCCACCCGCAGTGCGGCGGCGTCCATGAGTTCAGCCGCCTTCGCCCCGGCGCCCAGGATCCCGGGAAGCGCCCCGGTCGCCTGGTCGATGGTGTCGAACACCAGCAGCGAGGTCGCTGTATGCGGCAACGCCGGAACCGTGTTCAGCACCACCGAGGCCACATAGGCCAGCGTCCCCTCCGAGCCGACCATCAGATGGGCCAGGATCTGCACGGGGGTGTCGTGGTCGAGGAAGGCGTTCAGGGCGTAACCCATCGTGTTCTTCATCGAGTACTGGTGGGTGATGATCGACCGCAGGCGCTCGTCGGCACGGATCTGGTCCCGCAGCCGCACCAGCCCGGCGTGCAGGTCCGGCTCCAGCTGAGCCAGGTGGGTGTCCGCGTCGGGCTGGGCGGTATCGATGGTGGTGCCGCTGGGCAACACGAACTGCACCGAGTCCATGGTGTAGTAGGCGGTCGCACTCGATCCGCTGGTCATCCCTGAGGAGTTGTTGGCGACCACTCCGCCGATGGTGCAGGCACCCTCGCTGGCGGGGTCCGGGCCCAGGCGCCGGCCGTAGGGGGACAGGGCGGCGTTCACCCGGCGCAGCACCGCCCCCGGTGCACACCGCACCCGGGCTCCGCCGTCGAGCACCTCCACCTGACTGAAGTGGCGGCGGGTGTCGATCAGGACACTGTCACTCACGCCCTGCCCGGACAGGCTGGTGCCGCCGGCGCGAAAGGTCACCGGCATCCGCAACCGGTTCGCCCGCACCAGGGCCGCGGTCAGTTCGGGCAGGTTCCGGGGAGTCACCACCGCCTGGGGTCGCAGGAGGTAGTGCGAGGCGTCGTGGGCCATCGCGGCCCGTTGGGTCTCCTCCGTGCTCCACCCCTCGGGATGGACGACGGTGCGCAGTTTTGCCAGCGCGTTCTCGGTCGCCATGCCTCCAACCTAAAGCAGTTCCGCCCGGGCTGGGCCACCCCGCCCGTCGAAACCGGAGCCCGCGCGCCTATACCCCCGAAACCGGAGCCCGCGCGCAGCCCGGCCCCCCGAAACCGGACCTCCGCGCAGCCGAGCACATCGAGACCGGAGCCCCGCGGTGAGACCGGCCCCGCCCGCGACCGGTCTCACCGCGGGGGTCCGGTTTCGGCGAGTAGTGAGGGCGGGGGCGCAGGGGGACCGGGGACCGGAGGTGAGCGGGGACCGGGGCCGGGCAGGGGGCGGGGAGCAGGGACGGGGCGACGGGGTCACCTGCCGGGGCGTGGTGCGCGATGATGGGTGGACCGTTCCGCGACGAAAGTGCATTGAATGACCAACGCCCAGGGCCCGAAGGACAAGGACCACACGGCCGGCGCCAACCCGGCCGCACGTGGTGCCGGCGCCACGCCTCAGCCGCCACGACCCAAGTCCCTGATCGCCGCCGCGGTGATGAGCTGGCTGGGCAGCGTGGTGCTGCTGTTCATCGGGGGCACGATCCTGGCCTCCCGGCAAGAGTTGCTCGCCGGGCTGGAGGACCAGGTCGGGGCCGGCGCGGCGGCTGCGATCAACGGGATCGGTGGCTTCATGGTGGGTACCGCGCTGGTGGTGATCGCGTTGAGCGTCTTCGCTTTCCTCGGCGGCAAGTGGGCGGTGTGGGCACTGATCCTGGTAGCGATGGTATTCATCCTGTTCTGTCTGATCGGTGTGGTCACCGGAGCCGTCGCGATGCTGGTGCCGGTGCTGTGGACCGCAACCGCCGTCGTGTTGTACCTGCTGCCGCCCTCCGGGGACTGGTTCCGCGCTCACCGCAGCGCCAGGCTCGCGCGCTGACCTTGGCTGCTGCCGACACCAAAGCGCCTTTGGCGCCCGTGCGGCTGCGCCAGAACAGCGGATACGACATGATTGGGCACACGAAACGCGCGCAACGGGGAGAGACGATGACTTATCCACCGACCACGCCCGGTGACTCCGGCGACCAGCACCAGCCCGGGTCCGGCAGCACACCTTCCTGGCAGCAGCCCAATCCGGACGCGTCATCGTCCGCCCCGGGCTACGGCGCCCCACCACCCGCAGCCGGACAGGGCCACGGCGGTCAGCCCGACCCGGCAGGTCAGGGCTACGGCACCCCCGCGGGTGCTCCCGGCCAGGGCTACGGCACCCCCGCGGGTGCTCCCGGTCAGGGCTACGGCACCCCCGCGGGTGCTCCCGGTCAGGGCTACTATGCTCCCGGGCCTGGCGGCCCGGGCTACGCCGGTACCACGGTCACCAACCGACCGGTGACGGTGACCATCGCCTCGATCCTCACCTGGATCGGGGGTGTCCTGATTGTGGCCGGTGGCGCTGCGCTGCTCGCGGCCCGAGATATGGTCAACAGCTTCCTCTCCGATGAGCAACTCGATGAGGAGTTGGCCGGCGCCGGCGTGAGCGGCGATGAGTTCATCGCGGTGGCCGACGGGGTGCTGATCGCCCTCGGGGTGCTGTTCCTCCTCTGGGGCGGGCTGCTCATCCTGTTCGGCACGTTCGCTTTCCGGGGTGCGCGCTGGGCGGTCTGGGTGCTGACGGTATTCGCCGCGATCTATCTGGCGCTGTCCATCTTCGCGACACTGACCGAACCGACCACCTTGGTGGGCATCCTGTGGGTGGTGGGTGCGATTGTCCTGTACCACCTCACCCCCTCACGGGAGTGGTACGGCGCCGGGGCACCCAAGGCGCCCTCCACCAATTACGGTCCGCCGCAGTAGAGCATCGACGGGCCGCAGTGAGGCATTGGCGCCGGCACCCGGCGTGGGGCGCGCCCTGCCGCCGGGGACCGGCCTGAGCCGCTCCCTGCCCGGGCACGGCCACCGCCCCCGGTGAGTGACGCCGTCGTCGGTGTGGACAGGTGCCCGGCACCGCTCCCGGCACCCGGTAGGCTCACGCGCACAGGATTTCCGGCCAGGAGCGGGGTGTGAATACACGGCAGCGCACAGAGACGCGCACCGCCTATCTGATGCTGGTGCCCAGTTTCATCGGTGTGGGTCTGTTCCTGCTGGTGCCGGTGGTGCTGGTCGTGCTGATCTCCTTCACCCGATGGGATCTGATCAGCGACCCCAGTTGGCTCGGGCTGGAAAACTACCGCTACATCCTCACCTCCGGTGCGTTCGGCAACTCGCTGCTGGTCACGACACTGTTCGTACTGATGGCCATTCCGACGGCGATCGCACTGGGGTTGCTACTGGCGGTGGCGGTCAACCGGGGGTTGCCCGGTACCAGCTGGCTGCGGGTGCTGTACGTGCTGCCGTGGGTGTGCGCGCCACTGGCCCTGGGGGTGGTCTGGCGCTGGATCCTGGACCCGAGCAATGGTGCGATGAACGCTCTGCTCGGGGCCCGGGTGGAGTGGTTGACCGACCCGGATCTGGCCCTGCCGGCTGTGGCGTTCGTGCAGATCTGGTCCACGGTCGGCTACATCTCGTTGTTCTTCCTCGCCGGGCTGCAGCAGATCCCCGACACGGTCTATGAAGCGGCCACTCTCGATGGTGCGGGGCGGGTGCGCACGCTGTGGTCGATCACCCTGCCGCTGCTGCGGCCGACGATGTTCTTCATCACCGTGACCTCGATGATCGCCTCGTTCCAGGTGTTCGACACCGTGTATGCCATGACCAGTGGCGGGCCGGGGTTCCGGACCGATGTGATCGCCTCCCGGATCTACAACGAGGCCTTCGTCTCGCTGCGCCTGGGCCGGGCGGCGGCGATGGCGGTGGTGCTCTTCGTCATCCTCGTGGTGATCACATTCATCCAGCAGCGCTACTTCCGCCGCCGCATCACCTACGACATGTCCTGAAGGGAAAGTCCGTGAGCCAGATGTCCACTCCCCCGGTCCTGCCGGCAGCCGGCGCTGAGGGCGTGCCCGGGGGGCGCAGCGCGGGCGACGCCGGCCATGGTGCGCTGCGTCGCAGCGGCGGGGGCCGCGGCGGTGGAGCCGGGCGAGGGCCGGGGAGGGCCGGCAGGGCTGCTGGTCAGCCGCGGTCCTGGCGCAGCTCCCGGCTGATGGCCAACACCCTCACCTACCTGTTCCTGATCGCCGGGGCCCTGCTGATGATCGGCCCGTTCATCTTCTCGGTGATGACCGCCCTGAAAACTCCGCAGCAGTTCAACACCACCTGGCCGTTGACCCTGCCGGACCCGGTCACCGGGGAGAACTTCGTGGCGCTGTTCGGGGAGCGTTACGACTTCATCGTGCCGATCGCGGTCACTGCCCAGGTAGTGCTGGTGCTGGTGATCGGGCAGATGGTGACCTCGATCCTGGCTGCCTACGCTTTCGCCCAACTGCGATTCCCCGGCCGGGACGTA
>Ga0079225_10002271_pt1 | contig 11011 bp, 7 predicted proteins | sample Poulit2012_FD_76344 | JGI IMG/M metagenome (GOLD analysis project Ga0079225, IMG submission 76344) | Agricultural soil microbial communities from Georgia to study Nitrogen management - Poultry litter 2012 | ecosystem: Environmental > Terrestrial > Soil > Agricultural land | place: USA: Georgia...
CTCTCGCCCAATATGGATTGTTAAGGTTCTCATGGGGAATGCACCACCGTCTTTCAATACGTTTATTATCGGGATACTTAGCACAGCCGTATAGCTTCTTTACAGCAAATAACAGTGCCTCGCTTAGCAAAACCCTCTTAGGCGAATGTCAGGAGGTCATACGCAACGTTATCCTTCCTTTGCTTGATCTTGCCGCGCGCGTGCTGGTAATTCTGGCATTGATTATCTTATTGCTGGCTACTGATCCATTGCTTGCGACACTGGTTGCGCTAGTTCTGGGTGTTATATACGGAACCGTATATTTTGCAATTAAGGCTAGGCAAAGACTCCTAGGAGTTGAGAGGGTAAAGGCAAATCGTGAGCGTTTTAAAGTAGCCGGGGAGGCATTTGGTGGAATTAAGGATGTGAAAGTATTAGGACGGGAGAAAGCATTTATCGATCGGTACAAGCCGGCGTCGAGTAAATTCTCTAGGAACACTGCCTCAAATTCTATAATGCAGGTGCTTCCAAAGTATTTCATCGAGGCAGTTGCGTTCGGGGGGATTGTACTCATTGTCCTATACTACCTACGGTCAGGTCAGGGAGTGGCCCACATTCTTCCCATGGTGAGCTTATATGCCTTTGCTGGCTACCGGCTGATGCCAGAACTACAAGGGCTTTTTGCAGATCTTACTAAGATCCGATTTAATAGGGCAGCTTTGGAAGATCTGCTGGAGAATTACCAGTCCTTAGCACAACCGCCAGAATTACAAGCAAGTCCCTTGCAGTTTGAGCAGAAAATCGTATTTCATGACGTGGCCTTTGCCTATGACGCTACTGATATACCCGCACTGAGTGGAGTTTCGATAACTATTGAAAAAAATCAAACCATTGGGTTAGTGGGAAAGAGTGGCTCGGGTAAGACAACACTCGTTGATCTTCTACTCGGACTCTATAAGCCGACGACCGGCCAAATAACGGTTGATGGGACTCCCCTGACAGATTGCAACATGCCCACGTGGCGGCAACAGGTCGGCTACGTTCCACAACACATATTTCTAACAGACGATACGATCGCGAACAATATCGCCTTCGGGGTTCCAGCATCAGAAGTAAATATGTGCCGTGTTCAGGAGGCCGCCCGTATCGCTCACCTTCATGAATTCGTTAGCTCACTGCCCAATGGATATCACACGTTGGTTGGAGAAAGAGGCGTTAGGCTAAGTGGCGGTCAGCGGCAGCGTATCGGCATTGCTCGAGCACTGTATCATGATCCAGCGGTGCTCATTATGGATGAGGCGACAAGCGCACTAGACGGGGCAACTGAAAGTTCCGTTATGGATGCCATTCATGCCCTCACCGGAAAAAAAACTATACTGTTGATTGCGCATCGAATCAGTACGGTACAAGCTGCCGACGTCATCTTAGTAATGAGTGGCGGTAAAATCGAACAAAGTGGTACTTATGAGTTCCTGATGCGTGAAAACCAATTGTTCAGAACATTTATAGGGGCTGTCGAATAATACCAACATGGGCGCGCCAGGCGCAGCGACCGGGCAAGGGAGGCCAGCTACTCCTCGCTACTGAACAAACCCGTTTTAGCATGAACGGGAAGGGAGGCTGCCATTGACAATTCGGTGGCCGAGAGTCATTTATTACGCTGGAGTGGGCTCTGATAGAGAAAAACGAATGGCACATCCATTGGGTGAGGAGAGCGAGCGATCGCTAGTTATATTGAGGTCTAGTACCACAGAGAGCATCATCACTCAACTCTCGGGTATATTCTTCCCAGCGATTGCGAGGCACCAATCACCCGGTTCTGGAAACCTACATAATCCAGTGGCATGAAACTCGTGGGCTGAGACTCGATCTAGCCTGACGGCTCAATCACTACTGTCTTTTTTCAGTCGATTGGTTGTACTACACCGTGTGAATATGAGGAGGCGCGCCTCCACCAAAGAGTGTGTACGCTATAGTACTTATGTCACGTAAGTAGAGAAGTCTCCGATAAAACCCGGCGTGATGCATATCTATGATTCTAACGATAGGCTAGATTAGATCTGTGTTGGTCAAGTCGCTCCCCTGCTGTAAACAGAACAATTGCTCTAAATAAAAAGTAGGATGATGACAGAGTTAGCCAGTCTACAAGCCGCTATAGTTGGTGGTCATATACCAAGAGGAGAGGTTAGGGTAAGCGGTGCCAAGAACTCAGCGACTAAATTATTGGCGGCTGCATTGATAGCAGACAGTCCGGTCCGACTCAACAACTTCCCAACAGAGTTAGTAGACGCACAGTATAAAATGCAGTTCATTAGGGCGTCGGGCGGACAGTTAGATGTCAACAATAGGCAAGAAAGCATTGTTATTGACCCTCGCGGCCTAGAAGATGTATGTCAAGAGGACTATAATTATCCGATTCGAACCACTTATCTTCTCGCAGCCGGATTGATTAAGCGCTCAGGACGTGCTCGCATTCCCTACCCGGGCGGTTGTAGGATCGGCAACCGTGATTATGATCTACACGTGATGGTGTGGGAACAACTTGGAGCCGAAGTTAAGGAAAAATCTCAGTACATTGAGGTTCATGCGCCGCGAGGGTTTAGGGCCGGCCGGATTGAGTTCCCTATTTCTACGATAGGAGGTACCGAAAATGCATTAATATGTGCCTCCACTATATCTGGCGAAACCACGATTAGGAATGCTTATATATCACCAGAGGTCGAGGATCTCATTACTTTCCTTCAAAGTATGGGCGCGTCAATCTCGGTGGTTGGTAATAGCTTTATTCGCGTGTATGGTAGTGACACCCTTGAAGGGTCGATTTACCGTGTGATGCCAGATCGGATTGAGGCACTAACCTGGATTGTCTATGGAGTACTGTCCGCTGGACAAATCACGGTTAAAGAGGTTCCCTTCTCCACAATGGAGATCCCGCTTATCCACCTTTACGAGGCCGGAGTGGATCTCTATCGCAATAGTAGTAGTGTGGTGGTGTCTCCGGACTGTCTAGTAAACGGTACAATTCAGCCATTTGAGCTCGCTTGTGGCACTCATCCGGGAGTAATATCCGACATGCAACCTTTTTTCGTTCTGCTTGGCCTACACGCGGATGGTATTAGCCGGATCTTTGACTACAGATATCCAGAACGCCTTGCATATTGCAATGAGCTCATCAGGTTTTATGGAAGTGGGCTTGAGTGGGAGAAGGGTATGATCACAACTCGTGGGCCACGGATGGCACAACCTGCGGAGGTCAGATCTACAGATCTTCGTGGCAGCATGGCGATGTTGCTAGGTGCCTTGCTGGCCCCAGGTAAGTCGCTGGTCAATGACGTTGATATGGCTTTTAGAGGATATAACAACCTAGTCCACAAGTTGTCCTCACTCGGGATAGATATTGAGGTGCGTCGAAAGAGTTATTAACCCCCGGTTGCTGGGGAGATATCCCGATTCTAATTCCCAAGTCATAGCTCTGGTCTGCTTATATTGTGACCAGCATTGCTGGCACGGCCTATAAGATCAATCTGAGCGTAGGCCGCCTGTTGGTCCTAAGTTCGGAGCAATACTAGGTAGGCCTCCTTGGGTTTCATAGACAACTGACGAATCGCGGGATCGTCTTCCAGCAGCAGGTGCTTCATGACGAAGGAAGAGACGCTAGTGCACTCGTCGGTTCACGTTGGAAGCGATGCGGTTGGGCAGGGGGGCTAACAGTTGATCGGACAGCTCGGTCGGGACCTGGGTCTCAATGACTGCATAGCTAAGGTGCTATCGGGACTCGATCCTTGCCATGCGCGTCACCGACCGAAATCCTCCCGGGAGATGGGAGGCTGAGCAACCTAGGGCGCAGAGACGGTCGCCTCGAGAGCTGGTTGGTAGTGACTAGTACAAGAGAATGCATCTTAAAAAAGTGGCGGCGTGCTTTGTGTTTATGGTAGCAGTGAGGTACGTAGCTATCCTGATCCTGGCCCATAAGAACGAGTATTTAGGGTGTCTTCCATGTTCCGTGTGCCTGAGATTCCACGTTAAAGGTTTCTATGACTAGTCTTCCCAAAGGCCGAGCGACCGGGCAAGGGAGGCCAGCTACTCCTCGCTACTGAACAAACCCGTTTTAGCATGAACGGGAAGGGAGGCTGCCATTGACAATTCGGTGGCCGAGAGTCCTTTATTACGCTGGAGTGGGCTCTGATAGAGAAAAACGAATGGCACATCCACCGGGTGAGGAGAGCGAGCGATCGCTAGTTATATTGAGGTCTAGTACCACAGAGAGCATCATCATTCAACTCTCGAGTATATTCTTCCCAGCGATTGCGAGGCACCAATCACCCGGTTCTGGAAACCTACATAATCCAGTGGGCTGAGACTACGCTCGAGCAAACGAATACGGTCCTGAAGAGTCCGCTCTCCCTCGTCGAATTACTATGATTCGTTAATCTAGTGGAAGGCTCGGAAGTGCGTAGGCCCGTTAGGGAACTCAAGGACAACTATGACTGCTGGTGAGATAACCTCACCAATACGGTGATGCCCGGAGAGCACATAGATACACCTAGGTGCCGCGCTGGGCATCACGCCACCAGATCACAACGGTGAACAGTTACGTCGTTCATCCTATAGACCAGTAATAACCCGTTGCATTTCATGAACAAAAATTCGTTGGTGCAGACAAATGTTGATTTGACTCCATACAATTCCTATGGGCTCCGCGCACGGTGTGCTCGTGCATTCTTCCCCAACTCTGAGGAGGAGGTGTATCAGATCTTTGATTACTATCCTACGCCTTCCAAGATCTGGATTGGTAGTGGGCACAATATTATCCTGGCGCGTGAGTGGTATGAGGAAGACTTCATAATATTCAATGGCACCTTCAATTCAATCACCGTTCATGGGTCAGTCATGGAGGTACAGGCTGGTGCCTTTTCCGCACAAATGAGTGAGGTAGCATTACAGCATGGGCTGTCCGGTCTAGAATTTATCTGCGACATTCCTAGTTCTCTTGGGGGCGCAATCGTAATGAATGCGGGCGCGGGTGGAGAAGAAATTGGTGGACTGCTGATCTCCGTTCGCTATCTGGATTTGAACGATTTGACTGTCCATGAGGTTGATGCTCAAGGAGCATCACTTAGCTATCGAAACAGCCTGTTTCAGCGAGATTCATCAAAGATAGTTCTGAGTGCCGAACTACAGTTGCAGCCTGGCTGCCCTAAAGAGATCAAAAGTAAGATGGATCAAGTGCGCTCTGCACGGTGGGCAAAGCAGCCCCGTGAGTACCCGAACGCTGGCAGTGTTTTCAAGCGGCCAAAGGGGAGATATGTAGGACCTATGATTGAAGCATTAGGATTGAAGGGGGTTAGTGTCGGTGGTTTTCAGGTGTCATCCAAACATGCGGGGTTTATCATTAGGAACGGGCATGGTACAGCATGCGACCTGCTAAGTTTAATTGAGAAAATTCAAAGTAAGGTATATAATGCATATGGCGTGCGTCTGGAAATGGAGCAACAAGTCGTCGCTTGATAACCGGCGTAATGTAGCGAAAATATCGTCGCTGATATACGTTAGAGCCTGGACTGTGTAAACATTAACCGAGTTGCGGCCTCTAGCTGTTATCTGTATAATTGGAGTAGCCGTCCGGTCCAGCTCGGTGGCGGGGAGTCCACTCACCGTTCACTTCTGTGCTATTCTGGGCTCTTGGCGCCGTCCCGGCATAGGCAGCGAAGTTCCTGCAAGCATCCGAGCTCTCTGCTTGGGCTAAGGCGGTAGCGGCTGTGGCGTAGTCCTACGCGGAGCGGCGCGGCTGAGCGGGCGACTGGGGTTCACCCCTTCACGTGGTTCGTCATGATCAAGGGATCCTTACCTGTATAGCTCGTGTTGTAAGTCGCAGCATCATGGGAAGCGTCCAGATCCTGACCCGTTGCAGCCTGGTCCGGCTCCGACAGTCCCGAAAGGTAGCGGTGCCAATACAGCAGGGGCGTGAAGGTGAAACCGTCTATCTGCTGAAGAAACTCATGTCGCTATAATCATTTGTCGCGGTATCACGGAGCGAGAGCGGCTGGGGCTTCCTTTCCCGCTGCTCAATTGGACCACCGCAGTCTTCTGAGAATACGTGCGCCTCACTGAGCACCATCTAAAGGTTGTCTTTCGTACAGCAATGCAGTGCGGACGGCTTGTAGCAGCTGAGCTTACACCTAATAACGCAACGGTCACTCTGGCTTCCTTGACAGGTACGTGGTCATCAAGGTCTTTCGGCGTATCCACTATGGACTTGGAGAAGAAGCCCTTTTCAAGCTGGGGCGTGATCTCTCCCACCCCCGGTAGCCCGCAGATAGCCGGCCAAGGTGGGTATCCATCGTTCTGTCTCGGTTGCGGTGTTTTCATTTCCATCCTGCGAGATGACGCTAAGGCAGTCCGTGGTCTCGGAAAGCAGGCACCCCGTAAAGGGTGCGGTTAGCCTCTCGAGACTTTGGCCCGACCCGGCTCCGTCCTCCCTACCTCTGTTACCGAACGCCTACCGTGATATCCAGGGCTAGTACCACCTTTCTCCGTACACCGAGCCGCTGCCTCTGGGCACGAACCACCCGCCAGAGCAACTAGCCAACAGTGGTGGACATCAACCTCTCACCACAATTCCTAGGGATGGGACCAAATGTACTCCAATCTGGCACTGCTCTACTGCATAAGGGGTGACGAATGCCACGGGTAAGAAGGATCCTGGGGTAATGCGGCCGTCTGTCGCCGTGTAAGAGGAAAGAGATCCTGGGATTAAGCGTGATATCTGTATGGTAGACCCTGCCCCGCAGAGCGCCCGTGTATACTCCCCCAGTCGCTCTCATTGTACATGGGAGTGAGATAGAATATGATGTATGCGCGTCGGCTGAGTCACACCGATCTTGCGGAGTTTCTTGCATAAATCTCGAGAGCCTAGGCTAGAGCGTCGTGTGAGTTTTTGTCTGTAAAAGTTGCCTGAGGTGGCCGGTTGCAGTACGGGCCACGATTCCTTGGGTTGCAGGGCGAGGAGTTAGTTCAACCAAGCGCTGATGGAGGCCGTGGGCGACCTTTACGTGAATGCGGAGCCCTACGAGCGGGGTGAGGCTCGGCGCACGTACAGGAATGACTACAAGTCACGCCAAAAGCGTTCGCGGAAGGTGTCTAAGAGCTGCGAGGAGCTCTTTGGTGAGGGGATCTCGCACGAGAGGGTGCGGGAACTCGATGAGGGGCTATCTGCCTGGAGAGAGCGGCGGCTGGACGTGGAGGCTTTCCCGTACGGGATCGTCGATGCAAGATACGAGAAGGCACGTGTGGACGGGCGGGTGGTGGATATAGCCGTCTTCATTGCAGTTGGGGTGAGTGAGAGTGGAAAGCGCCACCTGCTCGGAGTAGAGGTGGCCCACGGGGAGACACGCACGGGTTGGTCGGCGTTCTTCTCTGGGCTCATGGAGAGGGGTCTACGTGGTGTTGAGCTCCTGGTAAGTGATGCCCATGCAAGTCTTGCCGATGCTCGGCGGCGGCACTTCCCCGGCACCCCTTGGCAGCGCTGCCACCGTTGAATGCCTTGGAGAAGGCTCCAAAGGCACTGGAGGATATGCTGCACGAGCGGCTGCGCCGTATCTGGGATGAGAGTAGTGACTTGGAGGAGGCGCGGACCTCACTCGGTGAGCTTGCCCGCGATCTTAAGGGCCGCTCACCTGAGCTTGCCGAGTGGCTGGAGGAGGCAGGCGAGGATACGCTCGCTGTCTTCCACTTCCCGGCGGAGCACCGGAAGCGGCTCCGGACCACCAACGGCAACGAGCGGATCAATCAGGAGCTGCTCCGCCGCACGCGGGTGGTGCGCATCTTCCCCAATACCCCGAGCCTCTTGCGTGCGGCTTACGAGCGCACTCCTCAAAGAGTGGCACGAGGACTGGGTGACGGGGCGGCGTAACCTGGATATGGCACTGCTCAAGGAGCGGGAGGCGGCTGGTGGCTTAGCGGCGTAGTCCACCTCGCCGGCGGGTCGTGGCCTCTGCGCCTTACGGCGCTACGGCCCGACTCACCCCGGGAGTGGGAGAGGGAGTTTTGTTCATTGAGCATCAAGGGGCTCCGGCACTTTTACAGACAATACTTGATACAAGCGGCTAGAGAGACGGTCTTTTCTATCTTCCCATCGAGAAATTGAAGGAGTAAGACTTACTGACGCTATCTAACGCGGACGACTGGGCTTTCAATATGGATGATTACCAATTGGCCGAGCTTACACTTCGAAACTCATTTAACTGCAAAGGCTTTTGTTGCCCCTAAATCGTCGCGGGATTGCCATAGGCTCCAGCCTTTGAGAGCTTGGGGTCATGAGAAAAGCAAAGAAGGACACTCCCGGGGTGCGGTGGGGGGGCTGGCGGTTCGAACGGTCTTAGAGCACAAGGGTGAATACCCGTCCGAGTGGGCTGCCAACCGGTCCATTGCTGAAAAGATCGGCTGTTCAGGCGGGAGGCTTCGCAATTGGGTACGAAGGGCTGGGCGGGATGCGTGCAGATGGCCGGGGCTCACCACTGAAGAGCGCGAACGAATAAAGGAGCTCGAGCGTGAAGCTCGCGAGCTTCGCCGCCCCAACGAAGTCCTTTATAAGGCATCGACGTATTTTGCCCAGGCGGAGAAAGGGCGCCGACCCAAACAATGGTGAACCTCATTGATGAGCACCGAGACGAGTACGGAGCCCTAGCCGATCTGCGGCGTGCTGCCGATTGTTCCGTCGACTTAGTACACGCGCAAGGCACAGCAGCATAGTCTAGCCCTGCACTCTCTGCTCGGGCCCAGCGAGACGAAGTCTTTTGAGAGGGCATCCGGCGGGTTTAGGAGGAGAACCTTGAGGTCTACGGCCCACGCAAAGTGTGGCGACAGTTGAACCGGGAAGGCACGCGAGGGGCACGGTGTGCGGTGGCTGCTAGGCGAGACCTACGCCTCCGGGCAACACCGACGGGGTCACTGGCGCAGCTTTTAGGACGTAGGTTTGCGACGCTGAACTGAGTCTGTTTCAATTACCAACGTCTTCTTGAACCGATTAGCTATGTTACGCCGGTCGAGCACGAGGAGGCAAACTGGTGGGCGAGGGCAGACAAGCCACTGCTCGCGCCACTCAAGTAAACTGGCCTCCTACATACCCGGTGCGATTCACCACGTGATTCTGCCCACTTCTATGCGTCCCAACAACCTATCCCAGTCAGCTCCTAGGGAAAATAATGGATACTTGATGCATGTGGCGAAAGTTTGTGTAAATTGGGATCTAGCACCCGTTGACTTGGTTTAGCACTGTCATAAGCTGCGCTACGGATGATTCTGTTGAAAAGCGATCAGAAATTGTTTTTCTAGCATTCATACCAAGGCAGTTACGCAGTTCTGGATGTTTAATGAGGTGGATCATTGCATCTGCCAATATGTCTGGATTCTCAGGCTCAACTAGCCACCCATTGATTGAGTGGTCTATGACCTCGTTGGGTCCTGATTTGCAGTCACTGGCTATTGCCGGCATACCTAAAGCCATCGCCTCTAATAGGACGTTAGGGAAACCCTCAGTTCTTGAGGGTAAAACGAACATATCACTGTGGGCCATATATCCATACGGATTGGGTAGTTCACCAAGAAATTCAACACTTGATGTTATCTGTAGATCGTCACACAACGTCTCGTATATATCGCGGTTCCCACCACCAATAATTCTGACCGCGATCTGTTCAGATAATTCGGGCTCTGTGAGCCTAATAATGCTTATAGCCTCTAACAAGATATCAAGGCCTTTCCGCCGCTCCAGCCTGCCCACGAAAAGTATATTTATACCATCCGTTCGTTCAACAGGCGAATCGTCAAAGCTATACTCTCGCGCCAAAGTGGAGATATAGTCTATGTCTACGCCATTGTGCACAACACACAACTTGTTGGAACTGATTGCGAAGATATCCTGGAAACAGATTAAACTGCCTTCGGATACACAAACAATACGCTGGCTCATAGACATTATCCAACGTCGCAGTCTGCGTTGCAATGAGTTATATGTAGTTGTAGATCCAATCGACCCGGTAACAAATAGGACTGTCTTTCTTTGGGTGATTAAGCCACTGAGAGCAACCAGTATATTGGTGTTCCAACTGCGACTAACCACTATGTCCGGACGTACACGACGTATAGTGTTACAAAGACTGGTGATCAAATGCAACGCTCGAGGCTTGCTAAAGGGTACGTCCAGGTAGTCAACACTCAGACGGCTGCGCTCGTAAATAGGTATAAACTGCCCTGAGCGTTCGCATGCGACCACGGTAACCTTGAAGCCATGACGTGCAATTTGGGTTGCTATATAATACAACTGGCGCTCCTGACCGCCAACCTTCAAGTATGGCACAACGAACATGATATGAGGTTTCATGGTTACTATAAACTCCTAAAATGAATGGATCGGTTCTGCACTCCTAAATCCTAATTATCCCCGAGCCAATCCAGGCTAGCCTGATCAGGCGACTCTCTCCTGTTGTGGATGTCCGATCGGCGGGATGTATAATGGATTCGATTGCCGCTTCATTATAATGTAGTAGGCTAGCTGACAGTCTATGGGTGAAATTAAGTTTCTCATTGTCAACCTCTTCAGGAAGACTGAAACGCTTTCGGTATTGAAGCGGCTCAAGAGGCTCTCTATCTAAGAATTCTCGTTGGCTCCATCCGCGGACGATGACTAGTATCGCGTTTTCTACGATCGCGGATCTCAGCCGGTCATGGCTGCGTTGTATAGTATCCGGTTTCCTAGACACAAGGGCAGCTTAATTATGCTGCCATGAGAGTAAGCTCACGGCGGACCTCGGCGGGGGTCCGATATCCGTACCGCTGGACGAGCCACTCGTTATTGTATTTCTCGATGCAAGCGCCGACCACGGCTCTTGCCTCATTGAGTGTCTGGAAGCGGTGCGATTCAAATACTCTTCCTTCAACGTACGCATGAAGCGCTCAATGATACCGTTGCTCTCGGGCTCGCCCACAGACGCCGGGCTCGAGCGGATCCCAAGCCAGGAGAGCTCTCCTTGAA
>Ga0079225_10002272_pt1 | contig 11009 bp, 11 predicted proteins | sample Poulit2012_FD_76344 | JGI IMG/M metagenome (GOLD analysis project Ga0079225, IMG submission 76344) | Agricultural soil microbial communities from Georgia to study Nitrogen management - Poultry litter 2012 | ecosystem: Environmental > Terrestrial > Soil > Agricultural land | place: USA: Georgia...
GCAACAGTTGTAAATATAGTTGGAGATTCTTTCAGATTAAAAAATCATTTTAAACCAGAAGAAACCAAAAGTGTACATCCTTAAATAATCATAAATGTACATTCTTATCTTGACATTTATAAAGTTAGACTAAACTCATTCATCAATTCTAAATATTTCATCTTTATCCTCATTGAATTGATTCGCTATATAATTTTTTATTATTTCTCCAACTGTGGCACAAAAGTATCCTCTGCCCATAAATGCTGTCCCCAATACCTTTTAGAGATTGCATAATCTGACTTGGTGCCATACTTGGGGACCTGATAACAATAAATGTATATGATCCTTCCCTAAACTTCCTTGCAATATCGTGATTTTTCTTGCTTCACAACCTTGCCTAATAAGCTCTCTTGTTCTTACTGCTATGGGTCCCTGTAACACTTTATATCTATATTTTGTTACCCAAATAACATGATACTTGATATCATAAACTGCATGACTACTTTTTTATATCCATCCATACTTTCACCTCATACCTAAGTATGGACATCTAAAGATAAGACTAAAAACTGATACCGTCTAAAGACGGTGGAGTTAGACCACGTATTTGTAAGTTGAAATTCAATGTCCTTCTTTTTACTATTTCATTTAGTATTCTCTTGTTTTCGTTAAAATTGCAGTAATTCAGAAATTTACTAAAACCGTAAATTTCACATGCATAAAATTACGATTATTATGAAATAGAGTATTTATATTCTACATTATAAATGGCATATCCTTTTTCCAGATTCAAAGATCTGTTCATTTAGAGTTGAGAAGCTTTCATGTATGTTGCATTTTTGGATATTGCAAAATGTTCAGGAGTTATTTTCTCCATGATTTCAGAAGAAGCTTTTTTAAGGTCATACATAATTTTCTCTTCATCAACCGTTAAATATTCATTATTTTTATATAGTGTTTTACCATCTACCATTACTTGTTCAACTTCATTCCCTCTTGCGGAATAAACCAAGTTTGGAACATGGTTACGCATTGGTGTTTTCATTACTGGTTGCATTGTCTTTTTATTAAGATCTATAAAAACTATATCTGCTTTTTTTCCCTTTTCAATGGATCCAGTCTGATGACCTATTCCTAAAGCTTGCGCTCCTTCAATAGTAGCCATTCGTAGCACTTTCCACGCAGGCAAAATTTCAGGATTCGTGTACTTAATCTTATTAAAAAGCGTAGTAAGTTTCATTTCATTAATCATTTGATTACAATTATTTCCAGAGCACTGATCACTTCCTAAACCTACGACTCCCCCAGCTTCTATAAATGGTACAGTCAATGGTACTTCTCCAGCAATTATTGCTTTTGCACCTGAACACAAAATCATAGAAGCTCCACTTTTGGCAAGAAGCTCCATTTCTTCTTTGGTAGCTTCGGATAAGTGAACTGCAATCAATCTTTCATTTAAAAATCCACGTTTTTCTAAAAATTCTATAGATCTCATTCCATATCGTTTCTGCATTTGTTTAGTCTCTCTAGCAGCTTGAGCAACATGCATATGAATGCCAACATTTTTCTCTTCAGAGATTTTGTTTACCTTTTCAAGTAATTCTTCACTCAAAAAATCAGGTCCCTGAGGGCCTAAAAGTGCAGTGATACGATTATCATGAGCACCATGCCAATTCTCAATTAACTTTAGATTCTCATTAAGCGTTTCTTGTCCAATCTTTTTATCAAATGGATAAAGATCATCCTCTTCTAATTCATGCAATACATCCGGTACTTCACGAACATGACATGTTAATCTAGCCCGGGCTCCTAATTCACTGTAAAAGCCAGCAATTTTATTAATAGCGGGAGAGTAATCACCAAATGTTGTAGTTCCTGCGGCTAATCCTTCTAAAATATTCATTTTACTTCCAATGTATTGTTTCTCATTATCTAAATATAATCGAAATGGCCCCACCCCTTTATGCATCCAGCCTCTGGTATCTTGTCCCACACCTCTTAGTGCTCCCCAGTATGTGTGTATATGACAATCAACAAAACCTGGAAGGACCATTTTTCCAGATGCATCAATAACTTCTTGGGCATCATATTTTTGTTCTAAATCGCTCGTGTTTCCAACTTCTTGAATAGTTCCGTTTAAAATAGCAATTGCACCTTCATCTACATATCCAACACCAGCACCTCGCATAGTAAATAAATCGGCATTTTTGATTAAAGTATCTATTTGCATTTCACAATACCTCTTTCTTCAATTAGTTTATTAGTTATATAAATGGCACTTAACCTTATGATTGTTTTTGGTATTAATTTCTTCTGGATCAATTGTTTTACATTCGTCCATTACGTAAGGACAACGAGTATGAAACACACATCCTGCTGGAGGATTAATTGGTGATGGAATTTCTCCTCTTAAACGAATTCTTTCACGTTTATGATTTACTTTTGGTATAGGTATGGAACTTAATAATGCTTTCGTATACGGGTGTTTAGGATCTGTAAATAACTTATCTACATCCGCTTCCTCAACAAGATGACCTAAATACATTACTCCAATACGATCTGCTATGTGACGTACTACGCTAAGATCATGAGAAATAAATAGATAAGTAAGAGATAAGTTATTTTCTTTTTGAATTTTCCGCAATAAATTTAGAATTTGTGATTGTACGGATACATCTAATGCTGAAACAGGTTCATCAAAAATAATCAATTCAGGCTCGACAGCAAGAGCTCTAGCCAATCCAATCCTCTGCCTCTGACCACCAGAAAACTCATGTGGAAAACGATAGTAATGTTCTTTGGATAACCCTACTTGTTCCAATAGATTAACTACCTTTTCCATTCTTTCTTGTTTCTTTCCAATACTATGTATATTCATTGGTTCTTCAATTATTTTTCCAATTCTTTTTTTTGGATTTAATGATGAATACGGATCTTGAAAAACCATCTGTATCTCTTTTCGTAATTTCTGCATTTCTCTTGTTTTTAATGAAAAGATATCCGTACCTTTATAAAAGCATTTCCCCCCAGTCGGTTCAATAAGTCGTAGCAGCGTCTTTCCTGTTGTTGTTTTTCCGCATCCAGATTCACCAACCAGTCCATATACCTCACCTTTTAACAATTCAATATTAAATTGATTTACTGCTTTAACTCGCTCGTTTTTTTTTATTGGATATACTTTGTTTAAATCTTCAACCTTTAACAATACTTCGCTATCTTGCGGGTTGCTCAGAGTCATTAGTAATCCTCCCTTCTAAAATATCTTTATAATAAAAACATCTAACTTTGTGTGAGTCATCTTCTGTTTCAATCACTGGGTTTTCAGTTTCACATTTGCTGGTAGAAAATGGACAGCGGGCAGCAAAATTACATCCTCTGGGAACATCATGAAGACTTGGTACACGACCTTTAATAGTTGGAAGCATTTGTTTTCGGTCTCCATCTATTTGTGGAATTGATTCCAGCAAACCTTTTGTATATGGATGAAGGGGCTTATTAAATATTTTTTCAACTGGTCCCTCCTCAACAATTTCACCTAAATACATAACAATGACATGTGTACAAACTTCAGCCACAACGCCTAAATCATGGGTAATCAATAAGATTCCCATATTGAATTCATTTCTTAAATCTTCCATTAAATCAAGAATTTGCATTTGAATTGTTACATCTAATGCTGTGGTTGGTTCATCAGCTATTAAAAAATCCGGATTACAAGATAGTGCTATAGCTATCATAATGCGCTGACACAATCCTCCAGATAATTGATGTGGGTATGCATTCATTCTTTTTTCAGGATCTGGAATGCCGGTTTTTTCTAATATTTTAATTGCTTTTTTGTACGCTTCTTTTTTAGATGCTTTTTGGTGTAATCGGATCACTTCAATAATCTGATCTCCTACTGTATATACTGGATTCAGAGATGACATAGAATCTTGAAATATCATGGATATATTATTACCTCGAATCTTTCTCATTTGGCGTTCTGAAAAATTCAGAATATTATCTGCATTAAATGTAACTTCACCAGAATATTTTGTCTGATTTTCATCTAAAAGTCGTAAGATTGATTGAGCTGTAACACTCTTACCACTTCCCGATTCCCCAACAAGACCTAAAGTTTGTCCAGGATTAATAGTAAAGCTAACTCCGTTTACTGCAGTAACCAATCCTTTTTCTGTTTGAAACCCTGTCTTAAGATTATTAACTTTTAAAGTTACAGAGTCTTTCATGTTTTCACTCCTTTAGCATTATTCGTATTGTTAAATGCTTTTCTTAATAATCACTTGTATTTTTCTTGACATTATGTTGTTTAAAACAAAAATACTTGTACCCTAAACTTATAATGAAATAATCTAAAAGGAGAAGTGACAATCTCGTTACCTTTATTAATATTTTTTATATCCCATTAAGTAAAACGTTCTTGAATTCACGCTGAATAACATTTAGTACACATTAAGAATACTATCAGAAAGTTATTTATAGTAAAGGTAGTAAACCCAATGTGTACTATAATTCTATTTATTAGAGTAATCCTTCTCAACGGACTTTATTCCCTTTTAAATCTACTAGGAAAATGCCTTATATTAGATTTGGGGGATTAAAAACACATACTTTTAATCCTATAATCTTCATAGATAGTTCAAACTAATATTTTTATTGATTCTTATGGGGGTCAAGAATATCCCTCAATCCATCACCAAATAAATTAAGTGAAAGCACTAACATTATAAGCATAAAACCCGGGAATAATGTCATCCACCAACCAACTGTTAATACATTTTTTGCTTCATATAATATATTACCAAGGCTAGGAAATGGGGCAGGGATACCTGCTCCTAAAAAACTTAACATGGCCTCAATAATTATTGCTACAGCAAAAATAAAAGTTGCCTGAACAATTAATGGCGAAAGTGTATTAGGGAAAATATGCCCCCAAATAATACGAAAAGAACTAGCTCCATTTGCTCGCATTGCTTCTATGTAAGTTTGTTCTCTTACGACTAAAGCCGAAGAACGAATGATTCGTGCAACATTTGGAAAGTACACAATCGTTAGAGCAATAATAACATTGGATATTTTAGGACCAAGTGCTGCTACAAGAGCTAATGCAAGTAGTACCGCTGGGAAAGCCATTAAGCCATCACATATTCGCATAAGTAAATGATCAAGTACTCTATAATAAGATGCGTATAACCCTACAATTGTTCCAATAACAGTTGAAGTTATTGTTACTAACAAACCAACTAAAAGGGATCCTTGGGTACCATTCACAACACGACTAAATAAGTCTCGACCAAATGTATCTGTTCCAAAATAATACTCACTACTTGGTGGTTGTAATCTATCAACCTGATTCATTTCCAAAGGACCATAGTTAGAAAATAGAGAGCCAAACATTGAAAATAAAATCATGATTAATAAAACTACTAAGCCTGTGATCGCCATTTTATTTGAAAGAAATCGTTTAAGAAAAAGTCGTTTACGTTCTTTATTTATTTCATCCTTAAACGATTTGAAATCGTCTTTGTAGCTAATTTCAGTCATACCTTCCTCCTATTTTCTGTTGATACGTACACGTGGATCAAAAATACCATAAAGCAGATCGATGATTAGGTTCATAAAAACATAACCCCCAGCTATGATGAGGACAGTACCTTGAATGACAGGAAAGTCTCTTCGTTCAATTGAATTAACTAATAATTGTCCTATACCAGGTATGTTAAAGACTATCTCAATTACAGCAGCTCCTGCTAAAAGAGTAGTTAATGATTGACCAATTACTTCGAGAATTGGAATAAACGCATTACGTAAAGCATGTTTAAATATGACAGATTTTCTGCTTAATCCTTTAGCTTTTGCAGTTTTAATATACTCAAGAGGCAAAACATCAAGCATTGATGACCGAGTAATACGAGTGATCAAAGCTGCCTGAATAAAGCCTAGAGAAATTGCTGGCAATATAAGATAGCGTAAGTGATTCAATAATCCTTCACTTAATGGCATATAACCAGAAGTTGGAAACCAGTTTAATTGTACTGAAAAAACTAAAACTAATAATAAACCAAGTAAAAAGCTTGGGGTAGAGAGACCCAATAAGGCAAATCCCATAACGCCTTGGTCAACTACAGTATTTCTTTTAACTGAAGCTACTACCCCTAAAATTAACGCGATTATTATCGCAATCGCTTCACTTAGAAGAGCAAGTAATATTGTCGGGCTTAAGTAGGAAATAACTACATCTAATACAGGTTTATTCAAGAAAACCGACATACCCAAATCACCTTGAAACATACTACCTATCCAAGCAAAGAATTGTTGAAAGAATGGTTGATTTAACCCCATCTCTTCCCTTAACTTTTCAATATTATCTGGCGATGCATCTGGTCCTAAAATGTAGGTAGCTGGATCCCCTGGTGTGATAAAAGTTATTGAAAAAACAATAATTGCAACTATTATTAATACTGGAATAATAGATAGAAAACGCTTTAATATATAATTACTCATATCTACCTCCTACCAAACTATTTAGATATATTCCAAAGTACTGTTCCATTTGAGAAATCATAATAATTATTTAAATCCTTAGAAACACCAGCTACAAGAAAACGATTAGACGGCTTGATAACCGGTACATAATCATAATATGCTTCTTGAAGCTCATCTACATAATGATTTGCTTCCTCATAACTTGATGCACTTCGTATCTTTTCAATAATTTCATCTATTTTCTCATTATCTGACCAGCCTACATATTCAAAATCTGAGTCTAAATAATTAATTAACGTTGGATTTGCTTCTGTTGGTAAATCACTAATTAAAATATCCCATATAGCTGGATCCTGTCTATAATCCAAAACTGTTGCAAAATCATAGGTTTCAAGATCCGTATTCATACCTAATGATTCTAGTTCTTGTTGCAAGGTTATTGCAATATTATAATGTGTGATATTATTACTTGCTAGAATTCTTACTGTTTCTCCATCATATTCCGACTCGTCCAATAACTGCTTATATAATCCTTCATCGTTTTGATTATAATATTCACTTCCAGCTTCCGTGTACCAATTTACTTGTTCCTCCATACTTAAAGAAGAATTTAATGTGAAAAACTGATTATCTCCATAAGTACCGATTGATAAAGCTTCTAAATCAAGTCCAGCTTGTAAAGCCTGTCTAGCTTTTTGATCTGTAAATATTCCTTCCTTTTTATTAAAAATAATTATGTCTGAACCACCTTCAGATAATTGTGGTTCTACTGCCGGATCAGATTCAAGTTGTGCAAAGTTATCATACGGTAAATTTCTAACAATATCGTATTCTCCAGCAATTAAACCTGAAAGGCGTGTTGATTCATCACTTACAAAAGAAAAATTAATCGTATCAATCAAGGCATTTTTAGCGCCGGCTAGTCCACTTGGCTCTTCTTCTCTAGGAACATATTCATTATGTTTCTCAAGTATTAAATGTTGATCCGAAACATATTCAACTACTTTATACGGGCCAGTACCAATGTATTCTTCAACCGGATTCGTTCCAGCAGATTCAACTGTTTCTTTAGGCATTATTCCTCCAAATTGAGAAGGCATCGCCAATACCTCAAGTGTCAGGAAATTAGTATTTTCATGAGTTATTTCAACCGTTCCATCATCAATGGCAGTGATTTCTGTATTTTCACCCAATGATACAGCTGCCTTCTGATTTATCGATAACCATCTCTCTAATGAAGCAACAACATCCTCAGACGTTAATTCTTTTTCATTATGGAAATTTGCTTCATCACGTAGATGGAAAGTATAAACCGTGTAATCATCATTTACTTCCCATGATTCAGCAATCATAGGTTGTACTTCGTAATTTTCGTCTATAGTTACTAACGGCTCATAAACATTCCGACTCATTTCGGCAGTCATTGTAGAAGTTGACATATGAGGGTCAAGCGCCGGTGGAACACTCTGAAGAGCAACGTCTAATACGCTTTCATTTTCTCCATCAGCCTCCTCATTAGTAGTTTCATCATTTGAATTACATGCAACCAATACAAAAATTAATAGTACTGATAATATAAGTACGTTATTTTTTAAAAACTTCATAAAAAACACCTCTTTTTTTCTTATCGTTTAATAGTTCATATAATATAATTTTTTTAAGAATTTATTTAGAAGCTTTCTTCTAAATTCCTGAGCATCGTTAACACCCCCTGTCTAATTCTACATATTATGTACTAAACACTTCAAATGTCTATTCTCAAAAAGTAGAATGACCATAATACGTTTATGCAATGATTCATGGTGTATTTTATCTTAACAATATAAAATCTGAAATTCTATATCGTAAAAGATAAAAAAAACACTTGTATTTTGTTTGTTTAGCCAATGCGATAATCATTATAATGTTTTTCACTTATATAAATCTTCGTAATTATGAAATGGATCATTATTAAATACAAATATCATCAATTGATCAAATTCATCTTTAACGTTCCCCTTGAAATGTAGGACTAAGTAAACAACAAAACTGTTTCAACGAATCTGAACCATTAATACAATAATAAAAGAAGGATACTTTTGCATAAATAAATCGTGCACTTAAAGAGACCCATATCCTCAAAAAACAGGTATCTCTGCATTACTTATCGTCACTAACACACTACGTAATACACTCGATGCGCAATATACTTCTGTATTTTCAGGCGAACCTTTTAATTGAAAATAGTATCATTACTATCTTTTATTTTCATTGTTAAAACTGTTAAATAATTTACTTTTGTATTTTCAAAGTGTTTTGCATAGCGATTTCTTGCACCTTCTCTGTCTTTCTCTTGGCTTACAGAATATACCTCATAATGTTCCGAGTCTACGTTTAGATTACTAAAATAGAAACATTTCTCTCTTTTAAACTTTGATTTTGTGTAATTTACATATTCTCTCTTTTTAAGATTTAAACTTAGTAAAATCAAGATTTTCAGTGCATTTGCTTTTAGCAATTCAATAAAACGATCTCCGAGTCCGGAAATAGTTGCTTTTCCACCTAAGTCAGGTGTTAGACTATCCGTCTCGTTTAAAATATCTTCTATTGTATCAAGAATAACTTTATCCCATGTCTCTTCACTAAAATAATCCATCATTTGACTCACAGACCAAATGGTAAAAAGAGGATTAGCTATTCCCTGCCTCGATATATCAGGCGCCAATCCGTGAACAGGTTCAAACATAGATGGGAACTCCTTTTCAGGGTTCACATTTGCACCTGTCGCAAGTCCCATTCCACCAGTAATTGCTGCACCAATATCTGTGACAATATCACCGAATAAATTAGATGTTACAACAATTTCGAATCGTGCAAGGGTCGATACGAGGTATAAACTAGCAGCATCAACGAGATAAGGGTATGTTTCAACGTTAGGATATTCCTTCCTAATCTCTTCAAAAACTTCATCCCAGAATACCATCGAATAGTTTAATGCATTTGCTTTACTAATGCTCATTAATGTTTTCTTTTGCTTGCATGCTTCTTCATATGCATAACGGATAATCCTTTCTATCCCTTTTCTGGAAAAACACCTGTTTGTAAAACGACTTCTTCAGGTTTTCCCTTGAATAACCAATCACCAGCATATTCGCCTTCGCTGTTTTCACGAATGACGAGCATGTCAATATCTTCCTTCTTTTTATCTTTTAATGGTGTTAATGATTCTTTTAATAATGTAATTGGTCGAATATTCACTCAACTTTTGCAGCTAAAACTAGGCAGGTACACCTTGATATAGCTAGGTAACCCAGAAAACCATTGCTGTAGTTAACTTTTGATTAATTGTTTCAATGAATTATTCGTATTTTTTAATGCATCTTCAAGAAGCTCAATCAGTTGTTGAAGTGCAACAGCCCAATCAAGTTCATTAACTTCATCACAAAGTTCGTAAAACATACCGCCAAGTGTACGTTCATCTGTACTACAACGATTTTGCCATGATAGTAAAATGTATCTTGAGAATACAATGGTAGTATGACTAATCAGCGCATCATAAGGTCTACTTTGGAATTCCTTTTGTAGTTTTAATAAGGATTTTGTTGTCTTGAAAAAAACTTCAATATCCCATCGCATCCCATTGGCTTATTTTATTACGGTTTCGTACGAACACTATTTTCACGTGAACGCAGTTTGCCATCGTTGTATGGATAGAGCCAAGATGCTTTTTTTCCTGATGTCGGTGTAGCCAAGTGGTACAGCTCTTTTAGACTCCCACGTTTATCAACAACGATATAACGCTGATTTGTAGCTTTAACCATACCAATCACATCAATCCCCTGTTCTACAAGCGATTGAATCAGTGGCTGTTGAGTAAACCATGAATCCATTAAAACGTAAGATGCTTCTACACCGGAGGAAAGCGCGCGTTGAACCATCTACCATTCCATTGTAAGCATTCGAAATCCTTTATAAAAGCGCATCTTTTGAGATGCATGATCAAAACAACGGGCAAGTAACTCGACTTTCTTGCTTCGGTTTCTTTCAATGGATGAGTCATCAAATATCAAGACTTTAGGGCGATCATGCCTAGTTAAACAACTAATTTCACTAATAGTCGCAGCACTCAAGGAAAGTTCCTAGTAAATTTGATTGTGCTTGGATATTTCCTACAAAAATTACCTCTATTCAAAAAGATAATCAATGCAGTTCCATCACTTTTCAAAATGATCTTAACCTACGATAAAATGTTTCCTACCATTCTTCGTTACAAACACAACTTTATCGTTCTCAGTCATAATATGTATTAGCAAACTTAGAAGAGCGCTTCAAAATCATAATATGATAAATATGATGACAGCAGTTATCTAGTGCTTCGATAGCCTAATAAACAGATTAAAAAGCCAAGCATATAAATATTTAAAGTCTCCAAATCCCACTAGCGTCGCATTAAAAATTTTGTACTCAACCTTAAATACAGAATTTTCTCAAATTATTTATTTCCATAAAAAAATCCTTTATAATGGTTGGAGGTAGTAACCTATCCAAATCCAATATAA
>Ga0079225_10002274_pt1 | contig 11000 bp, 6 predicted proteins | sample Poulit2012_FD_76344 | JGI IMG/M metagenome (GOLD analysis project Ga0079225, IMG submission 76344) | Agricultural soil microbial communities from Georgia to study Nitrogen management - Poultry litter 2012 | ecosystem: Environmental > Terrestrial > Soil > Agricultural land | place: USA: Georgia...
ATCTCCCCAAAAGTTTTGTAAAGCGGCTTGTTTTTCTTTTGATAAAACATCCGCCGTTAATGGGACGCCGTCTTCAGCTAATGTGTATACCCGGCGTTGATATTCGCCTTCGAGTAAGTGGGTAATAAAGTTATGGTAATACGTCCCGAGCAATTGGTCGATGATCCAGCGCTTCATGCGATCATCATTTGTGCGTTTCATTAAATAATCAGCGAGCAATAGTTCATTTAATGTTGATGGGGCTTCTATGAAATAAGTTGAAGGTCGTGTGTTGGCAAGGGATTGATATTTCCCAGCTAAATAAAAATGACCGGCATGTCCGAGTTCATGGGCTAAAATAAACGCTCCACGCATCGTATTTGTCCATGTAATTAAAATGTATGGATGAACACCATATGGACTCGCACAAAATGCACCTGTTGATTTTCCGACATTATCAGCACGATCTACCCAGCGTTCGGTTAACCCTTTTTCAATAATGTCACTATATTCTGGTCCCATCACTTTTAAAGCATTCATAATCGTATCAGAAGCTTCTTCATAAGTTGTCTCAGGGACGAAATTTGGATCTAAAGCAACTTGTAAATCACAAAAACGCATTTCCTCTAAGCCAAGTTGTTCTTGTTTTAATTTGGCATATTTGCGCATATGTGGTGCAAGTTCTTTTTGAATGATATCTAATTGATTATGATACATATCTTGGGTCACATGTTGGGGGTGAAGTAACATATCTGTGACAGAATCATAACCACGTACCCGCGAAAGTGTGACTTGTTTGTTAACTTCAGTTGCATATACGGCAGCATATGTATGTTTATATTTGTCTAATGTTTTAACAAAAGAATCAAATGCTTGATGACGTATATGTGTATTCGGTTCAAATTCGTAACGATCTTCATATAAAGCAAATGACATTGGCAATTGTTTACCATCCTCATCAACAATTGCATCAAAGTCCATATCTGATGACTTACTACGCTGGTAAATCATATATGGGGCATCATGTACTTCACTAAGCGCGGCCAGAACTTCTTCGGTTTCTGGTAATAAAGTATATGGTTTTTTTGTTAAAATATCTTCAAGCATGACTCGGTATGTTTCTAAATTTGGTAAATCTTGGAAATACTGGTCAATCGTTGTTTTTGCTGTTGCCAAAATTTCTGTTTCAATAAATGATAATTGAGCGCTTATATTGGCAAGTGTTGTAGCTACTTTCGCTGCGTTCGCTTGATTTGTTGGATCGCTACCGTCAGCATTTGCTTTTAAATTAGCATATGTGGCGACACGAATGACTTGTTCTTGAAATTTTTCATAAGTTGTTAGAGCTTCAAATAACGTTTTCGCCGTTTCAGTTAATTTCCCTTTGTAAGCGCCTACTTTTTTAACATCTTCATTTAATTGTTTCAGTGCCTTCTCCCATGCTGTATCATCGATAAATAAGTCAACTAAATCCCATGTTTCTTCTAAGGCGACTTCTGAACGTGTTTGGCGTATACTCAAAATAATACTCCTTTCAAATAATTATGCTTTTCATGTGATTTTATTATAGCATAAAACGCATGAACACTAATCAAGAGATTTGTTTGAAACGTATAATATGGTTTAAAGAGAGTGGAAAATCAATCATTATTTATAGTAAACTTTAATTAATTGAAATAACGATTTGAGATTAGGATAAGGAGGACACTAATGATGAAACTAACAATTGTTGGCCATTGGGGTGGCTACCCGGCAATAAATGGAGCGACATCATGTTATTTGTTAGAAAAAGATAAATTTTCTCTTGTCATTGATATGGGAAGTAGTGCGCTTAGTAAGTTACAATCATATATTGATGTGACGAATATTGATGCGGTTATTTTATCACATTATCATACAGACCATATCGCTGATATCGGTGTTTTACAACATGCTCGTCTCGTGCAAACCTATTTACAAGGGCATCAGGAAATTTTGCCGATTTATGGTCATACAGAAGATATAACATCGTTTAACACACTTTCACATGATTATACATCAGGGGTGATTTATCATCCACAAAAAGAATTAACGATTGGCCCTTTTACGATCAATTTTTTTCGCACAAAACATTCTGTACCTTGTTTCGGTATGCGCATAACTGATGGTGTGCATACATTCGTTTACACAGCCGATACCGCTTATGATGATGGGTGGATGACTTTTACTGAAGGGGCAAATATGTTACTTGCCGATTGTAATTTTTATGCACATCAGGAAGAAAATGCGCTTGCTGCTGGTCATATGACGAGTATTCAAGGCGCATATATCGCTCAGCAAGCAGCTGTTGATGAACTTATTTTAAGTCATTTACCACATTTTGGTGATCATGAGCAACTCGTGACAGAAGCGAAACAATATTTTACAAATAAGGTCCATTTGGCTACTGAAGGCTTTGTGTGGCAACCCGATAAAAAATAAAACTGCTCACAATTTATTGCCACAATGAGTAAAGTTATATAAACTATAAATGGATTCATTTTTTTGACAAGGAGGAGAACAAATGAAGTTTATTGATAATCTAGGAATTACTGATCCAACCGTAAATTTAGCGTTAGAAGAATATGTTTTAAACAATTTTGGTGAAGATAATACATACTTGTTGTTTTATATTAATAAACCGTCGATTATTATCGGACGTAATCAAAATACGATCGAAGAAATTAATACGAAATATGTTGAAGCGAACAATATTAAAGTCGTTCGTCGCTTATCAGGTGGTGGGGCGGTTTATCATGATGAAGGTAATTTGAACTTTAGCTTTATTACAAAAGATGATGGTGAAAGCTTCCATAATTTTGAAAAGTTTACCAAACCAGTCGTTGAAGCGCTCAACAAAAGTGGTGTCCCGGCGAAATTAGAAGGGCGTAACGATTTGTTAGTTGAAGGCCGTAAATTTTCAGGAAATGCACAGTATGCCACAAAAGGACGAATGTTTAGCCACGGGACCATTATGTTTGATTCAGAAGTCGAACATGTCGTTTCTGCATTAAATGTTAGTTCAGAAAAAATTAAATCACATGGCATTAAATCCATTCGTAGCCGAGTAGCAAATATTTCTGAGTTTCTCGAAGAAGACATGACAATGGAGCAATTTAAAGATTTACTTTTACGATACATTTTTAATGTGGATGATGTAAAAGATGTGCCACGTTATGAATTGACCGATGAAGATTGGGCGGCCATCGATAAACTTTCCCGTGAACGATATAAAAAATGGGAGTGGAATTACGGAAAATCACCAGCATTTAATGTGCGCCATTCCCATAAATTTGATTCAGGCCTCCTCGATGTTCGTTTAGATGTGAAAAAGGGACTTATTGAAAATTGTACCATTTATGGCGACTTTTTCGGTGTTGGTGACATTCGAGAGTTAGAGCAAGTTTTAACGGGTGTGCGCCATGAACGACAAGCGCTGGAAAAAGCGCTTGAATCGATTGATGTTGCGCAATATTTAGGTAAAATTACGAAAGAACAGTTACTTGATTTAATTTATTAAACTAAATTTTCGCGGTTTTCATCTTAAAAATTTTGTGAAAACCGCTCTATTTTTTAACAATGAATGTGGTGGATCGGGGAACAATTTACCCTCGATTGAATCACTTTTTCAGCTATATTGCTTTTAGAAAATTCATTTAAGTGTTTTCTTTTTTGAAAATATTTGGTAAGATGAAGGCCAAGCCCCTTTCTTTTCATGTCTTTAGGAAAGGATGCTGATTAAATGAAAAAAACAACTTCAATTAAAGACTATAAATTATCCTCATTAACAATGCTTATTTTGCCGCAATTCGATGATTTCGGAAATGTTTACTCAAAAGTCATTGAGGAGCGCCGAGAGATTATTGTCATGGGTAGACCAAGGCGAATTATTCAAGCGGCTTGTGAGTATTTTGGCTCTAACCTTAGTGGTCGACAAAGAGGAACTCGGGCCATTGCTGGCTTTACGAATAAAGTCCCCATTGCGATTGAGCCTTATAGTAACATTTATTTTTTTCCGACCGGCTCACCAAGAGTTGCTACTTCTGCTTGGTTATCACATTCACATGTTGTTAAACTAAATCACATTGCCCCTCAACAAACAGAAGTCGTATTTAATAATGGTTATCGGGTAATCCTCAAAGCTTCACAAGGTTCGCTGACGAATCAATTACATCGCACGGCACAACTCCGTTTTTTAATCGAGCAACGGATTAAAGATTCGAAGGTTGATCGGCAAACTCCACAATTGTCTCGTGTAGCAGATTCCAAAAGATATTTTCAACCTTTTTCTTAATCCTTGGATTAAAATAATTTCTTTTCTCTTCACTCCCTTGGCTCATAAATAAAAATGTTGAAAATAAGTCGTCTTTTTGGAGTAAAGTGACTCGCACATTTAATTGTTTCATCGATTGGCGTAATAATCTTCGTTCATTGGTTGCCTGTGTGAGCATTTTTTCCAACACGATCATGTATGGCCGTTTGATTTTAAATGATCCTTGACGAATAGTTTCAATATCTCGTTGAATGACGATGATCACCATCGATAGGAAAAGAAAGCGAGAAGCTAATTGTAATTCGTGCTCGTTTAAATAACTCATGTTTTCGCCTCCTAGACAGAACGTTTGTTCTATTATATACTAAAAATAAGAAAATGTACATGAAAAATTAACAATGAGGAGAAAGGGGCTTTTATATTAAAGCGATCATGTTTAAAATATAGTAAGATATGATTAAACATATCGTCTACTATTCAAATGAGCATCGGCGTATAGAAAGGGACTAGATGATGACAGCCTTATTAGCAACTATTGACTGGAAAAAAATATTTGATGAAGAACAGTTATATCAATTCGTTGTTGATGCACTTGATAATTATGAACGATTAGGCCCTTTTATTGGTATTTCATTACCTTTTATTGAGGCAATTTTGCCCTTTTTACCGTTAATCATTTTCGTCTTTGTTAATATCGCTGCCTTCGGTTTAGTGAAAGGGTTTGTTTACTCATGGGTTGGGGCAACTGTAGGTTCAATCATCGTTTTTTTAATCTTTCGCCGCTTAGGTAAGAGACGACTGTTTAAAAAAGTACGTGATCATGAACAAGTAAGTAAAGTGACTCAATGGGTTGATCGCCAAGGGTTTGGATTAATTTTTTTACTTTTATGTTTTCCCTTTTCACCATCTTTCGTCATCAATGTTGTTGCTGGTTTATCAAAAATTAGTCCACAGCAATTTGCTTTAGCCGTTATTTTTGGTAAGGCAGTCATGATTTTTTCCGTTGCTTACGTTGGTGAAAACATATTTTCATTTGCCAAACATCCGCTACGAACGATCGTCATCGGCTTAAGTATCGTTTTATTTTGGATCATTGGTAAACAAATCGAACATTACATACAAAAACGAACAGAACAAACTAAGGGGGATAAATAATGGGACTTCGCTTTTTATTCGGTCGGGCAGGGACAGGAAAAGATACATTTATTTTAGAGGAAATTAAACAACATTTAATCAAACAACCGTCAGGGCGTCCGATTTTTTATATTGTGCCAGAACAAATGACTTTTCAGCAAGAATATAATTTGTTTAGCAATCCGACAGTGCAAGGAAGTATTCGCGCACAAGTCATGAGCTTTTCCCGACTCGGTTGGCGTGTTTTACAAGAAACAGGTGGTGGAACCCGTCAATTTATTAGTTCTGTTGGCATTCAAATGATGCTTCGAAAAATTATTGATGAACGAACAGATCATTGGCAAATGTTTCAAAGCGCTTTAGAAAAACAAGGTTTTCTTGAACAATTAGAACGGCTTATTTCAGAGTTTAAACGATATAATATTACACCGGAAATGCTTGAGACATACTTTTTGCAAATGAAACACCAGACAGATCAATCCATTCATGAACAAGCATTACAACATAAATTAGCTGATCTAATGTACATTTATGAAAAGCTAAATCAAACATTACAACATACATATATTGATGCCGAGGATCAATTGCAACTCTTGGCAGAAAAAATTCCTGAGACGACACTGTTTAAAGATTCGCTTATTTATTTAGAAGGGTTCCATCGACTAACACCGAAAGAATTACAAGTCATTGAGGCATTAATGAAACAAGCGAAACAAATGACCGTCGCTTTGACGGGGAATCAATTTTCCCAAACAGAAATATCTGAACTCGATTTATTTTATCAGACGAACGAAACATATCGGCAATTTATAAATATTGCCAAGCATCATGATATACCACTTGAGGATTCAGTTACATTAAAACCAACAATAGAATTTAAGCAAAACCGACCATATTTCATCCATTTAGAAAAGTATTTTAATGTGCAAGCAGCCCCGAAGTATAAAGGGGATGTGCCGATTAAATTAGCTGAGGCTGTCCATCCGCGCGCTGAAGTTGAAGGAATGGCTCAAGAAATTATTCGACTCGTTCGGGAAGAAAATTATCGTTATCGTGATATCGCTATTTTTATCCGGGATACAGACACATATCATCATCTATTAGAAACATTGTTTGCTGATTATGAAATTCCCTTTTTTATTGACGAAAAGAAAACGATGTTAAACCATCCACTCATTGAATGTATTCGTTCATTACTAGAGATGGTTGTGGGTGATTGGAAGTATGATGCGATTTTTCGAGTTTTAAAGACAGGTTTTATTCCTTCACTTGATGAAGAATTTCCATTAACAGATGATGCGATTGATGAATTAGAAAATTATGTATTGGAATATGGAATTCGCTCACGCAACCGGTGGCTAAATGATGAAAAATGGGTGTTTCAACGATTTCGTGGATTTGATGAAGCAACGCAAACGGATTGGGAACAAGACGTTGAAGAAAGAATAAATGCTTACCGCAAGCAAGTGGCTAAAGTTTTACAACGATTTGATGAAAACATACGGGCGGCTCAAACGATTAAAGATTTTTGTCAAGCGATTTATTTGTTTTTGGAGTCAATCAATGTTCCTGAAACATTAGAAAAGTGGCGCACTGCTTATGATGCAGCAGGTAATATTGAAAAAGGAAGAGAGCAAGATCAAGTATGGGATGCTGTTATTCAGTTATTCGATGAAATGGTTGAAATTGTTGGGGATGATCCGATAAGTTTAGATGTTTTTCGAACATCCCTTGAAGCTGGCTTTGAATCGTTACAATTTGCTCACGTTCCCCCAACGATTGATCATGTTATTGTCGGAACGATCGATCACTCACGGATAACCGGTGTCAAATGTGCGTTTCTCATCGGAGTTAATGATGGTATTTGGCCGATGAAGCCACCGGTTGATGGCGTGATTAATGAAAATGAACGGGCAGTTTTAGAAAAATATGGTTTGCAATTAGCTGATAGTAGTGAGCGCCAATTACTTGATGATTGGTTTTATATGTATTTAGCATTTACAGCACCTGCCGATTATTTATGGGTGAGTTATCCGTTAAGTGATACAGAAGGTGAAGCAAAAATGCCGGCACAATTAGTTAAACAGTTGCAAGATATGTTTCCTGCTTTGGAAGAACCGCTTTTATTACAAGACCCAGATGATCTTGAAGAAGCATCTCGCTTTATTACGACACCAGTTAAAACACGAGCAGCCTTAACGACCCAATTAGCCCGACAATTACGTGGGTATTTGGTCGAACCCATTTGGCAACACGTGTTAAATTGGTATATACAACGAGAAGCTAAACATAAGACGACATATAAAATTTTACAAAGTTTATTTTTTGATAATGTACCAGTAGATTTGCAACAAGAAACGGTTGAACAACTTTATCCGAAACAATTAAAAACGAGTGTCTCACGCTTAGAAATGTATCACCGTTGCTCATTTCAACATTTTGCAGCGTACAGTTTACAGTTAGCTGAGCGAAAAACATATAAATTGGATGCCCCAGATATTGGGCAATTGTTTCATGAAGCTTTAAAACAAATTACTGAGTGGGTTCAAGCAGAGGGGAAAGATTTTTCTCAGTTATCAGAAGAAGATGCCGCAACATATGCGATGCGAGCGATTAAACAGTTAGCACCTATTTTACAGCATCAAATCTTGCATAGTTCCAATCGTTATCAATACATTCAAAGAAAGTTACAAGAAATTATTTCCCGGGCAACATATATTTTAAGTGAGCAAGCTCGGGTTAGTGATTTTTCGCCAGTAGGTATTGAACTTGGGTTTGGCTTAGGTGATCATTTACCACCATTACGTGTTCCTTTACCGAATGGTTATGAATTACTGTTACGGGGACGAATTGATCGGGTCGACCAAGCAACAATAGCTGATCAATTGTACTTGCGAATTATTGACTATAAATCGAGTGCTCACGGATTAAGTTTGCTTGACGTTTATTATGGCCTTGCCTTACAAATGTTAACTTATTTGGATGTTATTTTAACGCAGTCAGAAGAATGGCTCGGTTTACAAGCCTCACCAGCCGGTGTGTTATATTTTCATGTTCATGATGCGATGATTTCGGAAAGTGAAAAAATATCTGATGCACAATTAGAAAAAGCGTTATTTAAACGATATCAAATGCAAGGAATGGTCATTTCTAATGAACAAGTTGCTCGCTCGATGGATACATCTTTAGGGGCTGGCAGAAGTGATATTATTCCAGTCGGCTTAAAGAAAAATGGCGGATTTTATAGTCAATCAAAAATTGCCGATGAACAAACATTTGCGATGTTACAAGCACATATTCACCGAATCATGGTTGAAGCAGGTATTGAAATGATTTCCGGGAAAGTTGCTTTAAATCCTTTCGAAAATAACCAACAAAATGCTTGCCGTTTTTGTCCATTTGATGCCGTTTGTCAATTTGATCCAATTTTAGAACATAATAATTACAACAAATTAAAACAACTCAAAGATGATGAAGTGTTAAAACTTATAAAAAAAGAGGTGGATAACTGATGAAATGGACTCCTGAACAAGAAGCAGCTATTTATACGTCGGGAAAAGATGTGCTCGTTTCCGCAGCAGCTGGCTCAGGAAAGACGGCTGTTTTAGTTGAGCGCATTATTCAAAAAGTATTGAATAAAGAAAATCCGCTTAATATCGATTCATTACTCGTCGTCACATTTACGAATGCTGCCGCCCAAGAAATGCGTTATCGAGTGGGCTTAGCTCTTGAAAATGCATTACAAACTGAACCACACTCACACCATTTACAAAAGCAACTGTCATTACTACAACGAGCATCAATATCAACCTTACATTCTTTTTGTATGGAAATTGTGCGCGAACATGCCTATTTATTAGAAATTGACCCAGCATTCCGTATCGCCAACGATTTAGAAGCGGATTTATTAAAACAAGATGTGATTGATGAATTATTTGAAGAAAAATATGGGGCAACAAATGGTACTGCCGAACGTTTCTTTGCGGTCGTTGATCGTTTTTCAAGTGATCGCAGCGATGTTGAAGTTGAAAACCTTATTTTACAATTGTATACATTCGCTAGACAACATCCATGGCCGTATGAATGGCTTGATCGCTTAGTTGAAACGTATGAAGTGTCCCATAAAACGGCAGAAACTGAATTTGCTTGGTTAGATGTTTTAAAACAGCATGTCGATACACAATTGCTAGCGATGGAGCAAGAATTACAATTAGCCAATGAAATTGCAAGGGAAAGTGATGGACCCTTCCATTATCTAGAAACAATTGAAGCTGATTTACAATTATTAAACGGTGGAAAAGCCTGCCAATCATGGGATGAATTGCAATCATTTATGGAACAGAGCACGTTCAAGCGTTTATCGAGTCGACGTGTAGAATGTAATAAAGATAAACAAACGTTCGTTAAACAACTTCGAGATCGTTACAGCAAACGTTGGAATGATTTAAAAAAATCTTTATTTACACGTGATTTAGCAAGCCATATGGCAGATATGCAACAATTGGCACCAATTATTAAAGAATTAAGTGAGCTCGTCAAAGCATTCGACAAACGATATACAGCGCTAAAACGAGAAAATGGTCTCGTCGATTTTCTAGATTTAGAGCATTATAGCTTGCAAATCTTACTTGATGAATCATCAACAAATGATTGTCTTGTACCTTCGAATATTGCCCAACAATACAAACAATCATTTGCTGAAGTTTTAGTTGATGAATATCAAGATACGAACTTAGTTCAAGAGACAATTTTAAATTTATTGACCGATCAAACGGGATCAGGAAATATGTTTATGGTCGGGGATGTAAAACAAAGTATATATCGATTCCGTCATGCAGAACCTTCACTATTTATTAAAAAATATCATGAATTTGCCAAGGAAACGAGCTCAGGTGAGCGGATCGATTTAGCCCGTAACTTTCGTAGTCGAGAACATATATTAACTGCGACGAACTATATTTTTCGGCAAATATTAGACGAACATGTTGGTGAAGTCAATTATGATCAAGAAGCCGAGCTCGTGTACGGTAACCAAATGTATGATTCCTATCCACTCATTGATAAAGAGCCTGAACTTTTATTAATTGATCGTGACCCTGAGCAAAGTGAACAGGAAACGGATGAAGATTTTCAAGATTTACAAACGGCGCAACTTGAGGCAAGAGCCTATGCTAAAAAAATTAACACATGGATCGGTAAAAATGGTGACGAGCCCTTGCAAATTGTTGCTAAAGAAACGGACCACCAGCGAAATGTACAATATCGTGACATTGTTATTTTACTTCGTTCACTTAGTTGGGCACCAGTCATTGTTGATGAATTTAAAAAACAAGGAATACCTGTATATGCCGATTTAAAGACAGGTTATTTTGCAGCTATTGAAATAAAAGTTGTCTTAAGCTTATTAAAAGTGATCGATAATCCACAACAAGATATTCCATTAGCAGCGGTTTTACGCTCACCAATCGTTGGGTTAAACGAAGATGAACTAACACGGATTCGCTTAGCAGCTAAAGATGGCTCATACTATGATGCGTTAAAGGTATTTGTTAAAAACGACACATCAAATACTGCGAAAGTTGTGCAATCATTTTTA